>Ga0210059_1011680_pt1 | contig 13393 bp, 4 predicted proteins | sample Ectturendosymbi2_FD_188042 | JGI IMG/M metagenome (GOLD analysis project Ga0210059, IMG submission 188042) | Ecteinascidia turbinata endosymbiont from Florida, USA - Sample 2 (SPAdes) (version 2) | ecosystem: Host-associated > Tunicates > Ascidians > Unclassified | place: Key West, Florida...
TGTGGTGAAGCTTTTCACAGTGGTAGTTTTGCTAGCATGCAGAGCAACGCTGAACATATTCGAGGAAAACGGCTTTGTCATGCTGAAATGTGTAATGTTGATAGCAGTCGCAAAGTGGATGTTTCATTAAAGGTAAGCCAAGAGATTTGATGATTGTGTGTCGAAAATGTAATTTATTTCTCATCGGTGAGTTCAATTAAAAAACGGTTATGTTACGAGAAGTAATGTTGATTTATTCTTGGACGTTTTTGGGCCCGGTGCTGTCGACGGTCTTGTGCAGCCTACGTGCTGCGCGTGGTTTGATCAATATGGTCGACTGCCAATCTCTTCACGTGTTTGAATGGTTTCTGCTCTCGTATCATTTCTGTGCTTTTTGTTAATACAAGCGAAAAAGCAAGAAACAGTTAGGAAAGGTGGTTGGTTGCTGTACTATACAGCTGTTCAATGAGACTAATTTTTGCTGCCTGCTTCCACACTGAGCAAACACATCGTAAAGATGCAAAAATTAGCAAAAATTACCACGACGTCTTCCGTTTATGGCTGTTTTTAGCCCATTCCGCTCATAGCGGAACACTGAAAAAGCTACGACTTTCAAGCAGACAGCATTGCACGGAAAAGAAGTTGAGTAGAGCAACGGAAATTATTTTTTCACAAATAAACTTGTTTTCAACAACACTTGCAACTCCGTAATTCCGAATCGCCTGCTAAATATTTTTCTTCATTTCGATTCATCGAAAAATAGACCAAAAATGAAGATTAAGTACCGATCTCCCATGCATTTAGATAGGCAGAACGCTCAACTTGGGACCAAACATGGAGTCCATTGTCGCTTAACAATGGGACTTATGATCGGCACAACTTGTCTTTATAGTAACTTTGGACTGTCATATTTTGCAAACCAGATCCAGTCCTGATTTTTAAAACAGTCCAAACACAGTCCAAAATTTTTTTCAAATGAAAAGTCCAAGTCCAAATGTAATCCAAAATATTTGAAAAATGTAGCCTTTTCGCAACAAAAATGCCACATTTCTTTTCCATTAACTAAGTTCAAATCCGGTCCAGATCCTAAATTTTGAAGGGTCTTACAGTCCGGTCCCATCCAAATTCAACAAAATTTGCAATAGCTTGGATCCAGTCCAATCCAAGTCCGGTCCAATGCTCATCTCTGCAACATGGCGGTGGCAACGCTGCGTGAGAAGCGCTGAATCATTGCATTGTCGAAACACAACTCTAAACCAGGGGTTTCCAACATTTCTCTGACCATGTACCCTTGCAGCAGTTCGACAGATATGTATGTACCCTAGAATTTCTTACGACAAATATTTTATAATGACTAATCATATATCTATTCAACAATAAGCAAATAATGATTTTTGACAATTTTATTCAATGATAGGCCTATATTTATATCAGCGAATACTATTCACTGAATATCATTTTGCCACTGTAAAATGTTCTGTTTTATCTATTTTTATCGACCTACGCAACCTGCATTGTGCAGAGAACGTGCGTTTGTATTATGGACTTTCTATCTGCAGGCAAATAAATCCATTCATTCATTAACTACAAATATTTAGAAATAAAAAAATTATAATTTTTCCCTTCTTTTCTAACCTTAAATGTACCCCTTCAGATAGGCAGGGTGCGTGTACCCCAGGTTGGGAACTCCCGCTTTAAGCCCTAACCCTAATCCTGAACCCCAACGGTAAACCTTGCGTCCACAGACGCCATGACTCTGCACTTCTCAACCAACGGCAACCATCGTTTTTCCAGTGATTGCAACGTTTTATTCTGCTCATTTGTAACTAGTCCTTGCCGTAAACGTTCACGCAAGGCTAGTAAATCAGAGTTTACATCGCCGCCTACAGCTGCATTTGAATTGGCATATTTCCAGCAAACATGTCACGCCAGACATTTAGGAAGCATCGGTGATGGAATCTCGAGGCGAGTCTCGAGACCCGTGTGGCAGTCCCCTTCTAAAGAAAAAGACCACTACACATTGAGGACAATTCCGCGAGAGCACTGGTCCATAGGAATGTCCATGGCACGCCCAAGTTAACAATTTAGAAACTTAGACCCGCCGGTTTCGCTCGTACCGCTCAGTTTATCACAACAAAATTGTATTCACTCATGGTTTTATTAGTATAACTTTAAGCACTGCGATATTCATCACGACAGGGGTTTATATCAACAATCGTCAATTAAAGCACGTAACATAAGTTACTGCAAACATCAGAGTTAACAACAGGAGTTAAATACAAATTCCATTCTTTCATGGAGGAAGAGAGTAAGCTTTGCTTGTGGGTTAATCTATTAGTTAGCTACAAGCGTGTCCTGGTTCACGAATTCGCCAGACCCCACTCGTTCGTCAACTAGTTCTATTAAGTCTTGACCTAACCTATCAGACTACCTGTAGGTTAAATGCTACTCCGATGACAACCGTGAGCAAGACTGATTTTAGTGGTGGATTTTAGGTCGCGAGAAAAACACAATGGGTCGCGTCGTGGTCACGTGACAGCGCATAGTACTGTGCGCGGTGCTCGCGCAACTCTGATGGTCACGCGTTCGGCGCGTGATTGCGTTAAGTCCGAAGTCAAGATTTACGCTTCAGTGACATATCGTTTTTCTCGGAAATATTATGAATATTTCCGTAGGGAATATTATTGTAAATGATTTCTTTACTGTTGTGGGCTACTCTCTTCCTGGGTATGACTCACAATAAATATGCAAAGTACAATTTTACAATACATCAAATAGACGCACATGGCAATGTTCAAGAAGAGTTAATGTCTTTATCCTTTGTTTAATTTCCAACTTCGTTTGACTCGTCGTGAACTCGTCGGTGTATTCTGGTTTTTTTCCTTCAATTTATTTTTCTTCAGTAATCGACGTCTTCTTTCGTTGTTATTTCAGGATCACAAGACGTTCTATGTTGAGGAGCCAAGACGAACTCAACGCCCGTTTCTGCGAGTCTCGGTCTCGAAGGTTTCAGGTCTTGTCTCGGTTTAGAAGGCTAAATGTCTCCAGACTTTGAATATTGCAAAGAAATAGTATAGTAAAATTTCTATAATTCGAAGATTTTATGTTTGTTGTATTTTCAGGTAAGAAACAACGAAAACATATTGGAAAAACATCAGAACTTTGAAAAAAATTAAACTTAGAAGTGATGACGACATTTTTATAAAAATTTCGGAAAAATGCACAAATTTTGAAGTCTCGGTCTCGAATTTCAAGTCTCGGTCTCGGGATTTTTGATGAAGTCTCGGTCTCGGTCTCGAAGTTTTAACAAGGTCTCGGTCACGAAAGTTAAGGTCTCGACTACATCACTGATAGGCGTGCTTTTTCCCCACTGTTTTTTTGTTGTTGTTTTTCTTATTTTACCTGACATTGATTTGATGCTTTCTTTGTTACTTTTTTTGCTACTTGTGAAACGTCTTCAATTAAAATTTGGTTTGTGCTAGCAACAGGGCTGGCTGGGAACTTGACCCATGTGGTCTTTTGCCAATCCTTTTGTGATTCAACATGTGAGAACACCATTAAAGGGTTAAACTGCAAAACCTGAAACTCCTCATTTATTTATATTTCTTCAAAGTGAAATCACTTTGTGATCTTTGATATTATTGTATTTCCCTTTGCTGCATTCGTGTTACTTCGTGATTTAAGTCACAAAAATGCATGAATAAACCATACCATTGTACTCCATATAAGAGGCAACGAGTGATGTGGTAGCCAACACGAGGCAGTAGCGTACCATTATTTTTCATAAGGGCAGTTTTTTCAGTTGGCTATCCAGACATTCAACCCTTATTTGAAAATCGTCAGATTTTTTTATGTCATTCCATATTTTTGTAAACTGAATCGGTCAGACTTTATTAGTTTTTTAAGGATACACCATAAACTTGAAAAGTGATTGGACTGCTGGTGTTTCGATGTTGTTTTTGCTAAATAAAAATAAACTGCTATTCAAATGTCGTCTTACAGTTACATTCCACAACAGCAGTTTCCTACACAATGCGAAACAAGCTGTTTGTCACGTTCTTGTCAACATACAACCTACTAGTCTCATGTTACAGCAAAAATGCCAATGTGCAAACCTGGGCTACCTCTGTTTCACTTCTCTTGTCTGCGTTGCGAATGAATAATGACTTCCACTACAGTGCAGCTCGGCACTTTGTTGCATTTCTTCGGTTATACTGTTGCAGTTAAGCATTCCTCGCTCTTGTCCCAGGAATCCAACACATGGACGTGCGCGGTTCTGCAGGAGTGTGGAGCTTCAATCACTTACAGTACAAGTCAAGCACATTAACTATCATGAAGTAAATTTGGCGAGATGTATTTTGGACGAACATTGTGATTTGGCATTGGCAATAGGCTGCCTTCATCTGACATTGCATCAGATCAACAAAACACAGCATATTTGAAAACGTCTTCCATTTAAATGCATTGTTTATCTGCTTTAAAGTGTTACTTTTGATGCATTATTTGACGACTCAGAAAAGGTTGGAAAATCGTGATCAAAGAATGGCAATACCATGTGCAAGTAAACGTTTCTATGAAAACCCACTTACGAAAATCTAGATCTTACACTCTAAAATTGGGAAATTACCAGAAAGGTCATACGCTGCATTGCAATGGTATTTTTTGTAAACATTAACATGATATTTGCAAGCTTTGTGCAGAGAGCGGTAGTTTCCACAATTCGTACAACATCAATAGATTGTACGAGTTTTTGCTCTCTATCCCAAGAAGCTACTGGGTAACAGTAAAACAAGAGAATGATAGCTTTAAGGGGACGAATGAAGTGCTTCATGATTCGAACCATTTCGACCCTTTATCTCAACGTCTGATGTTTATCCTATTCACTTTGTCCATTATGTTGTTCTATTTAACCTTGAAACAGCTAAAAGAACACCAACAACGTTTTAGTTCCTTTGCATCACCTCCGGTGTAAAAGATATTTCGAAGCAACTTACCTGGTTTCAATTATTTCAAGGAGGAATACAGCTCTCAGGAATTTGATAATTTGCATTTTTTTCATCAATATTCCAAATGTTTGTTAAGTCGGATAATAATAGCCAGAGACACTTTTAATCGTTGACATATCGGATTTATCAGCATGTTTCATATCTGTCAGTGGCCGCTATTCCGAGAATCGCGTGGGTTCGGTTTCACAGCCTCCGCAGTCCGCACCGGTGTTGGACGTTTCCGCTCCGGTTTGCACAAATGGGGTATGGCCAGAGCTGGGTAGTAGCGAGCTACTGTAGCGAGCTACTGTAGCGAGCTGATTTTCCAGCAACATCAGCAGGAGCGCCGCTCTTTATTTGAAAAAAATTACGGATGCGGTAGCGAGCTATCACATTTTACCGCTACCGTTATTCGCTACTTCGGCGTAAGAGTTGGGTAAAGGAAAAAGTACGCAAGAGCTCTTCCGTTGATAGTAATTATTCTTCTCACTGTTTTGCGCTGATTTTGGATGATTGTTTGCGGTAAGACAGCAGCATTAGGAAAGATTTAGTTCAGGTTGCTTTTGACCTGATCGACAGATTCCACGTTAGTTCGGTAAAAACTAAGCATGAGCGAACAACTTGAAGCAGTTGGGTTTTCGAAGCATTGTCTACTGGTACCAGTAAAGCTGCGTATGACTGAACTGAATGCTTGTAAAAATATGGCACTGGGTTCAACATTTCGCTGCATGTGCAACTACGGTTTTTGTTTTGAAGTATATGTCAGCATTACAGTTTTTGTAGCTTGCTTCAACTTCAGGATATTTGGCTGTATGCATAACTTGAAGCAAACATGATTCTGTCTTGAAGACAGTGCCGTACCCAGGGAGGAAGAGGAAACATCTGTCCCCGGGCGCAGCATTTTGAGGGCGTAAATTGAGGTTGGAATGTCACGTGACAATTACGAAATGTCAAATGTCAGCGGATGAGAGTAATTACGATTTACGAAATGTCGAATGCCAGTCACTGACACCCAGTTGCAAAATCTCATCAGGATCACCAAGGTTTCCAAAGGGAGCAATAACAAACATTAGTGACGTCTAAGGCGTCGCTTGTGTCTTCAGCAACCAGCACCCGCAGGTGCTTTGACTGACGGTTGCGTCACAATGCTTTCAGACAGCCAGGCTTGCGAACTTTCCAACTCGTTCTCATTCTATAGTTGCGTCACAATGGACGGGAATCCAGCATTCACAGTGCGTACAACTGCGCATGCTTTTAGAGCAGCGATAAACCTTATTAGTATGTTGTTGCCACAACATATCTGATGTTTAGGAAATTATTTGATCTTTGATGGTATGACAAACTTCATGATGAAATGGATTTGATGTGGTTCTGAAGGTAATTATGATGATTTTTATTTGTGGGATGTTTAAATAAATCCTGACTACTTTTGCAAACTTCTAATTGCAAATGGGCAACAGCGTTGAGTATACTAGTTATAATTGTGTACTTTTTCAGTTACTCTCAGGGACGCGCGGAGAGCGGGGGCCTTGCTTCCCCTGTTCTTTCAAAAGGGAGACAAACAGGGCGGAGGTAACTTTTCATCACAGTATCATATGGAATTTAATGGTAAACAAGATCTAGTTGAAACAAATTTATCGCAGCTATTCACGCACCCACAACATTCAGAATCATTTTCTACACTCTGTGTTATTATTTTTGATGTCAGCATTGTTGCTGAACAGAAACAAACATATTGGTGAATAATTTTTTGTTTTTTATAAGTTTGCATTTCCCTCAATACGTTTACTGACCCCCGCCCTAGCGCTGCTTCGGCTGCTACCCTTATGTAATTTCACCTACAAACTGAGCATCTTCGCAGACATGATTATCGAAATTCAGATCACAAAAATGCTAGCAAAACTTCCTAGAGCGTCACTGGCGTTAGATATTTTCTAGGTTAAAATACTTGACACGTTTGAATCTTATCAGCTTTTTGACAAAATAATCGATAAATTTTCAGCAGCAAAAGCAAACAACTGTCCTTGGAATTAGATAATTTCAAGAAAAGGATCAGATTGCAGTGTTTCTTTTATTTTATGCTGCCACGAACTAGCTGGGTGGGTGGGAGTGCCTAGACTGAGTTTGTTCCCAGGCGCGGGAAACCCGAGGTACGCCACTGCTTGAAGTGTCGTTTGCTTTTTGCGAAGTGCTTTCATGTCTGTTGCTGCAACATGATACTGTAGATAAAAATGCTGTTTGGAATCTACGTAGTCGTATTTAATTTAGTTGAAATCAGCATTATTACAAGAAAAACTTCTTGCAATATTGAAATGTCGCTTTTCTGCTACATCGCACGTTCTTTTTCTTGCAGGCGTCACAGCGTTTCTTTCACATTGCAGTTAATTTGGGAAACGCTATTTTTGTAAACGTGGTCGCACGGGTCTTCACTGTGAGCTTCGTGCCTCGGATTGTGCAAACTAAACTCCAACAACTACATGATTCCCTTTTTTCTAATCTGACGACTTTAGTCTTATGAAAAAAATATCGTCTTTGAGAACCGTGGATGACATTGTTATTACTCCACCTTCATAATAGCATTGTCTGTTTTCATTACCATTTGCATTTTCTTAGATGCTTACAACGTTCACAAGTCCAGCAAAAAAAATTTTGCACCCGTGAAAAAACAAACTTTTCGCTGTACAAAAAAATGCGCATCAACGTTGAATAAAAATCGCCAGTTTGTCCACTAAATGATGTCAATCGTCAGTAGCATAATCTATGCGATTACAGACATCCACTGTTGCTTTTCAAGTAACATAATCAGTTGTTGCGCAACGTGTTTTGCCCAAATCGAAATGTTTGTGAAACAATGTTACAATTCAACGGTCTCGCTGGGCTACCCTCCTACTTGCAACGAAGCTATTATACACCTAAGCACCTTGGAAGACGCTCTTCAAAACCAACCAAGTTGAAATTGCGAATTTTTTTACGGCTATTAACGCGCGTAAAAAACAAAGCTTCTTTGTATTCCATGGGTTGCACTGCTTGTAAGCAAACCTACTAAATGGTTGCGGTTATTTTTTGTACCGAAACATCGTCATGTTAATTACAGCGTACCAAACCAACACTGCACATCGAGCAGTAACCTTTACAATGAATCCAATGCGCAGAACAAATTTACATTCAATTGTTGAAGTTGTCATGCTTTTAACGTTGTGCACCAACTTTCTAGTTTTTGCGCATTTTGTTTTGCAATCTTCACCGATGAAGTTGTACTTTTGATATTTGTCTTGCAAACATTTTCCTGAAATCACTCACCAATATATTTTGTTTGCTTCCTTCCTTCTGCGCTTGAAACATTTCGAAGCATCTGGGTTACTTTGCGTTGCAAAAGGAATACTGCTAGACATCGGACTTAATTTGAGATATTCCCTAGTACTCCAAATCAGTAATTTTCCTACTCACTAAAAACTCTGTCTCCTGTATAAAACTATTTTCGTTGAAGAATTTTACACTTTCACTAAACGAGGCGCCGAAAGCACATTATTTTTGTTTTCTGCTACTCATTCAAAGTTCTGGTGTTTAGCAAAAATCATTTAAGGCTACTTCGCCAAACACCAAAACTTTTTCTACTGTAAAACTCGCATTGTGCGTACAGTCGCTATGTTTGTTACTTCACAATAATTTTTTAGTTTTCAACATCAGTTATAACTGCTGAAAAAGTTCGCATGATCTGTGGACGTTGCCAAATCACAATTCCCGGTCACTTGAGGATTTAGGTTTCCGAGCATGCTACAGCACGTCCGCTCAATCTCCTACCGCCCCGTTTTGAAAACCAAACGTTCTGGGAGAACTACAGGAAAGTGTTCCCTTGGAGATGACGGATAAATCACTTCGCGTTAAACTTGTTATTGTGAGTTTGCTTGAACATAATTTAAATCAACGAATCTCACATTTTCGTTCTTTTGACTCTACACGCAGAGTTAACACTGACGAAAGTTTTCGTTCATTTACGTTTAGACCTGACATAGCCCCAGGGCCGGATTAATAATTGGGCAAACCGGGCAAATGCCTGGGGTCTCGCGCTTGGATATCAAAACAGTCCTTTACTGGTTTTTCATAGTTTTAGGCAGTTCACCATGCGTCAAAATTGTAGAGCTTTTTGATTACTGCGTTTAGTATACAGGTCAGGGAAACTGATAACTTTGGCATTCATGATTTTTGAGTGACTTAAAAGAATTGAACCAAACAACACCGTGCTTCTTGTGGCCCAAGAATTAGATCGAAATAAGTGCATCCATGGACGCAAAATTTTTTCAAAGGTGGCGGCAACGTCCAAATTTTGCTTATCCTTTACAGGTTGCTGACGATGCAATGCAGATGGACGTTCACAAAACGCTTTACCCTTTTTACCCCATTAGTCTGTGCTCGTTGAACCTCAATTTTCAATATTTTGTCTGAAATGTTTTCTACACTTCGATTATCAGAAATGCTTTCCTTTTCATAAACTGTCCAATATCCATTTTTGAGCACTTTCTACAAGTAAGTCATAGTTTAACATAAGTCATAATTTAAGAATAATCAATGGCCAGAACAACATGAGCGGTGAAAAGACACTCTTACAAAACTGTTTCAAGCAATGAGAAGTAGAACTAGGCCTATATGTTGACAAGACTATCGGACAACTTACTTAAGTTAGAACACCACGCAGGCTTAAAAAAACTGAGCAGTTGACTTAGGAAAACTCGCGGCAGTAAATATAACTTCATACCTAGTGCTCACTAAGAAGTCAGAACTAAGCCTTACGATAAAGACGTGTTCCCACAAGTCTGCAGAGACGTATTCTAACAGTAAGCTGCATGTACGTATTTTTAAGCTGCGTGAAAAGAAGCCTGCGTGAGAGTCGTTTGATTAAGCTATTCAATCGGGCACGTTGATCACAGTCTCACACCAACAATGGATTTTTCAAACTTGTGGAAGCACTGCCACAGATTTACTCATGCTTCTTTTCACACAGTATAAAATTACACGTGGCTTACCGTTATCAGCAGTGTCGCCGTCTCGCTGCATTACCTGCCAAGATATCTGTGTTCAACAGTCACATGCAGGCTCCCACTCAGGGATTTCAAATAAACCCAGATTGCACAATGAAATAAACCGGTATTCGTACAATAAAAACAGGTCGTCGCCAGCGTGGGGCCAATGGTACCCTTCTCCCCCATTTCATGTTTGGCTCCCCGGTTGCTGCATATATCCAATATTGTATTTAAAAAATGTTGCCCCCCTTGTGGTTTTTGGCCCCCCCGCTGCGAAATCCTGGCGACGGGTCTGAATACAAACCCAGAAAATTTATGTTACGAACAAAAACATTCGAGTGTGCTTATTTGATTTGAAACGATATCGAATACTGATTTAACTATAGTTCCTCTTCCAAATTTTCTTCTGCAATGCAAACATTAGAACATTTGGAAAACCTTTTTGCTGCTCAAGACGTTTTTCACAACGCTGGTAACATACTCTTTTGATATCTTTCACTAATTGTAGAAGTACATTTGTTATTAAACTAGGAAATTTTGTGCAATTTCGAAAGGTAACAAAAATCCCACAAAAATATATTCCCAATGCCTTCTTCCTCTAATTGAAGTTTGTTTTTTAATTTGAATGCATGGGGAAACATCGAAATTTAAACAACCAGTCCTAACCCTTGTTTCATTAGTTTCTTCATGGCATAACAGACAATAAAATTATATATATCTAACCCAGACAATGATCTTATATGAGGATATGAAAACAGTGCTTACTATACAATGAAACCGACTGAACACGTTCTGCTTCATTCGATATGCGTTCTTTCTCACCTGATGTGCGCATGCAAACACTTGTTATCTTTATATTATTGAACACATTGAAGTTGCTGATGAATTTATCACTTCAAAAAACCCAGATTTAACGCGATTTTTCATCGTTAAAGCTAGACACCCAGGTCGCCTAAAAAAGCAGATCTGGGTGGAAAAACCCCGCAGTGGGAGCCCTGCATGGTCATATGCGGAAAAATGCCTGCTACAGTAACTTGAAGTGAACGTTTGAGGATTTAATGCCGTACTATTGTTACGCAACAAAGACCCACTGCAGAACACTTCGCTAGTTTGTTTGCAACCTTCCTCTGCAGCCAAAGGAGCGGACATGAGCGAACTGCAATCTCATCATTGGATGTTTGAACAAATTAAGTGAATTTACCCCCACACGAACCGCCGTACATGATCACTCCCAATTGTCTCTGAAGTGTAGGCTGCCAAATCGCATCAATTGGACGTTTTTGACCGGTGTTTTTGCAAAGTTGAAACGGGGATATGTGAAACACTACTCAGTTGCGCTAAGCGTTTAGGGGGCCTCGCGGTCGAACCTTTGCCTGGGCCTCGCGCTAATTTAATCCAGCCCTGCATAGCCCTACCATACGTCAGCTAGTTGGGCTTTTTTATCATTGCAATTTCGCTGAAATTTTGTTTGGCTCCATGTGTTAAGTAAAAATTACAGGACACCATTTATTTGCAAGTGGCCATCGCCTGGGCGAAACAAGCAGAGTTGGTGTTGAAAAATTTTCTTTGATTAACATTCTTACCTGACACAACCACACAACGTCAAGTGGTTGATTTCTTTTATCATCACGATCTTGCTAACATTTTCTTCACCTCCATGTGCTAAGCCGAAAATCACATGATGTCGATTTTTGCATGTGATCGTTGTCCGAATGTAACACCAAACTTTGGATGCTACAACTTCGCATAAGAAAAAGAACTGTTTTCTGACCGCTTGGCTTGATTTTCCTCAGTTGTTAAATAAATTATGTGTGGTTCTTAGTGTTTTTCGCATATTTTCATGCAAACGTTTTTCAGACATTGCGGTAAAGTACGCATGGGCATTGAGTGTAGCCTACTGATAGGGAAATTTAATTTCATAATGGAATAAGAAAATTTGTGGTAGGTTATTTTATATGAATAAGATTTCAGTACTGTAGTGGATGCTTAGTTTTTATTCAGGAACTACTGCGGTAGCGCCCGCTATTAAATTTAACAAAGAGCGGTAGCGACGCTATTTATAAAGTAGCGGTTGCCCACCTCTGGGTACCCTCTGTGGCCTGAGAGTGTGGCGCAGAAGAACAAACCGTCGACCATGTTGTCCTCCAATGTCCAATTCATCGACCTCCCCATTGACTGCACGGCCTGACGTTTCCGGACGATGAGACAATCGAATGGCTGCTCAACACCTGCCCCGAGATCTAGTGCGGCCTACAAGTGGGCAGTAACGACTCGCTCAAACGACGAAGAAGATGTTACATCAAACTACCTTTCTGTAGTTTTCATCCCAACACCACAGCGATTTTGCAAAGGTCATGCAAAGATATAGGCTTGCTTGAATAGAACGAAGTATTATTGTTTTCGCCCATTCGTTTCCCGCACACTACAGGACCATTTAAGAACATCAGGTTTTCCGATTGCTACGGACTGGAAAAACAAAGCCATGATACCACAGCGTTTGACATAAAACAGAAAAACGCAGAGCTCAAAAAATACAGATGGACATTCAAATATTAGTATCAGCTTATGTTATGAGTGTCCACGTTTCGCTGTGAAATTGTTACAGTAAGCAAATCAAACACACCTAACCTGCACGTACAGTTCGCAAGTTAGCGTTTACGTTGTAATTAGGATTGTTGTTGTCCCCTGAGTTATGCGTTTGATTCTAGTGTAAAAATAACAATTGTTATCTTGTCGAAGTGAGATCTCTGTTGCAACTTGTGGACGGATTTTGCTGATGGTTGCTGATCCTCGTGGCGACTCAGTTTGACTACAACGCAAGTCATCAGGGGAGCACTGTGGAAGCTCTAAAACAGGGTTTCTCAACCCGTGGGCCATGGACCACTAGAGGGCCACGGAAGAAGTTTAATGGGCCACTACCTGACATTATTGAAATTGAGTAGGTTTTTAAAGTTGAATGCTTTAATCGAAATCGTAGGCAGCTCTTCAGCTACAAACGTCACAATACGCTCTCTCGTAACTATTTGTTAGAAAAGTATTGCGTCATGGAAATTTCCACATAGCCTGCCACGTTCTGCACAACATGCAGTTACTGAAAGTATTTTGAGGCAGACTGGCGACTCTTGTTGTCATGAAAACGAAATCTAGAAGCTGGCTTAATGTGGAAATTAACTTGATCTGCGCATTATCATGTATTGAGCCATGAATATTCATTTTTTCATTTATTTTCCTGCCTACTTTTCCTCTAGGGAGGACAAAAAGGGCAGCAGTCCTAGGGGGACTCGAGATTTCCTCATGACCAACCGCAATCTTAGATAGTTCTGCTGGCTCCTTACCAAGACAGGACCAAGCAAGGCCAGCGATGTCGTCACTCCACCTGGTCTTTGGCGACCTCTTGGCAGCTTTCCCATG
>Ga0210059_1011681_pt1 | contig 13392 bp, 10 predicted proteins | sample Ectturendosymbi2_FD_188042 | JGI IMG/M metagenome (GOLD analysis project Ga0210059, IMG submission 188042) | Ecteinascidia turbinata endosymbiont from Florida, USA - Sample 2 (SPAdes) (version 2) | ecosystem: Host-associated > Tunicates > Ascidians > Unclassified | place: Key West, Florida...
CTTTCGAATTGAACTCGTACAAGGTTATTATTATATTTGTGATCATTAAACCACTCCATCCAAAATTAGCTCACGCTTTTGGTTACAGGTTGAGTCTAAGTGCAAGCGTGCATTCTCAAACCTGACCAGTGGTCATCAATGTAATGAAACAGGCATTATTAAGCAGCAGTTTACCCATGCCAAAGTACAGCTGACGAAAATTTCAATTATCATCATTTCATTATAGAGGAGGGCAGTTTTACTGTGCAGCTTACCTTTAGTGATGGGAACTGCAGTTCATCAATTTATCTCCTAACATTTCACCTCTGTTTTGTTTCCAAAACGCTAAGTTTTTGTTTACAAATTACATGCATGCATGTTTGTTGAACATACTCTTTTTTATGACATTAGGTCACTCAAAGTTGGTAAGACAAAAGAAATGTAATTAATAACTGAGTGTTCTATCGTCCCCCAACCGCCCATTTCTGCTTCACCGCTTCCCAATTTCCTATTTCTGCTTCATCGCCCCGCTGAGGGTTCTTACCGTCCCCAGGGGGGCGGTACCGCCCACTTTGGGAACCACTGGTATAGACTATTCATTTCAGCTTGTGAGGTTGTTTTTTCAGAAGGATACTATTTTAAGTAACATGAATTTGTAGTCAACAAATATCCCTCTGTGATAATAAGCTAGTCAGTTGAGTTGCATCATTTTCACTTTATGTATATTCCCATTGAGTGTTGCAAGCGGTTTGTGGTGCTATCTCTGATTTGTAGTAGGTGTCATTCAGCTATTTAAGTAGTGAATACTATGTAGTTAGCAAGTCAGTGACGACACCATGCATGTTTTTTTTCCCTTGTATCCTGTTTATTTTTTAGCTATAACATTTCGGTCATTTTCGTTCAGACATTTTGGTCACTGAAACATTTCGGTTACTTGTCTCACAGTTATACTTAAAACTCACCATAGCAATGTTTTTAGCCTATATTTTCAAACATTCCGACCGAAATGACCTATTTTTTTTAGTAATTTCAAAAATGCTTTAGTCTATGACTGAAAAATGACTGAAAATAAAAACCCAGCTTGTATCCATCCACTGATGCCAAACACAAGGCTGGATAGATCACAAGCGTTGTTTTTGAAGTCATCAGTATTATGCTTGAGAATAAAGCTTGATCTACCAGATTTAGTGGGGCATGCTAAAGCCATTATACCACTTAGCCAGAGTTCATCCATATTTTCAGAAATATAAACATACATTTTATTGGTCATCACATTGGCAAAAGTGTGTGATAGTCTTTTCTCCTAGACATCCTCATTACCAACTGACAGCAGTCTGTTTTTGTGGACAGCTATCAGTAGAGGCTATTAGCCATCTATATGTAGAGGCACTGCCTACCATATAGTGCTGTTACTTGTCGTGGGAGGTGAATGGTACAGTGCAGAGTATTGTTGGAGATTCAGAAGCTACATTAAACGGGACAGGGCTCATTTTTTGCCAAATGGTACAAAAAATTAGAAAATGTCACCACTGGTAAATAACTATTCTTCATAGTAAGTCATTGCACACATGGAGGATACTGCAACTTTACAAAATCGTGCATTGTATGCAAGTTCATTTTGTGTTTGAAAACTTCCAGAATTTTTTGAAACTAATGAATAATAATGTTAGTCATAATTTTTACCACTTTGAGAGCTGGCGTACGATACTTCGTACCTAAATTTCGGCCTAAAACTAGCAGTTTTCAGTTGCCTTACCAACGCCATAGGTCCTCCACCGATTGTGCTTGAAGGGCTCAAACGGATTGGCCAGTCTTCTAGTCTGCACTCGAAAAAAAATTTTTTGGTTGGGGGTTGTGGATTTTTTGTGAGTGACGTCATAAGTGAAGTAGTTTTGGGGCCATTTTGGCTCATGTTACCTGGCCTAGGACCCAACCGCTAGGCCAAAGCATTTCGCTGAAGTTTTTATTGGAAACTAGGCTCGAGTCCGAGTCTTTTGAGCCTTTGATCGACTTTCTAGCGATGCTCGTTCAAAAGTTATGATCTAAAAAAAACAAATCAATTAATTATCTAATTAGTCACATATTTTTATGAACTTGGATCATAACTTTTGAACCTGAAACCCCAGCAGGTCATCCAAAGTATCAAAATACTTGGATTGTAGCCTAGTTTCTAATAAGAACTTCAGCGAAATACTACCATCTAACAGTTTGAGCCCAGGGCCACGCAAAGTGGGCCGAGGTGGCCTAAAAGTATTCCACTTATGACGTCACTCACAAAAAATTCACACCCCAACCAAAAAATTTTTTATCGAATGCAAGCTATAAGACTTGTTGCGTCTTTTGAACTTTTGACCAGGTCAGTAGCATTTACCGGACCGGAAAAATTCCCACGCAAAGCCATGTGCGTTTCAGTGTTTTTTTCGCGAAAATCCCCGGAAGCGGCCGGACGCCAAAGTTTTAAAGATGTGTTTTACTGCCTATTATAACGCTAATAATTTTATTACCAAAACTACAAATACACAAATATGTTTTATCATTATTGAAAAGGACTTTCAGAGTTTCCAAATGATATCTTACTTGAAAATTAATAAATAGCCTTTTTGGAATCAAGCCCAAAAAGTTATGTCATAATTAAGTGATGTTGAATATGGAAACTTACATTTTGGCATTGTTAGCTTAAGTTGTAAATAATGAAAAAGAACCTTAACTATTTCCCAAGTATAAAAATGAATATGTTATTAAAGTTTGAAAACAAACGTTAAGGTTTTAACCCTTTAACGACTGCGATTGGCAGGCCCTTTTTTGGCCATAAATCGCCAGCCGCTAGAGCTAGAGAGCTGTTCAAAACCTCTACAGATTCAGCAAGTCTTCTAGTTGATAGCGAAAAAAACGTTTTTCCTTTTCGGTGGTGGGTTTCTGGAGGTGACGTCACAATGAGGGCATGTTTTGGAAATTTTGGTCACCTTTGGCCGGCCCTGGGCCCCAAACCATTAACCAATTCTATTGGCTCCAAGTTTTGTTGAAAACTAGGTCAAAATCCGCGTCTATAGAGCCCTTGATTGACTTGCTAGCATACCTGTAGCCAAAATTATGGGTCATAAACCCAGTTTTTGGCCTAATTCAAAACTTTTCAGAAAAGGCATAATTTGCCCTTTCAGGGTAACTTTGGCCCGCCATAACTTGCCAGCAGATTGAGCTAGAGAGCTGTTCAAACCCTGTAATGACTAATGGCGTTGTGTAGTTAAATTTGGTTGGGAGGTTTTGGGCTAATGGGATCATGACAGGGGCATGTTTTTTGGTTAGTTATTTGACATCATCATCTGATCCCACGCACCAATATTTTGGCTCGCAGTATTTTCGGATTCTAGGCGAGAATATGCGTTTTTAGAGCCTTTGATTGAGTTTCCAACGTTTCTGGTTCAAAAGTTAGGCCAAAAAACAGCTAATTGGTAAGGGGCTTTTCTCAATACTTTAGGGGGATTTCCCTAATTTGTTTTAATGTTTTTTGGCCTTAATCCTGGAACCAGGAACGCTAAAAACCTATTCGGACCCTCCAAAGTCCCGAAATGTAACAAAAAAACAGCTAAACTAAAAAAAATTAATGTCATTTAAATCGCTCCTGCGGGTCTTAAAGGGAGGTCGGGCAAAAATGCTGATGTCAGCAACAAATAACATAAACATCCTATCATCACATAAGCATTAAAAAAACCAGACATCCTAAACTGAAAAGTATTTTTTTATTGCAAACTACATACCTTCACAAGTCCTTAGAGTGTTTGAACAGCTTTCTAGCTCAATCTGACGGCGAGGTATTGCCTGGGGAGAAATGTCCCTCAAGAGTGGCTTTTGAGGGAGCAAAATTTTGGTCAATTTTTGCTTTATGAGCCATAATTTTCGCTCCCGATATGCTAGGAAATCAATCAAAAGCTCTGTAGCCGTTGGCTTTGACCTAGTTTTCAACTAAATTTTGAGTCCAAAAAATGGCCCATTAGGACAGCGCCCAGGGCCAGGCAAAGATGGCCAAGATAACACAAAAACGCCCCTACTTGTGACGTTCCCCCCAGAAAACCTCAAACCCAAAACGAAAAATGTTTTTTTCGATGTCAACTAGAAGACTTGCTGAATCCAGAGGGTTTGAACAGCTCTCTAGCTCTAGCGGCTAGCAATTTATGGCCAAAAAGGGCGCACCAATATGTTGGCACGCGCGGTCGTTAAAAGGGTTAAACAAATTTCATGCATGACTGATCACAAAAACATGCAATTTTCAAACTCCTATATCCACTGACCTGGTTTTCCTCAAGTTAGTGTCTGTTTGCTCAGAATGATCTGCTCTTAACACCTTCCCTACTGGTTAGTGAAGTGGCTTGCCCAACGTTCCCCACTGGTATGTTTTTCGGCAATTGTCCTCAAAATTTTCACACGCTCACAGCTGGGTTGATAAAATTCATGATTTAAAAAAAAATCAAAACAAACGGATTTTTTTATTCAAGTCAGATTTTTATGATTTTTTTGTTTGATGTGTAGAGGTTGGCCACCTAACAAGTCATAATTTTTAATTTTAAAGTGTTTGTTTCAATCGTAATTTTTTTGTGCTGTTGCGATTGGAAATCCCGAGCGGCATATGTGCAGAGCTTTGCACTGTGGCAGCAAGCAACAATGGAGATCATGCGTTGCAATCTTTCTTACTATTGGTTGCTCGCGCCACGCATATATATTTTTGTTCTTCGAACATCCCGTTCGTGGTTAATCACAGAATCAACGCAACACCACTGGAGAGGTTGCAACAGTGCTTTGTTTTTTCTTGTACAGTAACTAGAATTCAGCTGAACTTTCATTCAAACTTACTTTGCACTTGTGCGTCAGGCTTAAAGCAAATCAGTTCATAAGACCAGTACTGGTGTACAAAACGACATATTTATTGAAATGACTCAAACCATCAGTTCATCATCTTCATTAACACTTATGGCATGTTAAGAAGTTTGTACAAAAATACAAGCTTGCCAGCCTATTTGGTGCGAAGTCTATTGTCAAAATTGATTGTAACGCAGCTTTCAATAGTTCAGCTTTTGCAAAAGTATATATAACTTACATGCATAAAATGGTAAAAAACATGCATCTAAATCAAAAATATGTTCTGAAACTACTATTTCTACAGTCAACATTCTACATATTTTCTAGAATTTAGATGTAACTTTTACGTTATGGCATGTCTGTAGCTAAGGGGGCAGAGGCAGTCTCCCTAAATCTCTTTTGCGTAGAAAAGTTTGTTTTAAACATATACCATAATAAAAAGAAAAATCTACCCCCCAACAGTTTATTTTGCCTTCCAAACCTTAAAACCTGGCTACAGGTCTGCTTTATGCCAGCTTGCACTTTCAAACTTGTGGCATTCTGACAGTTCTGAGTCTGCAAATGTCAGTGATTTCAGTCCACATATCATTTTAGCAATTAGTTGACATAGAATCTGTGACCTCATAGTTGGCTATGATTGATAAAACTGTTATTGCTTTTGTAACCTGTGTTGTTATAAGAAGTCTCTGCCTTCTCTAATTAGGTTAACCGATTAGAATACAAATTAAATGTGTCATACAAACCACAAAAAGCTTCAAAACTGCATGTTTTTTTGCTTGATATTATCACTGGTTTAAATGAAATGATTTAAATCAATCAACCCTGACTAGAAATAGCTGAAGCCGATCGCGCATATAAGCCAACCCCCAAAATACCATGGTGTGTTGTTTGGGTTAATAACAAAAGAGTATCAATATGCAATGCACTGATGAAGGTTCATTATCAAAGCATTTGCTTAGGAAACAATATTACCAGTAAGTTAATTATGAAAAGAATCTGATGTTATATAATGGTAATATATGCCCTTATCATAGCACATTTTATTTGAGGTACAGTAACATTAAAATTGAGTTGTAGTTTATCGGAATTAACTTTATTTAGTGTAGTCTCAGTGTTTATGGCTGGATTTATGACTGAATGGTGCTATTGGTGATATTGCGCGATCTGAGAAGTGGCGTCATGTCAATGTGTTTGCGTGAGATCAAATTTATGTGCATATAAGCTAACCCCCTATTTTGATGTTTTTTTTTAGTTTTAAAGTCGGCATATATGTGAGTACACACGGTAAACTTGTTTTTGTGCTTATGCAATATCCCTTAATGCAAATAAGATCACAACACCAGTACCAGTGAATGAAATGAAATATTTATTGAAATGCCAAAACTGCCAGTTTAGTAATTTCATTAACACTCATGGCATACATGCATAAAATGTGAAAAACTTATAATAATAATAATATATATGTTGCACGAATCAAAAATAATATGTTATATAACTATGTTTACAGTTAACAGCCTTCATATTTGCTGGAATTTTAATACAACTTTAACTTCATGCTAGTCTACAGTGTAAACTTATGGCATTCTCTAACAGTTATGACTTCTGAATCTGCAAGGGTTGGTGATTTCAGTCCATCATGTAATTTTTTCATTTAAATGACATAGAATCTGCGACCTCACTGTTGCCATGATTGGTAAAAATTCAAGTGGTTTTAACTTGTGCCATCATAAGAGCTCTTTGCCTTCCGTACGAATACTGTGCAGGCTATGTGAAAACCTATTAGAATGCTAATTAAATGTGTCACAGACATCACACAAAACTCTAAAACAGCATGATTTTTGTTAATTTTATTGCTTGATTTAAATCAATCAACCCTGGTTCACAGGTCACCTTTGTAAAGTTAACCAAAGCTCAAAAATTTGCACTACCATTGTCTGAGATGTGAGTGCAATAGTCCGTCTAGTGCTTGCTATAGATTAAACGTCGGCTTGCTGATTTACCTACACCCTTCCCTGATGCAATCTATAGTGTTTTAAATATTCATGAAAGTTTTATATATAACATTATTTCCAATTACGCTCCATTCATTGCGATTCATGATGCATACAAAAACGAAATCTAACAATGGTCTCAATGGAGCTGCGTTTTCATCAGCTTTTTTTCTTTCAATTTATAGCCTACCAACCCCTTCAATTTTTACCAATTTTCATGCGCAAACAAGCAACAAGTTGAAAACCTAAAATAATTGATGCATTGTTCATTGCTTGGAAAGTTTTAGACCCATCAACACCTTGGTTGATGCTGTATTCACTGAGATTTTTGTTCCTTTTGAAAATCAAACCTACCAATGTTTTCAATGGACAAAGCTGAAAAAACAAAGACATCAGTGCAATGTTCATAGCTTGAAAAGTTTTGAAACCCTTCAGAGACCACAGAAGCCACTACTTTGTCTTGCTTGGTGTTTTTATGGCAATAACTTATGAAACACTGAAGGTACATTGACAAGTAAAACATTGCAAGAAAGGCTTTTGTGAGATTTTTCAGATGAGTCTAACAGAAAGGTATGTTTTCATACCTTCTGAAAAAATATACTTTTTGTTTTTTCTGCCTGTGGGCAAGTTTTTGATAATTTAAGAAAAACTTTTCATACCTACGTTTTAGCCATTTTTGCAAGGACTATACCTGGCTTCGACTACTTGCAAAGACTATGCTAAGTCACTTCCCATTGTTTCGGCGTGGGGAAAAAAGCAAAGTTGTGGCAAAAAGAGCAAGTTGGGACAAAAAAAGCAATTTGAAAAAAGCAATTTTTTAGGTTTTATGCCAAAAGCGTTGCCGATACTAGATTTCGGAGTGCACCATTGGAAAAAAGCAAAAAATAAACCACTAACAAAAATTAGAACTTTTCAAAATGTTTTCGTTAACTTTTTGTTGATTTTTGTTTCAATTCCTCATCAACTCCTCAATAGTTTTTTAGATTTTAAGTTGGTAGAACTTCTTTTCTTATTATTTCTGCTTGAAATTCAGTAGGATGTCATAAGACCAGGGTTGAGAAAAAACTAGTTTTTTAAAAAAACCCAACCAACCGGGGTAAATATAATTTGGAAACCGTTTCACCACTAAAAGTCCATTCTAAATTGTGTTTGGAAACACTGTTCCCACACATGCAATTCTTGCAAGCCCTTAACAACACGACACTGTACCAACGCCAAGTCAACCCATTTCCGTAACCCAAAGTCAACAAAACAAACAAACAAACAAATAAACAAGATCATATGCTATTGGTGTCTGGTATCAATACTACAAAATTAGTAAACCTCATTTTATTACAAGCAGGCTTCTCCATCATATGTAACATACGTGCATTGTAGTTATATTATCTGTAATCAATCTGTGACAAACAATTTGTAATAACCTAAAATTTGAAAACATCCTAACAACAGTTTTGTCAGAAATTCTATATACATAATGATGGAAAATCATGTAACATCTGCACCACTCAACTTCAAACTTTGAGCAGAGAACTTGCTGAGCATGCTATGAACCACATATGTCCGATTGGCAAATCATTAAGATGGCAATCTGCCGATACATACAACAGCATCATAACCATTTGCTTGACTGTAAAACTGCTCATGAAGAGATACTTGTATCTTGCTCAAAATACTTCTGCCAAGTATTTAGTGTATTATACTTTTTTGATACTTTTCAGTGTTTCGCTACTACTTCCCAAGCATAGCAAAATGGTAGTATTAATAAATGAGTTCAAATCTGATAAATGAGCTGTGGGTAATCACATTTTTTCTATACACAACTTTTATTGCTGAACTGCTCATACTGTTTGATTGGCATTGTGCTGCTAAATATTGTTGCAGTTACTGATGATGACTGTAATAATAAAGAAACTGGGGCTCACATTACCAGGGGTGCAACTAAAGGGATAGATTAATCTGGTCCATTTAACATGTGCGACTGAGATAATGTTGGAAAAATAAAAATCTATCTTTAGAATTTTCTTGAGTACCTAGGAAAACATACTGAACCATAGGCATTGATGGTTTTGAAGCACTTCTAGTTTAAAAAATTATCTGGTATGGTAAACCTTGTTTCAATGTAATTATCAATGTTGAACATGTCATAAGCTATTGGTATCTGATTTATTGGTTATACATTGGTTGAGATAGGTTGACTAGTTAGCACTGCCAATCACTGCATCTGGAGAATATCTGAATCTTGTAGCTGAGATGTCTTTGGAAACCTATCCGTAGTATATAATGGTTACATCCATGTTTGCTTTAGATGAATCACTAGCTGATTTATAGTTTTGAAAATGTGTTTGGCACGTTTCATTTTTGATGGCTTATTTTGGATCTGGTTCTGAAAGATTCATTATATGAAATGAACTCCCTGCTACTGTACCATCAGTATTTCTTGACTTGTTGCCTGATCCGTTTGATTAATTATTTATTGCTAGTTATTCACTGCAGAGTACTGCATTGGTTTGGATTAGAAATTGGTGTTCTAAGATTTGTTCAACTGACAATGCTGCAATATCATACTTTACCATTTACAAGTATATTGGCGTATATGCACCAATGCCTATAACACACGGTCCTTGTTTTCCTGCTAATAGTTACATTGCAATGAAAATACACTTATTTAAAATGTAGTGCAACTGCAGATTTATAGCAAATAATGTGCATTGCTAATACCATGCATGTATTTAGACATTACTTTGATATCTCTTGGTGTGATTAACTGCTTGCTCAATGAGCTGTTGATAAATTTATAAGTTTTGAAACAAAAGCTTCATTAACATTAAAAAAGCCTTCAAAAAACTATACATGTTTTATTTTGAGATGTTTCGGATTATTCTTAATCCATCCTAAGTCAAAAAAATATCAGTTAGAAACAAAAGCTTTTGATGCAAAAGTAAAAAAATATAGTTGACACTTTCACAATGTTAAATTGCCAAATGTAAAATTGATGTTAGTTCATCCAAAAATTTCTTATAAATTGCAGAGAGTTGTGCTTATCAGTGTGTCATGATTGCGGGGAAAGCAGCCTTATGATAAAGACTCAAAATACATCACGGTTTTCAGCAATCTCAGTTAGTTCTGATGATTCCATATGAAGACAGGACAAAGCAAGGTCAGTGAGACAATTGTCCCACTGCTTGTTGGTCGATTTCTGGGCTGCTTTCCCATGAGTGTAGCCAGCAGGGCTTGCCACACCAACCTTTCTTGAGACATTCTGGACACATGGTCAAACCTCCAAAGATGAGTTCTCTCTCCTACTTACAAGGTTTTACAATTGCATAGCTGCACATTTTTACAAAGTGCCACACCATGAACTCTTTGCAAAAGTCAATGTCTGTCACTTGTGCTTGAGATAGCACTCCTTCAGTCATTATCCAAGATTCATGACCGTAAGTTACGATCAGATCAAAGACCAATTCGGAAAATGACAGCTTTGTGGTGTTTGAAACCTCTCATTTTGTGAACACAAGAGTTTATAGCCCAAGTACAACTGTGTTTGCTTAACAATGCGTTGCATGTATCACTTCCCTTGTTCCATCGTTCATCACTTGTGAATACCACCCTAAGGTGCTTGAATTTTTATTGCAGAGTGTGATGCAAAATCTAACCTTGGGTTGAGCTGTAGTTATCCTTTCACAGAACAGCAACCAAAGGTAGTGCTGCTGGCTTGGACTTGATGTCCATCTGACCTTTTAGAAAACAAAAAGCTTCATTATGATTTTTGCACCGCTAGTTTAGGGAGCACTTGCACTCAGTCTCTAGATGTGGGGCATCGAATGTGCCCAAGCTTGACCTGCACTACTGGAATCATTGCGGATTGAGTGATTTGCCATGTATGGCAAACATTCACCATCCTGCCAAGTCAGACCGCAGGTTTGAAATGCAACCTGCAATGCTCAAAACCTTGAATCTGAGGAGTTTGTTTGTGTCAAGTAGTTTGGTGTTACTGGATGATTCATTCCCATACACAAGAAATGGGGACAGAAAGCCATGAAACAGCTACCAAGGCATTTTCTCTTAAGTCTTCTAGGAAAGCATACACCAAGTGCCTAAAACAGGATCATGTAAAATAATTGAACCTAGCAAGAGGATACTCAGCGTGGTTTTGTCCTGGGCACAGCATTATAGACCAAATTTTCACTCTCAAGCATTTTTAGGGAATATTGGGGGTAGTATGCAAAATGAACTCTATCCTTGTTTTGTTGACCTCAACAACATATGACCATGTACCTCAAGGAAAGCTTTGGGGATTTTTTTGTAAGAGTGTAGTGTAGAAGACCACCTGTTGCTGTCTGTCAAGTCACTCCATTTGTGCTCAGAAGTTTGTGTCTGTGTTGACAGTGTTAAATCCCACCAATTCACCTTGGATGTCGATTGTTGACAAGGGTGTGTGCTTTCACCACTCCTTTTCATAGCCCATATCAGTGATGGCCAAGCATGCGGCTAGCTGCATGCAGCTTTGATTTTTCCGAAAATTTATATATATGTTTTTTATTTCTCTTCCAAAGTGTAGAAATATAGTAAAATGGTAGTGTGGTAGCTAGTGTGCCACACACAGTATTGCTTTTGCAAGTCATTCCAAAAAGAATTATGATGTCGCAGAAGCGTAGATTGCGAATAAATTCGTGTTTTTAGATTTGTATATTGCGGCTCTTTGTAACTTGGGTTTTGCGATATGCAGCTCATACATAGAGCAGCATTGTCCACCCCTGGTCTATGTGAATTGGATAGACTGTCACATCTGAGTCAACAAGGGTGTCAGTGTTGGAAGCTGCAAGATCAACCAGTTTTAAATCCCCACCCATGCTGTAGCAGGTTGAGAAATTCAAATTCCAATGAAGGGCTGAGTAAGGAGATTGATACATAGATTGGTATAGCAAATACAGTTTTATGTGAGCTTTGTTGTTCCATGGTCAAAAAACAGAAGCTTGCAAACTCGCAATTGGTCATGATTTTTAGGTAATGACTGAAAGAATGCTGTTTCAAGTATAAGCACTAAGCAGCAGAGATGTAGTTTTGCAAAAAAATTAACGGTCTGAGAGTTTGTGACAAAGTGCGCAGCTGTGAAATTCCTAAAACCTTGAATGTCAAACCACCTCTCCGGTAAATAGAAAGATCTCAGCGACCATGGTTCAACCATGTGGCCAGAATTACTGAGGAAAGATTGGCAAGGTGAGTCCTGATGGCTACACTCATGGGAAAAGGCAAAGATTGACCCAAGACCAAGTAGCATGACTGCATCTCTGACTTGGCTTAGTCACGTCTTGGTATGGAGCCAGCAGAACTGAGATTGCTGAAAACATTACATTGATATGAAACCTCCTTGGACTGCTGCCCCTGCAACCCTCCCGAGAAGCAAAGCAGGTGTGTAAATGAATGAATATAGATTGATAGAAAAGCATGCATTAGTGGACAAAAGTATGTACAGGATAATAAAAAAGTTTGTGACCTAACTATGATGCAGTTCTTTTCTTTTTTTCACCTTGAGCTTTTCAGTTTGTGCTCAAGTTAATCAAGATGTTTTGAGCCAATTTCAGGCCTGAATACACGATTTCTAACATAATATTCAGAGTAACTTTTTTTTCTTTCGTGATGCTGTTTTGTTGCGCTTACTGCAGTAACTTCTGTGAGTGAAGTGATTGTGATTTTTCTTCAGCTAATTCTAGAACCACAAATGCAGCTGCATTCTTTTGTTCTCTGTTTGGATTGGTCTCACACGCTTCTTGAGAAGGTGACAGCAGTGAGGAAATTAGTACATGATGGAGTTGCATCAAAAATATCAATCACTTAGGTGATTCTTAGTTGTTTTAAGAAACAATTTTACTAGGTCTAGCACCAGGCAAAGATTATGATTTCTTTCAAGTGCTAAAATGGTAGATGTTTTGATTATGAAAATCAGGGTGTTTGGACACTGTTTCTGATACAAAATAGGTGCTATTCAAGTGTGTACTTTCCACGATGGGTGTAAGCAAGGAATCGATCAGCAAATTTTTAATAGGAAATCGATTTCACGTAGAATTACGCATCCTCAGTCCTGAAAATTGCAAGCAAAGCTTACAGGTGAAAAGTTGAAAGGCTGAAGTAACAGCAGAGAAAAAATAAACTAAGACTACAATCGAAATTTTGTAATACAAGCTCATAAATCATAACATCTTAACAAACTGCCTGACGTCAAGAATACTAGTGGCGACAAAAAACTGACTCATGAAATAAGTGTTTACTCAAAAATTAAAAAGACGTTTACTCAAATAAATGACTGAAACGTCTAACTAGTTGATGCTAATGGCTGAAAAATTACTCCAACTAAAAACTAACTCTTGGTGAAATGACTAACAACGGTAGAGAAAAATAGTAAGCCATGTGCGGGCAGTAAGTCTCTGGGGTGCGCATTTAACTCTGCCACGAGTTCGCTTTAAACGCTGCGGTGGGAGTAAGCAAGCTGTGTTGAGAGAAAAGCTAGCGCACAAAGCGGAAGACAACATCGGATTGAGTCAAATAACACAAAGCATCATAATAATTATTTCAC
>Ga0210059_1011683_pt1 | contig 13391 bp, 6 predicted proteins | sample Ectturendosymbi2_FD_188042 | JGI IMG/M metagenome (GOLD analysis project Ga0210059, IMG submission 188042) | Ecteinascidia turbinata endosymbiont from Florida, USA - Sample 2 (SPAdes) (version 2) | ecosystem: Host-associated > Tunicates > Ascidians > Unclassified | place: Key West, Florida...
TTCATATACTTGCCTGATGTCTTGGTCGTCCGACGATAGAAGGGAAGACTGCACGTGGAGCATCATCTCCAGCAAATCCTGCTTTGCACATACCAGATCCATTGTCAACAACGAGTGCTGCTACATCTTCATCCATGGCGTTCAGTTGAGATTGATTATTTAAATAAAGTGTAATCAAAGCTATATACCCTGCAACATTCAACTCTTTTATGCATATTGCTTGCACGCACCTCTAAAGGACACGAATGAATACCCCATATTCTATTCCACATTTTAAGTATTACACTAATTTTCCGTCTGTCGGTTAGCTTTCACGAAAACAATGAGCCGACGTTTTTTACAAAGACACTTTAGGTGACAAACGTTTTTTTCAAACACCGCGTTGATGAAGAGCAACGATATTACGATGTCCGCTTCTGACTCTCCTTAATGTAGTCAGCTCTTGTGGGCGCTAACCTGGTCTTTCGTCGTGTACAGAATTTTTGAAAATAGCCGAAAACATTACGCCTCAACTCGGTCATATTATCTATGGTATGAAATAGTGAATACTGCAAAGTTGTAATACCATTGTGGGACAAATAACCCAATTGTTTCATCGTTGCGGAGACACTACAGCGGAATACACACTTGGCCATCATCACAACAAAATTTCGGTGCATTTCATTTAAGTACTACATACGCGTCACCACAAAAACCAGTCGCACCAAGTTTCTGAGATGTTCGCACCTCAACAGACAGCGTTGAACTGCCCACATTCGGCGCCTCCGAGCATTGCTGGGTGGGGCGTTGTCCGTAACTGTTCTTTGCTGTGACGGTATAAGGAAATAGGAAGCTGCGCTGGTGCGATCATTACAGCGTTAAATGCGCGCGGCCGCATGTCTGGCGTATGGCTTACAGAATGACCAAACGAACCGCACCGACAACCTGGACTTGTAGGTTTGAAAATATAGTTCGAACGAGTTGCGCACCCTCTGGAACTGAACAGTTTTGCGATTTCGAACATTTACAGCACAACCGCAAAGAAACTAACCAATCCAATGCTTCAAATAAAAAGCTTTGGTTACGACATTAGTATAGTTTCTGCATAGTAAGGAAAAATTCGCCACAAGGAATTAAATCTACTTCCACGCACTAAAGTTGCTCGTCATATTTCTTTTAATCTCCTTGAGGGAAGAAACGCAGTTGCTCATGCTGCGCAGGGAGTCTAATACATTGTCACAATACCACTCTTATTCCGCTTTATTTAAGTAAACCACTTTGAACTACGAGACCTCGTCCGGAATGTGGAACGATTCAAGCAAAAAAACATCAGTATTTACACCGGATTCAACCTTCACACATTCTAGCGACTTTATACACAGTGACAGAGCTAATGTTAATGCCTACTCCTGGGTGAACCTACACTACAGCATGTCTTGCAGCTGTTACTGGACAGGATTACGAGCTAACACATCGAAATCATGCTGTAATTACACACGAGGAACCGTCTTTCCTGCGTAGCTTCGTAAATGCATCTGACTAAACGGTCAACCAACGCGGGTTTTGTCCTAAAAACTGTAACACACACAGACAATTCATACTGCTGCAAGCAATTCAAAATGTATTTGAATGGTTTAACCAAGTAAAGTTTGCGTAGCATTACAGCACCTGACGTAACATGCGTTCGATTATCTTTCACCATTTACATTATTATACAAGAGCAAAATGGCTTACCAGAAAACTGAAAAGTATAGTACGTACAGAACTAATGTCTGAAAAGATACTGCTTTCCCAACCTAGGCTTCCTTCCTACTGATTGCGAAGCGCGCACAGTCTGAGTCGCTCGCCACCGCCCGTAACACACGAGAAGAACCTCTGGCTTTGTTGAGAAACGACTCTCAGTCCTTACTTTGCCAAAAAATATCCTTTCTCAAAAGTATCACCGCGACGCACCGTACGTTTTGCAACCACACTCAAGCACATCTGTCCACTCTTCACGGTTGTTCATCTCTTCTGGTGCAGCAACGGGAATGTGGCATCTGATTAACTAGCGCCGTGGTTTACTTCCTGCTTCTGTCATTTCCGCCGCACGCATCTCCAAATAAGGGCATGGCACAAGGCATTCCTGTGACGTAGAGGGGCTTTCCCCATCATACGAGACCAAGCCCTGAAGGTTTTGCAATCCACGAGTTGCCGGTTGTCATGATACGCGAACCTTCTCATCCTGTTTAAATTCTCACAATTTCCTGCTTTGACAAACTGCCTTATCTGACTAACACAGCGAAATAAGCTACTGCGCCGCTAAAGCTGCGTGATGCTGCGTCGTTATCGTCGCTTAGCACTGCAACGTCGTAATGACGATATGGCTACGTAACGTAACCTTAGACAGCAATCTTCAGGTTAACACCCGGTCAAACCAAGCCTTTGTACAGGAGCAAAGTGTTGAGCGCAACTTTGAAAGGCAGACGCCATAAAAATGCAGATGTGAAAAGCGGTAGTATCGCATTAAGTATCGTGAACGCTCCAGTTGGCAGCTTCGCTTTGTCGCTCGTTGACGATGTTTGGTTTGAAGTAAAGAAAAGTCATGTGCCGGTCGCTGCAGGCTGCGAATCGTCATTCTTTTGCGCCTACTAGCAAAGCATGGCAAGCTAAGGTGAGTCGGAGTGGGGTAAGGCACCTTACGATGGGAAAGGCGTTGCACATTCTGTACAACATGCGGCGCAAACAGCCTGCTCATTTGCTTTGTAGAAATGAAGCTTTTTCTTTGGTCAGATTTGTTAATTCTAGTTCAGCAATCGCACCAGCAGGTGGTGCTATAACATGCGAGAACGGCAAAGTGACCACCACCACCCCGTACACCTGTGGCCATATATAACACTTGACAAAGCAGCAAGCCAACCGTGGTGTGAAAAACTATGACTTTGTTGTCCGACGAAACAATTGCCGTGAAATCAGTTGTTTTTGTTGAGTTGCAATAAGAATTTCACCAAGGCTATTATGCTTTCAGACTCGCAACTTACGCTTTAGTGCAACGACAACTTCGATCCGGGGCTGTCTTCTGTCACCTGTGCGTTCCTTTCCGCAGTCGCTCTGTTCAACACCGTTTCAAAGATTTTGTTGAGTGGTCTTCATGGTAGGTGTTTATGGGAATTTGAAAAGAAAAGTACATTTATTGCCTAGCAACCAAAATATTGTATTGAACTCCAGGAAAGATTCTAGAAGCAAATTAATTATTTGCCGCAAAATATTTCCCTCTTCGTTTATCAACACAATGACTAGCGGATTAAGAGGGGTCTGACTAGGCTATAGCCAGGTGCCCCCAATCTATAAGTCGGTAAACAGTTATATATACATATATATATACAGTATAGAGAGAGAAAGGCCCCTTTCTAAGTTTCAGCCAGGGGTCTCATACAACCTTAATCCGCCCCTAAACACAATTCAAACACAGCCGCAAAAACGTTTGGTCTAATCATGTTCACATCGCCAGTGGGGACTATGACGCTGGGGTACTCATTTGCAGCTGATGACCCCATGGGCGTCGGAGGGGAGGGTTAAAGCACCCCTGAATTCTGAAATTTGACATTTTCCTATCAAATTATTAGCAAAAAAAGGTTGTTTTCCTTGTTTCGAATGGTTAAAATAAAGCTTTGCCACTTTTGGCCCCCCCTGCCAAAGTCTTTTTGGCTATCCTGGAAAATCCGCCATTGGCCCCTTCCTGGAAAAATCCTTCCGACGCCCATGGGTGACCCCCATTCGTAGGTACTGGTGAATTTTTGTCTCTCAATGAATGCACCCCCCTTGTATTTTCTGTTTGCAACAAGGTCGTGTTCAGCCAATTCGGTTAGTGGTGGCGATTTCAGTAATATTTGGTAGTCAATTTTGGTAACGCCTTCGCCACTGTAAGAGGGTGAAGTATACTTCACAACACCGCTATGACAAAACAATGGATGGCAAAAAGGTCTCATATCACGAATGCTATTTCCGAATTGTACAAAATTGTGGTGAATAAAGTTACCTTCGTGGGTTTTAGGGGGTCGATCGCCTCAATCGCCCCCCGGATCCGCACCTGGTTTGTAATCCCCCAACAAACGAAACTTGACGATGCATTTAGGCCTGGTTTGATGTTCAAGCAATGCAAAAAAATAGAAATATCAAGTTTTGCTGTTTTTGGTGCCTGGTATGCATCGATCCTACCGTCGCGGCGAAGTTTCCAAACTTTTGTCTTTTTCTGCAAGAGTCGTGACGTGACCAGACTAAGTTGTGACGTGCTATGAGGCGCTTTTGTCACGACACTATAACTTCGCATTCATAACTACTACTTTTTCCTCCATACAGAAAATACTACACTGAAGACAAGTCACTGCTCCAACGCATATTCTTTCGCAGAAGCAATGCAAAGGCCACATCACCACCATCTCATCCACTTTACTTATTATGATTATCTACTGTACGAGTTCAACGTAAAATGAATCCCTGGAGTTGTTATTGCAGACAATCTGCAAATTATCGGTAAATGAGTTATTTCTTGTTGTTTGTGTCTTATTTCATTTGCTTTAATAAGACATTCTGTCACAAACGTTTTTCCATGCAAAACGTCAGCAACTCGTGTGTATTTCAAGGCGTGCTTTTCGCAGTCACACGAATGGGACTTTTGATAAATATGGGGCAAGCGTGGGTTCATGCGACTCGTAATTCTGTACCATAGATAGCCCTGGTGGTCTTTACGTGGTTCGAGAGGGGGTTGAAAAGTTGATGAGCATCGTAACTCGTAACCCAGAGATTACCACATCTTGCTATTCATTTACGTCTACACCAACCATAACCGCATGGGAGCTGGAGGTTAACTGACCTCGCCAGCAAGGATATTAGTTGAAAATCACTGAAAGTTTGGCAAAGTTGGGCGAAAATCCTCTGAAAATGGAAAAAAATGGTACAGTGATAAAGAAAGACGAATTTAGGCAAAATTTATTTGTCCTACCCAAATAATTGTGCACCGATACGCCACTCCAAGCATTAACGAATAGTTTTGCGCATGTTTGTTTTATCTTGGACATTTTGTACGAATTCAGACCTGAACATATGAACCAAAGCGGTTTGCGTAATTCTTGACGAACAGGAGATTATGTGCAAGTACTGAGGTGTATTGCCGGAACAGTGAGAGTACAGGCCATTCACTCTTCGAAAGATTTATGTAGAAGTTAATAGCGGTGTGTTTGGGACACCCTTTCGAATATGTCGTGTTATATTCCGCAACCGTTTTTTTCCTGATGTATCGAGTTAGAGGCCTGCCCAACCTTTTACGCTTGAACGGCCGCACTTCATCGTTGACTGTAACCGCAGGCCGCAGCTGCTATAACAAGAGCGTTAACAGTGTTACTACTAAAGCCGTATTTCGGCGTTTTGGTGTGACACAAACTAACTAGTACACTGAACAGCGCTAAACTAGGATTGTGACTGACACCATTACGCTTTCAATTGCGTTATATTTTAACAAGCATTTAGCACTCAACCATAAATGCTAGAAAGAGGTCAATGAAAGGATTGCCACTGTTTTTCATGGACGCGTCGACATCTGTTTCGATAGATGTTGTCGCCAAGTGTAAACATTGCACAGGATGTCCGTCCGTGATGGAAGATCAGACTGCATTGGTTTGTTTCGTGCGTGAAAACAATTGTTCGCATAGGTATTAGAGTCCTGCGCGGGGCGGGTTGACCTGCGCAGGTTGCGGGTACCCGCATTTGTGGGGCGGGCGCCGGAAAGGTATGTGTTGCCAAACAGAGCTCATCCGTGCTGCGTTTTTGCTTAGTTTGGGAAAGTTTACTGCGGGCACATACGTTCGATAAAAGTCAAGCCGCGGTACTTCGTTGAACTTTGTTTTAATAAATTCGTTGCATTGGAAATCAATCAGCTCCATTTGAAGCTCTGTTGGGCAGTGTTCCCTTTATGAAAATTCTACACTGAGCAAATGTTGGTTTTGTTGCGCACTGAGCGCATGCAACTGCGCAACCATGCAGACACACACAGTGAAGCGTTCCAAGCATTAAAACATTGAAAGGTTATGCGATATATATAACGTATCAAATTTGGAATGTTGCAAATGCGCGAGAATGAGATAGCACTGCGCAGCTGCGTAGTTGCGCGCCTCAGAGGAAACAACCTGTTGGGGCATCTTCAGCTTCAACTGAAAATGGTTGCGTAACGAAGGCCATCTCATGCGCTCGTGCATGGAAGTCTTTGAATCGTTCATCAAATTTTTCTGCCCTTGCGAAATGCATTCCACAAAATTTGGTGCGTACTCACCGCATTCCAGTTGCTCCATCACTGGAAAATGAGAAAGACTATTGTCGCTGGACTTCTGCAAACCTATCCACTAGCAGCAGGTATACTTCCGCCCGCGCAAATCAATTTATGGGTAGAATGAATAAAAACAGAGTAACGAGGGACTGCTTTCGCTTTCTTCCATCATAATGTGCAACGTGACATGAAAACAAAGCATCACATGTCTTCAGTTCACTCGTGTCAAGGTAACTCAAAAATGCAGCTGTTGCTATTGCTAACTTGGTAGCTAGCCAACGAAACACCACTAATTCTAATATCACTTCGCGGGCCGCCGGTTAGTCATCCTTGATCTAGGTCAGTGGTTCTTAACCGGGGGCGGGGCTCCCCAGTGGGGCTTCAATTAAGTTCAAGGCGGGCGCGAACTCTTACACGTTCTATAACATGGTAAGCTTTTGAACGAAAAAGTGTTCCGTCCAATATACTTATTTAAAGTCAGGAACAAGGACAATTGCTTGAGGGGGGCGTGGTAGACAAAAGGTTAAGAATTACTGATCTGCGTCGTGGCCATGGCACCGCAAAACGAAGCAATTTTTCTTCAAACGATAGTTTTACAGCTGCTAACGCAAAGTGCAAGGTGGACCCTGTGATATAATTTATTGCATACCACTTGGGGACGTCCGCATTGCAGGTTTTGCCTGCACATAATATTTCAGTGGTTTAGTGGTTTCGATTGCGATGGCGAAATGGGCTATGGTTCTGGTAACTGATTATTCCAGTATGTGCTGCAAATAGCATTTCGTACTTGCTTCCACGTTTTCAGGATACGCGCTTGTATCGGTTGTTTCTTTCACGCCACGGAATATCCGTACAGCTCAAATTTGTGAACAAGACTTTTTTTTTTTCATGAAACTGGAATTTTTTATTTTAAACACAAGGAAAAAGAAGAGTTGCGAAAACCACGCAGCATGTGATTACACGGGTTTAAGCCACGTGGAAGGTTAGAGAATTAGAAAACATTAATGTGTTTGTTTTCGGACAGCAACAAACGCCAACGAGTTTTCTACTGACTGCTTTCGTGTTTATGAAAAACATGACCACGTGATTCGACTTCATTAAAAGCTTCACTGAAGGATGACAACGATGAGCAGAGGCAAGTGAAGTAAGTCACTTTATTGTGCAGCAAACAAGCTCAGAGGCACCTTTCCTCTAGTGTAGTTAAACACTGTTTCGTGTATATTGCTTGCATTCCAGTGTATGCCTGTCAATTATGGTGCAAGTACACACAGTCTGGTATAAAACGCTTTTGCGTTGTCTTCAACAATCCCTATCGAATTTTGTATTACTTCACCAGGAATGTAATTGTTCGCACAACACATCAAGTTACCTATTGCGTCAGGACACTTGACGCCTTGATTAGAAACAATTTGCATGCCTTTGTTAAACGATGCACATCTTCACCCAACTTTTTTATCTGCTCACTTCAATTGTCTGATGCTTTTTACAAATCTGCATTTTTCATCCACATTGTAACAGTTCTATTTGATGGTGATCGAATGCAGTAGTGATTGGGAGTCTTGTTTCAGTGTTCATTCCTCTTCAGTATCGACTACGTGTAGCGACTAGCTCCTGCCCTGGGATGCGTTGCATATAAACATTTCCGTACCATTGTGTTGTTTTGAGTAATGTGGGACAGGGTCGGATCCAGGGGGGCGATCGACCCCTTACCTATAACCTATGAAAGTAACTTTATTCACCACGATTTTGTACAATTCGAAAAACAACGTTCGCGATTAAGACTCATTTTGTCATCCATTGTTTTGTCACAACAGTTATGTGAAGTGTACTGCATCTCTCTCATAGTAGCAAACCCGTTATGAGACTCGACTACCAAATATTACTGAAATCGCCCTCCTAACCTTACTGGCTGGATCCGCCCTTGATGTGATATGGACGATGTGTTTGAGTCAAACAAGTAACTAAAAATATTTTAAAAATCATAACTTATCTACGCTGCCACTGATTCGCCACCAGTGCAGCATTCACTGCGAAACCAGTCGCGTGGCCGCAAGCAAGCGGAGATGGGCGCCGCAGACCACTCGTGACACTCCGAAAGCAATACAGAAACCGAGTATGAACGAAAGTGAAGTGAACTTATCTTCTGAAAAAATTGTTTTTATACAGTCTTGTGCAAAACACATGATAAGAATTAATTCTATGAGATCGTTCTTTTGCTTTGATTTTCACTGTAAAACAAGCATTTTTGCGAAAAAAGACGTGAAGGGTCGATCATGGATTGCTGGTTTGTTGTTTACAAATTGTCCAAAATGTTTTCATGTCTGACAGAAAACAGAAAACATCAGCTCTGGTATTTTGAAACATTTAGAGACCGAAGCTGATACATTGTTGAAGGTGCTCAAGCAGCGAAGTTCAGCACAGCGGAGATACACAGCGCAAGAGCGCTCAGTACCAACTACGCTTGGCAATGCGACGTAGACCTTGCAACATGCGCTGCTGCATGTGGTACAAATCCGTGATGCATTTAGCCTGGAATTCGCATGCGGCATGCCGGGTTGTTCAACAATCGGTTAAAAGCTTCAGACCTATCGAGTCTCACAAAAGTGCGCCACGTACCATCCATCATCTTGGCTAATCTTACCCATAATCTAATGATATTCTGTTCTGTTAAGTATATACTTACCTGATTCAGCCTGTACATTGTAGTAGAGCCACAGCAGCAAATGCTGATGCCGTGTGCGTCACTTATCGCCCCTGGTCAGAAGTGTGGTTAAAGTCTGGAAAGTTGCTTCCACTGCTGGGACACAGATTTATTTCGCTGTATGCAGTAAAAGTGTATCAGAAATACATGTGTAATAATGGTAGTTATGACCTAGCTATCGTGCGCGAGTTAGCTTGGTAGAAGGGAGTCAAGTTCTAGCACAACTTCAGCTGTAACTCTAGTGGAGATGTCGTTTGTGACGTCACACTAATGTCAACAACTTGCCTCACGATTTCCCGGACACAGAGGTCAGTTGATTTGCCAGAATTTAATGCACATTTAGGATAAGAGGAAAGAAATGCTGATAATGACGATTGAAATATTACTTCAAAATATCTTCATCTTACGTTTCTAGAAAACCGTCGGTAGTTTCATTTCTGTAAATCAGCAATGTCCAACCCGCGGGCCGCATGCGGCCCAGTCGAAGGTTTTGTGCGGCCCAGTTTAGGTTTTTGCAGCAGTTTAAGTAGCCTACATTCTGACAACCTATCCTTATTTTGATAATCTTGAATTTGACATTTTTGATGCAGGTGGTCTTCACTGCCACTTTATCACGTCTGTTACCATTGCAGCTGGATTCGAATACTTTCAGGGCATTAGCTTAAGCTAACTTTAGTTTGCTAAGATCAAATTAAGTCCTTAAATGTACGGCCCTCAATAATATGCCATTCAATGCACGGCCCTGGTCAAGATAGTGACACTATTTTTGGCTCAGTAAGCCATTTGGGTTGGACATAGCTGGTGTAAATGAATTCATTCGCTCATTTGACTCGTGGTTGGTCTGCATGGATAAATGGAAAATAACTTCACAGTTTTCATTTTCCAGAAAGCCGAGTTCAAGCCAAGCGGCAACACAGTCTTAGTGCATTGCACCCAGCCATCGTTTGACAAATCGCCTTTAAACCATAAATTTCGAAGAACAAGTAAGAAAGATTTTGCGCTATTTGATGCTGTCGCTCTGTGGATATGACACATCGGCGCCATTGGCGTCCGCAGAAATTTTTCCAGGGTGGGGGCAACATCGATTGCTGAGTCATATGAAACAATAAAATCAGTCAAGCTTGCCCTCTTCAGGTTGCTGACGATGCAGTCAGTGGTGGGATTCAAATTTTTTAAGAACAGGTTCTCTCACTCCAGGACTCACTGACAACAGGTTTTCTCATTATCACAGTTTCTAGAGGTAAACCATGCCAACAACGGTTATCGGGATTAAAGAAATTCCAAGAACAGGTTTTTGCGAACCGGTCGAATCCCATTAGGTCAAAAAAAGTGAAAATTTGTCGTTAGGTCAAATTTTCTTGCAGCAGTCTTTTTTCCCTTAATTGATATTTATTGAAGTTACAACAACAGATATTGACATGCTTTTGCAAGTTCAGTTGCAAGTCCGACATAATACTGGATTTTTTGCGGCTTCTGATGTAATAATGTTGTTTTGTCCCCTACTGGACGATTGAAAGTACGATTCAAGTGTGGTAGTACTTGATGTTTAAGAATAACAATGCAGAACCTTCTCAGTGACTTAAGATACATTGACACTGGATATTTCTCTTGCGCGTTTGGATTGTTTTTCGTCTATGGTTTGTTACTTTTAGCTTCGTTGGGTCTTTCACACTTTTAATATTTGTTTCATTCCAGCAGAAAAAATATTTTTAACCTGTCGGTTTGATTTCAAATATACGCTTTGCATTTCACGTTTCAGCTGCAAACATAGTAAATCGATATTACAAATTATAAAGTTAAAATTTTAGGTTTTAGGTCAAAAAGTTCGTTGCCCTAGTTACAGGGTTTACAAATGTAACTTCAGGACACTAACAAGACGTTAGTCATTTTTCCAAAATCAGTAGAGACAAATTTTGTGCAAGTAGAACCTGGCTTCATTCATCGCAGTTGCTGCTTCACAAAAGCTCGTTGCCACATTTTGACTCAGCAGTCACAGCACATGCGTTGAATGGTGATGTCGTGAAGGGATCAAAGTGACGCTTGCAAGCCGCGTAAAAAACAATGTCCACTAATTTCATAGATCGTTAGTTATTATCTTTCCAAAGATCCAGGTGCCACCTGTGCAGTACTTGCGAAATCATTTGTAAACTTTTTGCTTGTTTTTGTGCAATTTAAGACCGGACGAATGTGCTGTCAGGTTATTGCAGAGTTTCTGCTTTGCTTGTCTTCCACATCGCAATGCAATAAATACGAGGTTTAAGTATTTTGTTTCTAAATCCCAACAGTCATTGCGGAACTATCAGTACAGTTCCGATCAGTTGAACAATCTCACGCGCAATAGGGGGAGACTTCAAAATCTTACTTTTTCAGCTGACATGAAAAGCCTTCTCGAACGACTGATTAAGCAAGATTTTCTGATAACCCACACATGTCCGCAATCTGTGTAGGCTGCATCTGAACGACTTTCGTAAACCTCAGATATGGCTAAATACGTGCTGTTAGCAACCCCCTTCGCTATGTTTTAAACCTACCGTATTTATTCGCTTATAAGACGGATTTTTCCTCGAGATTTCGGGCTCAAATTGGGGGGCTGTCTTATAGGCGAGGTCTACAGAGATAGAAAAGTTCACTCAGAACTGCGCAGATATTTCAGTTTCTGGCAAATATAAACAGAGACACGTGTCCGAGGAGGGCTTTTACGAACTTCTTGGAGACAGCGAGAACGAATAATTTTAAGGACTAGAATTTCATAACTTGTAATACTGATTTGCTGTGTTCTATTACAGTGCAGTTTGCGGAAACTGTTTTAATACTTAGAAGTGTGGTCTAAAAGTTGGTATAAACGTACGTTGATACTGAAATGTGTTTCCCTTGTTACATGATTTCCTTCCTTCGTCTTAAAAACGAGTCTAAACAGAATATCGACAATCTCCCAGGTGAAGGTGGGACCCGTCTCCTAAGCGGATAAATACGGTAGTCGCTTTGTAGGAATTGCATCATGACGCGTTGTTTCCGAACGTTTGGTACCGGATTGCACCAGCGGCGGTCTTCACACGTAGCTTAGGATGCATTAAGAAAATCTTCCTCAAACTGAGGCCTTAGTTGAAAGATATTTTAAAAAGTTGAAGCAGGCTACGCTTAACGAACGGAAGCATAATTGCGCTAAGTGGAACTGAACTTGCGGCCACAAGTACTACGAACCCGATTTACTTCGAAAGGATCGAAGTTCCACTGAAGCCTGCTACAGGAACACAAGCCAGAAACACTTATAGACTACACAATCAGCTAACACTGCTTTGCACCATTTATAAAGCCAAGCCACTGTGCGCAATCGTAAAAGGTTTATTTCTCCGCTTACCACCGCAGGCAGCATATGTGCGATTCATGGTCCTGCACTGGAATGTGTCGAGGAAAGTGCAAGCTATCGCACTGATACAACCAAATTCTGAACGTAAGTTGAGCAACCAGCAAGTCATTGAGCAGCTACCTCGCGTTTGATGTTATGCAAAACCCGTCGTCATAACGACGCAGTCACAGCGTCCTGGCAAACGAAGCGAAGTCACACGAAAACTTGAAAATCAAGGAAAACGAACCAATAAATGAAATGTGTTTACAACAAACCGCCATAGTTATTGTAACGCTTAATGATATTGCATTTAGAAGCATTTTCGGTGAACGATGGATGGACCACTTTCGTCGTATTCTTGTTTGGAAATCCACATCTGTTGGAATGTTGAAAGGGAAGCCAGGATGGAGCCTCCGATCCACACAGAGTATTTACGTTCTGGTGGAGAAATGATCTTGATCTTCATCGTGGGAGGAGCAAGAGCGGTGATTTCCTTTTGCATACGATCCGCAATACCTGTAGTGGTCACTCAATTTTAAAGTGTGTAGTATCACCAGCCGGCAATTTGTGCGGTCAAACAAATACACTAATGTATTTATTTAGACCAGGGGTGCGCAACAGGCGGCCCGTTAAGCCATTTAGTGTGGTCATTGCCAACACTGTTGATTCATTCCGTACATGAAAAAAATTAATTTTTCGTGTGGCCCAGCTAGATGTCTGAAGTTGGTTATATGGCCCACGGACAAATGATGCACACCCCTGCTTTAGACAAAAGGTCTCTCCCCAACGACATTGTGTTAATAAATTGCGATAACATTCCTTGCACCACATAACTTCCGGCCGTTCAAATGCTGTGTAATAACTCGTGGCCCTCGAAGATAAGTTCCAACTTTAAAAACGCAAGTGGCAGCCAAGTAGAAACTTACCAGGGAACATGGTTGAACCACCGCTGAGGACGGTGTTGGCGTACAGGTCCTTACGAATGTCGACATCGCACTTCATGATGGAGTTGTAGCAGGTTTCGTGAATTCCAGCGGATTCCATTCCCAGGAAAGAAGGCTGGAAGA
>Ga0210059_1011685_pt1 | contig 13390 bp, 8 predicted proteins | sample Ectturendosymbi2_FD_188042 | JGI IMG/M metagenome (GOLD analysis project Ga0210059, IMG submission 188042) | Ecteinascidia turbinata endosymbiont from Florida, USA - Sample 2 (SPAdes) (version 2) | ecosystem: Host-associated > Tunicates > Ascidians > Unclassified | place: Key West, Florida...
CTTAGCAGAACACTTCTAAACCCTTTGGTGTCCTTTGATCAATCAATCCATTAATACTCTGCCACATTTTTAGTAAATTTTGAGTTCGGAGCAGTGCAGGATTGAATTTAATCTGCATATTTTAAAACTTTTTTAACTCAGTCGTGACACTTGCAGTCGTCCACTGGCTCTACCATCTCTCTCCCTGGATTTCCTTGGCGCTACTCAAGCTCAAGTCCGTTCAGAAACACACTTCTGTTTTCCAGAATCTTTTCGATTCCCTTCAGGTAACTTATTCTTGTTGGCACCTAACACTATTTGCAAAAAAATATAAATTCCTACTTTCGAATTGAACTCGTACAAGGTTATTAATATATTTGTGATCATTAAACCACTCCATCCAAAATTAGCTCACGCTTTTGATTACAGGCTAAGTCTAAGTGCAAGCGTGCATTCTCTAACCAGACCGGTTATCAGTGGCGTACGCAGAAAATTTCCGAGGACGGGCCAAGTTTTGTCACAATCGTGTGACGTCACAAATCAATTTTGGACGACCATTCTAGGTGGTCCGGCGGCATGCCCCTGGGAAACGTTTGCATAATTTCACCTAAAAATACGCAAATTACACCTAAAAATACGCATTTGCACCTAAAAATACGCATACTGTTTATACATTTTTTTGTTTTTAGGTTCTGAGTGGGGGGCATGGTACAGTGGCCCCCCTCCGTACGCTAGTGCCGGTGATAGCCACTGTAACCAAACGGGCATTATTAAAGTAGCAGTTTACCCGTGCCAAGAAGTACAGCTGACAAAAATTTTAATCTTAATCATTTAATTATAGAGGGGGACAGTTTTACTGTGCAGCTTACCTTTAGTAGTGGAAACTGCAGTTTATCAATTTACCTCCTAGCATTTTACCTCTGTTTTGTTTCCAAAACGCCAAGTTTTTGTTTACAAATTACATGCATACATCTTTGTTGATCATACTGTTTTTCATGACATTTGGTCACTCAAAGTTAGGAAGACAACAGAAATGTAACTATTAACTGGGTCTCCTATCGCCCCCCAATCGCCCATTACTGCTTCACCGCCACCCTAGAGTTTCTCACCGCCCCCAGGGGGGCGGTACCGCCCACTTTGGGAACCACTGAACTAAAACATGTTTCAGCACTGAAGTTCGCTGCAAATTCTTTAATAAACAAATGGCATGTGTCCAATAGAGTGGAACTGCCACAAGGCTGGCAACATGCACCTGTATAACTAAAATTCAATTTTCCGTTTTAATGAAGATAGCCTACGTCATCATATTTGAAGATAATGCTGTCGAAAGCCTGCAGCACTCGATTGAAAATAACCCTTTCTTACAGTCATTTCTTCTTACAGCTAATACTAGGATGAGGAATATTGGTTTCACCCTAAACTGCTGACAGAGTTAAAGGCCCACATTCCTTCACGTGGCATACGTCTGGTTTCGATTATTTGCATATGCACACTGACCATTTTCTTCAACAACGTGCAGAATAACGGCTACAATGTGCGAGATCTGCAAATCAGAATATATGTTTTTCAGCAACAACCAGCGAACTAGGCAGGCCTACTAAGGTACTACAACGTGTGCTTATTTTCCACCTGTGAAACCGTCACGCACGAATGGCGTTATGGAGGTGGACACCGAAGTAGCAAAAGGCTGACTTTCGTCGGCTTGCAGCCGTTTTCAACCGTTTTCTACTCATTGTCCATTCAACTAGGAAAGATATTGTTAGTGGCCCATGACAGCTACAGTAGGAAAGATTTTGGTGGTTGCCCAAAGCTTATAATCGCATAGATTTACCACTTCTATAACTTTAACTAATCGTTTGTTGCTCTGCTAGCAATTGCAATGCTAAGCCATAGCAATTCACGTAAATACAGCTTCAGCTAGTGGTGTTTAGTAGGTCTTATGTCACAAAGATAAAAACAACATTCAGGTCTAAAGTTTTCCCAGGAATTATCTTCCTTATTTTATTTGATCATAAGGACGGCATTATACAAGTCTCATAATACTTTCCTTCTAATTTATGCCAAGCTCTGTGGCCCACTGAAAAAAGAGTCATGGACTACCCCTAGGCAATGGCCCACCGGTTGAAAACCTCTGGGCTAGGCAGATATACGGCCTAGCCGACCTTCGTCCATAAATGGAAACGTAGCATTAAGTTTTGTTGTTTGGTGTTATGATTTGTGATAAATAGTGTTTCTGAAATATATACCAATAGCAGGCGGATATTCACCTCGGAAGTGGGTACTGTTTACAGCACAGTCGCAGCAAAGCATCTATTTGAAAAATGTCAAGGTTCTTCTCAAGAACTTCATTAAAAAATTGCGCATTAAAAACATGGCATCAATCTTTTGCGTTTTTCGAAATGTGCAATTTAATAACCTGCCTTTTCCGTTGCTTTTGAAGCATCACCGTTCACGTATTGATTGATCAACCAGTGCTTGCCAACACCGCTTTCTCCAGCAAGAAAGATAGTGACATCTAGCTTTTTTGACTTAGTTTTTGATGACTTTGGAAGCTGTAAATACAGAAGCAAACAAAAAAGTTGCCCTTTCATTTGTCGCACCTTTTCAAACCGTGGTTGTAATATTGATGCGGGAAACTTCAAATGTTGATATTTTGGTACCTGTCATTGCATTGGGTTCAGATTTGTTAACTTCCATTAGTTCATAGCGGTTGCCCCAGCCTGTAGCAAACGTTTCAGATGTACTAATTTGGATGACAGCGGTGCTCTACAGAATCGAGAACTTTTGCAATTTATCGGCAAAGCAGAACGGTGCAGTTTGGTGCCTTAGCACGTCTCTCGATTCTTTCTGCCACCTATACACTATACTTTGCTGTTTAATTTACTTTTTTGCATTTTTTTAAGCTGAGGCTTCCAATAATGGTAAAATCTCATCCTCAGTCTTTCTTAACATACCAGTCTCCTAAGAGTGCTTTTGTGGTCTTGATGTTGGCTTTGCTGTGGATCCTGCCGTTGATTGGAAGAATGAGGCTGTTGTGTTGTCAGCTGTTGCTGCTGGTGTCTACCAGGTTGTGCAATTTCCTGATAGCGTATGTTGTCTTCGGTTGATTCTTCCTGGAGACGCTGCTGTTGTAGACGATATTCAATTTCCTGTACTTCTTTTTGATACTGCGATCTGACATTGACCGGAAGTACACCTGTAACCATGTCAAATTACGACATTCTAAAGAATTAAAATGTGACGCTTTTTTGTGTACGTTTGACTTCTGTTAGGACGTAGTCTGCTTTGTGAGTTTTCTTGATTATAAACTTTTGTGCAAAACTTTCGTAAAACGTCAAATTTTGAAACAGCGCATGAGACAGTTATATGCTGACAAATGTGCTCTTACTGTGACAACGCTATCGCGATAAAGATTTTACTACAATAGCAGACCAAAAACGAGACTTGGAAATGTCTCTTACTCTTTTAAAAACGATCGGTAATTATAAATGATTGTAACTGACCATCGCCTGATTTATTTAATTGTTTCATCAGATCTTCCTGACGGTGATGTTCGTCTTTCAGGAAAAGCCACTCTAAACTGATTGCCTCGTGAAATTACGCATTGATCAATTTACAATGTTGAAATACTGTAGTTCAAGGTTAGTCTATTTTTACGTAAAAGGAAAGAAAAAGGTCAAACATGTGTAAAGAAAAACTTTTAGCAAATTAGTTGCAAAAAGTTTGCAGTATACTGCGGACTACCACCAAAGGTACTTCGCTACTCAAAGATCTTCCAACTCTTTCTCAGTAAATACTGTTTAAGGTCTCAAAAAAACTTAATTTTTTGAGAGGATCATACCAGGGCTGCAGATCCGTCGTAAAAACGATCCAGCTCCGGCTCCGGAGCTCTCTTTTTTCGTGGCTCCAGCTCCAGCTCCGGCTTCTATTCGTTTTCACACATTAATATTTCAATTGTATTGGTGTGCCTCAAGTTGAATGGAAAATGAATCCAGTTAAGTACACAAAATTAAGAGAACATACCAAACCTTTCTGAGTAATTTAACCTGGCAGTTTTTTACAAGCAGCACTCTTACCATGAGGAAATCAGCGAAAAAACAACAATCACACGTTCAGACACTTCAGAAAACGGTCGTAGAAGGAACGTAACTCAAGACAACGGTAATATAAACAATTTTCGCTAGTTTTGTGGCGGGTTTTGCCGTCAATGCCCGAGGCTGTTATTGCACTAAAGAAGTTTTACACAAAAGTTACTGAAAGACTGTTTACCGAAAGGTATCCTTTCCCCGCAAAGAATCAGACACTAACTTTTTACAGAGTATATATTTCGCCTACGAAGTGGGCATCATCAGCTCTAATTCAAATACAATCTGCTACTGAAAGACTGCTAAAAGCCGCACAAAGGATGTTTGGGAGCTGCAAGCGGCTCTTAGAACAGTGTTTGAGAACCATTGTTCAACAAGTAACCCCACGCCTGCCAGCTATGATGCCACAGCATTAGCGATTATTAAACCAAAGAAACATCAAAGTCTTGCAGATCCATTGTTGCAGTCTGGTGTCGCAACTCGTAACATCCGCGTTAGTGTGCCATAAAGAGCACTGTTTTAGGTAAAGTATGTCTGTTTGGCAAACCATTAGTATCTAGGAAGGGACTCGGAGCAGGTGTCAAGCGAAATTTTTGACTTCACGCCATGTGCGCATGCACAGAGTGATATTCTACATATCGAATACGTTAAGAGAACTGATGGTTAGCGCTCAGGGTTTTAGTGTTTAGGTAAATGCTTTGGGTTAGGGTTTGGTTAGGGTTAGGAAAAGAAAAACAATTGAGGTCTAAGACTAAGTCCAATATTGTTTAGTAGTTATAGTCAGGGCCGAATTTAGCTGATGCGAGGACCTAGGCCGGTGACGGCGAACCTTTTTTATACTGAGTGCCCAAACGACAACCCTAAACTCGCTTATGTCTTCCAAATCTTCTGTCTTAAGAAATGCACAACGACAAAGTTCCAACACTTTCAATACATAGAATATATAATGCTTTCCCATTGCATTCGATCACTCCAAATGACTATGTCCAGGCCTTTTGGAATGATCCTCAATATCTTTTTTTTGCTTTTTTCGCTATACGCCCATTTTTAGTGTTTAAAACTGGAGCCTACAAAAACCCACATTACTTTTGAAAAATAAAGCACCCACTTTAAAGCTATTCCTATACAAAAAAAGCTATCACGAAAAAATGGATATTCCTTGAATCAACAATCAACTGCAGTGTTTATCCAAAATCTGTACAATCCCCTCTTAAAGTCATCTAGGCTTGATGTCACCAACGCATCCTCTGACGAGGAGTTCTGCAGATTAATTACATGCTGGAAAATTGTGCTCACTGTGTACACGCTGGAGTGTCGGTAGCAAACCGGTGAGTGTACGCGTAATCAACACATACATTTAAAGATAGTTTTGTTTTATCAGCAGGTCTAAAGATATAAATTTTTACGTGTCTACATCAAGTTTCAATCATCAGCAACAAAAAACTCTAATGTTACTATTCTCTCCAATGCTACTGTTCGTAAACTTCATCTTTGTTTAAATCAGGGTTCTCCAAACTACGGTCCGCGGGCCAATTCCGGACCGCAAGGCCATTTAATCCAGCCCGCGAAGGTATTTCGTCAATATGGAAAAAACAATGTATATAATAAAAAATTGTTGATTTGGCAGAATGTAACATATTCTGAAACAATCACATTACGTAAGATGTCCGGCCCTCGAACTGTTGTGTTGTGGCTTATGTGGCCGTCTGCCAAAAATGCTTGGAGACCCCTGGTTTAAATTGGTTATTGTGATATAATAATGTGATAATGTCGTCCGTGCCTGCCTCTTCCACAGTTTGGCTTAGCTTGATGCAGTTAGTAGACTTTACCATTGAAAATGTTTTAAGAATAAAGTGAAACGTTTGATACACTGTAATCGCTTGCTAGTGTTGTGGTTCTACACTACGTTTTTAGAAACAAAGAAGTTCAATAATAATCTTGCGTCCAAAACCAGTTACCAAGAACAGTGTTATCACTAGCGGTAATGTTATCTAAGGGGATAATCTCTGTAGTCTGAAGTTACATACTGCGTAAGTGGGTGCTCCGGATTGAGCGTTGGGAGATTAACTAGTTCTCCGTGTCATTTCAGGTGGCTGTCCCGACCTTGGGAGCAGCCTGGCCCCGCGTCACTCTACCTTTCTGGTAACGAACTCTGTACTGGAACGACGATACGCAGGCCCACAGAGAGGGCTATGAGTGCCACCTCTAGCACGCGTGCCATAGGTTCGCCACCACTGCCCTAGGCTAATCCACTTTTTGGGTCCCCTCTCCATTGTTACGAGAAACATATGTAAAGCGATCAATTTGCGAAAAGCCGAAAATGACGATATTGACACTATAACAATACGGTTAATAAAAATTTGAAACCATTACTAGAGTGCCCCGTGATCGCTGCGCTTGTTGCTGCCTTCTACGCAAATGCGTTCAATGACGTGGAATTGTTGAAATCATACTTGGCTGGCGGGAACAGGAGCACAGGCAAACCAACCGACAAGGCCGCCGTTGAAATATTTGTCAAAGCACGTGGCCTAAGTTTTTTTCTAAGTTTCTCAACTGTTTTTTCTTATCTGTGCTAAAAACAACAAACGCACTGCACATTGTGTGGGGGCATAAAGACGTTAAAGCACAACGCGATCGGACGCAACGAAGCTGTCACGGGAACGGGTGTGAGGTTTAAGCCAGAACCGTCGCCAGAAAGTCTGCAATAGGGGAGCTTCACATATGCGCAGGGGGACTTGACATTCCGAAAATTTGATAAAATCTCTATTGATTGATAGTGTTTCATATTTCAGTTTGGAGGGGCTGATCCCATCAATGCTCCCCTGGCGACGGGACTGGCTTGAACTTGCGAAAATGCTGTTATTATTGAAATACGTACAAAAAGCCACAATTATCGAATCAAGTATGGCTGATCACAGCACAGTAAACAATAAAAAAGGTTTTGTCCTGGCGTTCTTCGTAATAAAATCTTCTAGGAATTCATCAAAATGTATTAGCCTAAGTTTGTCACTTTCAATGTATCGAATGCTTGGCGTGGACAACCTCTCCTGGAATATCACGACCGCTTAATTCATTTTCAAGTCTTTTCAATCTTGAAAAACACCTTTCTCCTGAGCAGTTACCGTAGCAACCTTCAAGCTAAGAAATAAGGGTCCGTGTGGTTGGATAAATTAAGAACCATTAATCTGAGGCATCAGAACTAAACGCGCTTTTGTCATTTTCTTGCTGTCCTTGTTTCTTTAGGGAAACGTTCTGTGGCTGTCAATTCGCAAAGTTACTTTTGCTTGCTATTCAATCTCATCACGATCTCTGACTTGGTTACAATGGGAGCAGAAGTCTACAAACTTGCCCAAGTGTTCGATAGCAATCTGATTTCTGATTGACTTTGTTGAAGAAAATTAAAATGGAAAAAATCACATCTAAAAACACCAAACGAGTTTTACGTAATAGAAACGCCAACAAAACTATTGCATTGTACAGAAGACGCAACTATGTTTTTATTGTGGGATACTGCTGCCACCCTTACACATACCTGCAGTCAGGGGTGTATGTGAGGAGGGGACGCGTTCCCACACTTTTTGGACTAGAAACGTTACTTGAAGATTTAGATTTTTCATTTCAATTTCTATGTGCAGCGCCTGGAGCAGTATAAATGAACAAATGACAAGTTATCTCTTGTATAGCACCGTAGAGCTGCAGTGAAACAGGAAGATCCAGTGCGGAAATTCTTGTTGGCGAATGCTCACTTTATTCGGACTATTTGGTGCAGTCTTCCTTTCTATTTATGTGGGAACGGCATTCCCACACCTCTTTTTTAGCACTACTCCCCTGCCTGCAGTACGACATTAAGCTTTGATCAGCCAGATGCATTTCAAACACAAACTCGAACAGCCACAAGTTCTTTCACCTGATCCACACGTAACAATCGGTACGATTCAGCAAGCGCAGGACGCAGCCAGCGTGCTTTGAGTATGTCGACATCGACACAATTGTCGGCATGCGGCATGACCAAGCGTCATATTGAGATTAATGGAAACTCGTTGATAAACTCTGGCGTCAGGGGGCGTAACGAGGTTAGATGGCACCCGGGTAAGAAGCAAGTTTGGCGCCCTGATGATCGAACCTGAGGTCTTTCGGAAGCAAATGTGCTGTATTGTAGAAAGTACTGGTGACATTGTTGGGACTTTTTGACGCCCCCGCAGTCATTCGGCGCCACACGCAGTAATTGCCGACTAGTGATTCGGTACCCGGAGAATTGTGCCTCCTTGCCCCCCGTCGTTACGCCCCTAGTTATCGCCACGAAATCTGATTAGTTGAATTAAACTAAATATAAAGAATAATTAGGAGACAAATGTTTGACAAATAGTCCTATTTATCGAAATTGTCATATACTGGGAATTGACTTCATGCATACCACAGTTTGTTGGAGGTCCCCATGGATCTTGAGGCCCTAGGCATAAGCCTACATACCCTATTGGTAAATCCGACCCTGGTTATAGTTATTCCCGTACTGTAGCTCGTTGTGGGTATCTGACTTCTAACCAAAAAGTTTTAATTTGCACAACACATCAAAAAATCAAGAGCCAAACGTATTCCTTTATTTTGAGAAGGAAAATAACTGACAAACTAGGTCAAAAAATTCGCAGAGGTCAGAGATTTGGCTTGACACCGGAGCTACCTGTCAATTGGCCGTAGCTCCGGTCCAAAATTTTAAACTAAGCTCCGGCTCCTGATTTTTAATTTGAGCTCCGACTCCAGACAAAATGCCCAGCTCCGGCGCTCTGGCTCCGGCTGCGCAGCCCTGGATCATACCTCACTACAAAGCAGTTCCGGAATTGCGGCAAAGACAAACGTAGAAGTGTAAACTTATATAATATATTGCAATGGATTGCGACAGATTTAAATCAAACGGAATCATTCTGAGTAACTTGCTATGTCGAAATGAGTTGATCCAATGAAAATCACCTTACATAATAAGGAACGCATCCACTTAGAGGTTCGAGCCAGCTCAGCAATCAAGTTTAATAACGATATCAAAACACTCATCAACAATGCACGAACACACTACAGCTGCACTTTTCACCTTGTAATTTTTTAAGGTGGGAAACCTAAAACTTTTTGAAATATTGTTTGATTCAAGAAATATCTGCAAATTTAAAGTGCTTAAAAAATCAACAGGAAACTATTTTAGGACCCCTTTCCTTCTATTTTATTGAAACCAATTGGAACAGCAGAAACAACTCTTTTAGCGGTAAAATGTAATTGACGTAACCTTGGATAAAACACGTGACTGAAAAAAGATACTAAGATATGCTTTTTTTGTCTTGGTGGTACTTTTGTTCTTTTTAGAAATGAAAAACTTGAAAATGAATAAATTATGAAAACAGATCACTGAAAGTTTTTCAAACCTTGAAGATACTGCTTGAACAAACGAAGAGCCTGCATCGGATTCATGCTGGCTACATTCAGCACGGAACCTCCAAAGAAATGGCCTTGGTTGTGCTGACCACGACTTCTTGTGTGAAAATCCATGCGAGGTTGGTGAGAATCTGCAGCTGTTGGAGAAAGTCCAGCTGTGTTTGCAGCAGCGTCCAAAACTCTCCATAAAAATTCTGCATTTGCTGGATACTGTGGCTCGGCGTTCCCCATTTTTTGTCGTACATTTAAGGCCTAAGAAAGATGCATTAAAAACACATAAAAAATGTTTAAGTTCTCTATGAGAAAGTTGGAAATGTTATGATGAAAATCAAGTTTTGATCTTTTTCTAATCTTGTGTGAAAAGCTTTCATTTTGACTTTAGTTTTGACGAAAATGCTGTGGCGGCATCTGCTCAGCCATAGCAAGAACCAGACTTGGCGATGGTAACACTGGATTTCGTCAGGGGGTTATATCTTACGATTTAAACTATATGAAGAGTTTTTCTTCCTTTCATACATCGGATTAGACCTAGACCAGGTGTGGCCACACTACGGCCTGTGGGTCGCATCCAGCTCGCCGACCAGTTTGATCCAGCCAGCCTTGCAATTTTTTTCTAGCACCACGTTTCAACTGTGGACAGCAGTTTATAGTGGATGCAGCCAACAGCATAGGCTGCTGCCGATCTCTTGTTGACTTGTCCGCCGCAGCAGCACTTAGCTGCAGGCAGCGCTATAAAAGTGTAAAGAAAATGGTGTATTTTATTGATATTATTGTACTACAATACATTTTGACAAACTATTTTTGCATAGATCACGTGAATCGCACTGTATCCGGTCCTCCAGTTGCCAGGCAGTAACGATTTCGACTCTCGGGCCAAAACGTGCTATGTCGAAATGCGTTGGCCAACCCTGATCAAGACAGTCAAATCAAAAACGAATTTTCCACCTTTTTCCGCTGCATAGTTGCACGATGAATGTTCAGCTGCCCATTGTTTTCATTGCAGCAGAAACGTGCCTCATTATAGAAGCAACGTCTTGTAGATGGTATGCACTTGATAGTAAACAGGATGCCTAAAAACCTACTTCCTGAACTATTTTCGACAAGAAAGTGGAATAATATCTGTACAGCGGTAACACAGATTTACTTTAAACAGCAAATATAAAAAGTGCGTAGGTTAACAATATATATTTTCATTGCCACTTTGCGACTGTTGTTGCACCTTCTAGCAGAAAGTGGAATTATCTGCAAGCAATGAACGGTTCAGATTTTCACTTTTGCTGGCAGTGCAGTACATTGCTTAACGTAGTGATGTTCAATCCAGTTCCCTTTGTTGCTGACTTGAAATACACACATTTGGACAAGAGCTGATGATGCCTGCTTCGCAGGCGAAACATTTACTCTGTAATATCTTAGTGTCTGATTCTTTGCGGGAAAAGGATTCCTTTCGATGGACAATATACTCTATATGCAGACAAAGGGTCCCTTCGAATGTATAGACTTACTTCGGGCAGTTTACAAAATCTATTTTTTTTATCTTTACACCTAGCAATGTTTTTTAAATTAAGGCTCTTGCGTGACAGACTTACCAAAAAAGTTGCGTCTAAACTGTGGTATGTGTGTATGTTATCTCATCTATTCTATACATGAAATGCTTTCAAGTTTCAAACCATGTTTAAGAGGTAGTAACTTTTTAGCAGAATTCACCGTTTTGTTTCCTGCTTTGGGTCAATTTTATCTTGTGGCTTTATGTGTTTGCGCTGCCTGACTGTTGAACCGAACAATCAAGGAAAAGCCAAAATTACCTAAAAACCGGCTGAAATGTGGTCACTCTGAAATTTCGAAAAACCAGGTCCAAGTAGCAGCGGCGTAGCCAGCCCAAAAGTTGAGGGGGACAAAAAGATTTAGAAGGGGCAAAACGTTTGATTTCAGACGAACAACAGTATTTTGTTTGGGATAACGCCTCTCAAAGCACAAAATAATTACATGTACTAAAATTAGGGGGGTGCGTGGTTTCCTGGGCCTCTATGGCTGCGCCTATGCCAAGTAGTCTTGATTGGAGAATTCTATGCCAAATAGTACAACAGAACATCTTCAGACACATGTCGCACTGTAACCCCAGCCTTAATCGAAAATCCATCATAGCAGCTGCGTTTGCGTGAGGACAAATCATTTGCTATTCTAATAACTTGATTTGCAAAAAGCGCGAAGAGGAAGGTGAGGTGTGCATTAAAAATGTTTGAATTCAAACACCCTGAGCCTTTCATAAAGGAATTTTTCTCATTAGGCCTCAAATGAAAATTTTCGAGGGAATTCAAACCCGATTCTAAAACTGCATTTAATGCAGCTATAGTGACGTTACCTCACACCTTCTTGCGCAACGTTTGACTCGATAAAGTCATCAAATTATTTGTAGTAAATATAATTCCAGTCGTGTAAAAAAATCCGTGACTCGAGCCGAATCAACAACATGATTCACGCAATCTGTGCTGTGATTAAATGTTTTCTTGTTAAAAGCTTATTTTCGGACTACTAGTATGACCTTGCTCTTTAGTGATTGTATCACTGTTCAATGTGTTCAAAACTCAAACCCTTTCTTCACATAACGGCCGACCTTGGGCCAATGGTGGGCTTAGGATTGGGGAGGTCCGAGGCAAGGCTGAAATGAGGCCATCTGATGACGTCATCATACTCAGTCAGTCAACCGTGATAAGACCTTTTCCTCAAGCCTGGGAAGGGCATATACGGGCCACACAGTTATACTTTCCTGGGGCTACGGCATCACTGACATAACAGAAAATGCAAAAGGATATTCATGATACACAACTTTGAAAACACTGTAATTTGGGAAGACAAAGCTAGCAGCACATGAAAGGTAAGCGATAGCAAGCTGGTATTCCCACCCCCTTCTCTAGTTTTACAGTTTCTGTTGGGGCCTCATTGCAAGAAACGCACTGACACATTACAGTTGCTATACTGGAGCCCTTTTGAAAGCAGAGTAGTTACATATTACAGTTGCTGTTGGGGACCACTTCAAAAGCAGAAAAGAGTACTTACGTGTTACAGTGGCTGTTGGGGCACCTTTGAAAGCGGAGTACTTACACATTCCATTTGCTCTTGGGACCTCTTTGAAAACAGAGTGCTTACACATTACAGAATGGTAGTGGGCCCCCCGTTGAAAGCAGAGTACCTGCAAATTGCAGTTGTTGTTGGGGCCTGGGGACCCTTTTGAAAGCAAAGTACTTGCTTAAGATCTGCTTCGGAGTATATTATATCAGTGGATAATAGGTTTTTACCAAAACCGAAAAAACGTTACACGCAAAAACACCTCGAAGGGGGCCCCTAAAAGGGAGACCCGAGGCAAATGCCTCGCTTGCTTCCCCTCAAACACATCACTGCCTTCGGCACTAGTGATGCACAAAACTGTACATGTGACCAGGTTAGACTATGTTTATAATCAAAAAGCACTGACGTCGTCATTACTTTCCTTTTTCCTTTGATTAAGCTATTACTTTATAAGGCACGATTGGAAGAGTTATTCAGTTTCGACTGGATCAGAAGCATTCGCAGAGATAAAGTCACGTATTAACGTTACCAAACCTATTACGACTTCATCACAAGTCAGTGCTGGAAATGCAGAAGAAGTCAACCGGTCAAATTCTCCGAAAATGAAACCATTCCATTCATTATTGCTGGTAGTTTCGTATCTACTGTAACTGTTAGATTATATGAACACCAGGGTTTGTCTCACTGTAAGTGACTTGATTCAAGTAACTTGATTCAAGTAAAGAAGCAAGGAATCACTCACAAATTTTTAATAGGAAATCGATTTCAAGTAACACTACGCATCGCCAGTCCTATCATCTGCAAGCAATGCCAACAGGTGTGAAACGTAGAAAGGCCAACACAAG
>Ga0210059_1011686_pt1 | contig 13389 bp, 11 predicted proteins | sample Ectturendosymbi2_FD_188042 | JGI IMG/M metagenome (GOLD analysis project Ga0210059, IMG submission 188042) | Ecteinascidia turbinata endosymbiont from Florida, USA - Sample 2 (SPAdes) (version 2) | ecosystem: Host-associated > Tunicates > Ascidians > Unclassified | place: Key West, Florida...
TTATGGTACAGAAAACTGTCTCGTCTGAATGCAAGCGAGAGACCAACTGATGTACTGGGCTGTATCAAATCATGTTGCTTTGACGCTTTCCCAAACATTTTTACGTTGCTCCATATATTTTTAACTCTTCCCTTGACAACGTGTACCAGTGAACGATTTTTTTCTACCTTACGCAGACTAAAAACGTACTTGCGAAGTACGACCAGTGATACCAGAGTGAACGGACTTGCATTGTTAAGCATTTATCGAAATTACACTCCTTCCCCGGAACAGATTATTAACAGGTGAAATGAGACATCCAACAGGCGTTTAAATATGTGTTTATAACTGCTTGACAACATTCACGTATTGTATTGCTGCTTGTTTTATATTTTCTTTCACACTTTCGATTTTAGAGCAAAGAAAAATTTTGGAACTTTGAAACCGCTCATGAAAATTTTCTGCGTACGCTATTGTGAAAAACAATAAAAATTATTTTTATGGGGGTATGGTCCACGCGAAATTCAAAACTAATTTTGTGAATCAACCTCATGCAATTCAATTCAAAGTGACGCCTCAACGTGGTATTTTGCCATTTATCTGCTTTTCACCAAACCAAGCTTGTCACATTCAATGGCAAAAAACTTCATTGCAAAAACAGTTAGCTGGTAGGCTTGGTTCAATTCGCGATCAATCATACCGAAGAATACAAACACGGTACTTGCGACCTGTCCACGGTCTGGCTCGGGGTTGGGTGGTGCAAACATGGCCCGTAATAGGTGGGGGATAAAGAGGAAATATCCACCCAGTGTGAACAGGGCAGGCCCGTAACCAGCTTGGGACACCAGGGGTTTGCAGAGTTTTCTGAGAGGGGCCCAAATTTTTTAATCTATATCCAATAATTTCAAACCATACCAATACATTTTTCTAACGGGGGCGAAAAAATTTCTAGTGGTTTTACCCCTGGTTACGGGCCTGGCACAGGGGCCATGGTATGCTGTGTCTCCACCACTTTTTTCTCTTAGGTTTCACATTTGGAGAGGTTTCAGAAATAAAGTGACGTTTGTCACGTTTTGTGTGAAGAGCTTTTCATAGGGGCGTAGCGTCCATGAATGCAATGCATGCCATGTCTTACTTTCAGTGAAAAAACTTGATTACTTCAAAACTTTCGATTAAATTTAAAATCATGCACAGGAGGAAAATGAAAAACAAGAACTTCTCGTAAATCAACCTTGTTAAAGCTTTCTTACAGTTTAAATTAGTTCTCATAAATAAACCGTTCAAATGTGTTTGTTATTGCTATTGGTTTCAGTACTGTAAAAATAATAATTGAGGAAACGCGCGTGCGGAAGGGGAAATGGGAAACACGCATTAAAAATCTGCATCCTGGTAGATGCAGTGGCGTGGGCGAACGGGGCCTCGGCCCCTGGCATCCAAGGCAGGGGGTCATCGAAAGATGTTTGTTTTCCGAAAACAGCGCAGTCTACAAGTCCATCAGTCAAACCAAATTTTGCCAATTTGCAACAGCTTCATTCAATTGTGGGCAACTTCAAACACCTTGTTCAAAGATGGGCTATATAGAAAAGCACCCTTAAAATTTTAGTACGTTCAGAAATGTCTGGTTCAGTTACAAGAGTTTTATTCAAATTTGGATGAAATCAAAATCATTTGAGTACATTTGGGTACATTTTAACAACCTTAATGAAATTCGAACAATTTCGAACTACTTCATTTAATTTTGGCTGAAATGTTCGTTTCCAGAAATTGGAAAAATTTGGGTTTTTTCCATAAATTTTGAAGTTACCCAAAATGTTTCCATAAATTGGAAAAATTTGGGTAAATTCCAACAGACTAAATTGACTCTGGCCAAACAACAATAGCTCCGTTCAAATTTCTGCCAAGTGGAACGTCTTTATTCAATTTTGGGTAACTTCAAACCAGAGGTGCAACCAGCTCTTCACTTCGGGAGGGGGGGGGAATTTTCATGAACTTTCATTCGATCACGCCATCGTGCTTATTCAACCGTGATACAACGTTTGCGGAAATGGTCACAGATAAAGTATTTTCGCAACGTTTCCGAAAATGAGAACTTTTTACTTTTAATCAAGGTGCAGACCGAACGATTAGGACTGAGTGAAAAGTAATAGCCTAATACAAAGACCTGGTTATGTACTCAGCTGATGCAGTCATGGATTTGGTGTGGCAGATGCACAGGCTGCTGGCAAACTTGCCTAACTTTTCGTGTTGTTTCAGCAAAATCATCAAAACCTTTATCTAGATCAGCGGTATACAACGTGGGCAAATCGTCTCCCGGGGTGCGATTTTATGTGTTATTGGGGCGATTTTGTGACTTACCAGATTTAGGGGGTGATATCAGTTTCCAAGAGGGCGATTTGTGCAGATTAAAATACTAGATTTGCCACTTTGGAACCAAATCGTTTGATGCACTTCTGACTCCATGGTTCGTAACAAAGGTTATGAAGCACAAGATATACAACTTGTGATGTAATAATCAAACTAACATTGCCCTGTGCAACGCTTAACTGCATAACTATCCAATAGGGCTGCCAGATGAAAATTGCAATAAAAATCCAAACAGTGCTTGAAAAACGCCAAACCGATCATTCCAAGGCCAGAAAAGAACCAAACTTTGTTGGTGGTATTCGTTTTCCTTTGGTACAAAAATCCACCTATGTTATAAGTATATCACTAGAATTTTCTTCAAATTTAGATTAGGTCTTGCTTGGACTTACAGAGTCGCAGACCTGTCTGCAAGTGTTGGGCTTGCATAGTGCTTACAACCACTGATGGCATTCGACCGGTTCACAAGAACCTGATCTTCGAATTTCTTTAATCGCCACAACCGGTTCTTGGCTTAAGTCAGGAGTTTTCAATTTTCCCCATGAATACCTTTTACTTCTGATTTGTTTTGGCAAACCTCTCAGGCTCTCATAGACCTGTTATTAACTTTTGATAGTGAAAAACAAGACTAAAATATAGGAAAATAACTAAAATCAATGATGGCGTGAAGTAGGAGATTCATCCCAAAGCTTTTCGTCTGACACTCTTCAAGGGACCGTTATAGATCGTTAGCGTACTTCCGGTACGTTGATGACACGTTCGCCGTATTCAACAATGAAGATGCTTGCAACCCGTTTCTTTCCCACCTCAACTCCATTCACCCCTCTTTACGCTTCACCCATGAAAAGGAATCCCAATCTCTCCCTCCCCTTCTTAGATGTGTTGGTTGAAAGACGTGACTGTGATTTTTCAACATCAGCCTACGGGAAACCTACCTTCACTGGCCAGTATCTACGCTAGAATTCCTTTAGCCCCCACAAACGGAAAATCAATTTAATCGGTACTTTGGATCTGTTCAAAAGGCAAACTCGACCCAGAGCTTGACAAAATCCTGGCAATCCTATTGGAAAATGGCTATCCGGAAATTTAATCAAGTCCACTATCAAACGAAAACTTCAACAACCTAACTTGAACCCGGTCCACACAGTGAAAAAATGCCCGGTCTACTTACACATTTCATGGATCGGAAACGTTTCGATGAAGTTCGAAAAGCAGATCAAGTCTGCCGTGAGGCGCTGCTTTTCAGTTGAACTTGATGTTGTTTTTACGACCAGACAACTCTTACCAGCAGCAAAGGAAGATGTGTTACCTTCCCATCATCAAAACAACGTAATCTACCAATTTGTGTGCCACTGTGACAGTCGGTACGTTGGTCGCACGTCTCAGCGCTTAGAAGAGCGAATCAAACAACATCCCAAAATCGATTACCAATCCTCCCACTCCACACATCCGTCAAAGCCTTCCCCGCCCTGGTAAGGACACCAGTCCCCAACAATTTCACGAATCCGCCATCGGTCAACATCGTCTTGACAACACCCAATGTGCCTTACATTACAACAAGGACAAATTCATTGTCCTCATTGAGCTCGCACTTCATTTCATCTCTCCGCCCTGGAAGCGACTTTCATCAAATCTCTGAATCCTCTTCTCTGCAAACAAAAAGAATTCGTTTACTCCTTGAAGATCTCCTAAACCTCTTGTACTTTCCATTGGTTTACGGTTCCAACGAGGTCCAAATTACATCTTCAACCAATGACAACTCGCCTTTTCTTATCTCCTAAACCCTTTCTTATAGGGCACTGCTTTAACCAATGAGATATCTTCTTTTCTGTGTATAAACCAGCTCGGTAGTATCTCCACTTCATTCTGACGATATCCCTTGAAGAGTCAGACAAAAAGCTTTGGGATGAACCTCCTACTTCACGCCATCTTCAAGATCTGTACCACCAAACGTCTTTTGAAAATCAATGATTTCTCTTGCTAGACTGTACCAGTTGGCAACACAAAGTTCAACCTTGCATTTATATTTGGACAACCAGCATGGTTTGCCTCTGGAGACTGTGATAATAAGAGAAACTGTTGTTAGTAAGTCCTGGAGTGAGAGAACCTGTTCTTGAGAAATCTCACCACTGTTTGCAACACAGTTCACGCATCTCCAGTGATAGCGTAAAATCTTATTTTCAATGTCTCATCCCTCAAATCTTATTAACATGAGAACGCAGGCGTCGGTCTAATGTAGCATTTATCACAAACATTTTCCAAAGAGTTTCCGAAAAAATGGAATAGTAAATATTTTTAGTCAAAAGGCCAAACGAGTTCTTCACGGCCAACCAACTTCAGATGAGGCCAGAAGATGGCCGGGGCGATTCAACAAAAAAGGTTGAAGACGACTCTGATCTAGATTTTTGAAACTTCAGTTGAATGCAGGCTATTTGCTGACAGATAATTTCTGCAGACGATATTGCGATTGGTGAAGTTGCCAGATACAAGAAACTGGCATGAATGTTTGGATATACCTAATCACTAATACTGTTGTTTCATCCGTAGATACCAGGCTTCGTCTGCTAACTGAAACACCCTTGAAAGGAGTGCAGCAGGAATGCAATTTTAACTTTATTACAAATGGCTGGGTCAAGCTCGCCACATGTGGGTGGGCCTGCCACTGTTGCCAGGACCACTGTGCACCTAAACAACGCCTAATTACTTTGAGGCTCTAAAAATTCAAATTTCCCTAGAGATTGGATGTGAAACCCCAGCAGCGGTTTAGCACTTAACATAAAATACAAAAATTCTTAAATAGTAACCTACATTAACCCCAGGCAAACGTAAAGCTTACACAGTGTGAACATAGTATGCTGTTTCCGTCACCAGGAACAGTTTACTGGCTGCAAACTTTAAAACTTTGGTCCACTGGTGTGATAACAATACAGTTGATATGACCTAATGAAGGCTTTATTAAACTTAATCGTCGAGTTCGCAGCGAACGATCAAGCGACACACAGTGAGTGAAACAACATGAGCGATGTCAACCGAACAGGACTTCTGAACAAGGCTGGAGGCGCAAAGAACCAACGCCACGTCGCAAACAATCAACGCAAGCCAAACAATTAACGGCGCGCAACAAAAATGCACTTGTGCGCGTGACACAAGAAAACAAAAATAACGCCAAAGAGGACAGTCTCCCCCTCTACATGAAACTCGAAACACGCAATAGCACATCTTAGAATGTGACTCGACACAAGCAAAAGCACATCTTATTAAGTAACAGGACACATCCAGTAGCACATCTTAGTTATATGGGACGACTCATATCTACCGACGGGTGTGCGCACGCGTGTCGAGCGTCGCAACGGAACAGTTGTAGGATCAGTGTTCTGATGTTTCAACAATGCTGTTATGTCCATCGTTTCTTACAGCAGACTGAGTTTCGTAGTCTCCAGACGAATTGTCTGTAGAAACGGTATCTTCCTTGTCTTCTTCATTTGATGTACAGCTGTCGTCATGAGGTCGAACGTCATAACGTGGTGAGGGAACGGGAACACTTGGTTGAGAGGCATCACGAACACTTCGAGGTGAAAGATCACAAATCGAGAGGGTTGCTTCTCGTCCATCCTTCAAATGAACGTGGGCATAGCTGGAATTGATTTCCAGTGGTTCTGCTTCGTCAACCAAGGGCACGTCCTTATTTCGAAGGTGGCGTTTTTCATAAATAGGGCCTGGTTTCAACCGCGACGGAATGGAAGTTCCATTGACAGATCGCCGAGCGTGGTGAAAAATTCTTTCGTGGGGAGTGCAGTTCGTTGATGTACACAACAAGGAACGAATAGAGTGATTCGCATCTGACAGGGTATCCTCCCAGTGAGTCAGAGGGAGCTGCCTGGACTTCAGTGAGCATTGTATAGCTTTCCATATAGTACCGTTGAATTTCTCGCATTGCCCATTTCCCCTGGGGTTGAAACTTGTAGTTCGGCTCGTAGCAACGCCGTGTGAGTGCAACCAAGATTTCAGCTCGTGGGATTGAAAAGATGACCATCGATCAGAATGAATGTACGAGCACATTCCAAAAATCGAAGACAGTTGCGTCAAACACTGAATGACGGTTTTCGCGGCTATATCAGAACAAGGAAAGCAAAGGGGAATCTGGAATACTCATCGACGACTGTGATAAAGTATGTTACTGGAAGCGCTTGGCAACAGGCCTGTGAAGTCCAAGTCCAGTCGTTCAAAAACTTGCGTAGCTTTGAAAAGTCGAGCAACATTTGATCGAACGAAGTGGGGCTTTATCTGTTGACATTCTTCACACTGAGATGTCATCTCTCGTATGTCAGTGAGAGTGAATGGAAGATGTTTGGTACGAACGAAGTGACCCATCCCCGTAACGCCTGGATGACAGAGAGCAACGTGAAGACCGCGCAGGCGGTTTTGTTGAACATAACCACAGTGAGCTCGAGTCAGACTGTCGGGACCAACATTTTCTATCCCAGGGCGATGCACAACATTGTAGCTATACGACGTCAGCTCCAACCGCCACCTCGCGATTTTGACGTTTTTGATTTTGTTGGAGTGTCGCACGTCTTACATGAATGACACACTCTTCTGGTCAGTTACAAGGGTAAAATGCTTTCCAATAAGCAAATGCCTCCACTTTCCAAGTGCTTCTACCACAGCGTAGGCCTCCTTTTCAACGGCAGAATGGCGTTGTTCGCTAGGAGATAAAGTACGTGAATGAAAAGCAACTGGACGACCATCTTGGTTCAAAAAGAAGCAGCTATAGCAAAATCCGAAGCATCGGTTTCAACAGTGAAGGGTAAGGATTTATTAATGGGTTGTAGAGTTGCGGAAGCAAGATCCTGTTTGACAACATCTGTCGCTCGAAGTGGGTCTTACGGTCTGATTTTTTCTGAATAATTTCAGATCCATCGAGCGTAATACGCAAGTAAACCAATCAACCTTTTCAATTCCTTTGCTTATTTAGGGTACGGCAAGTTCAGTAGAGGTTGTACCCGGCCCGGATCGAGTTGCACTGACCGGTACCCAACCTTACACTCCAAGAGTGAGATTTTAGACTTGGAAAGTTGAGTTTTAGATTCATCCATAGTGAGATTGGCCCTCGAAACAGCGACATAAAACGCCTGCAGATTGCGATCATGCTCAAACTGGTTAGCGCCAGCAATCGTATCGTCAAGGTAAGGTCAAGGTGAGGATAACACCCCTTCAGGTCGTTCTCTGACAATGTAATCAATCGTTCGTTGGAATTCGGGTACAGCATTGGTCAGACCAAACGGTAGGCGTGATATAATGCGTTGATATAATATAACTGATATAATGCGTTGCCAGACTGGAAAGCTGTAAACTCACGGTCGCGTTGATTCAATTCAAGCTGATGATAGGCAGACTTTAAATCAACAGTTGTGAAAACCCGATATTGAGCAAGCTTATCAACAATTTCATCGATGCGAAGTAGCGGGTAGGCGTCGAGTTGAGTGCAGCGGTGAATAGTTCTGCTGTAATCGATGACCATGCTCCTTGACAACGAGTACTTGAGCTCTCCATGGAGTTAAACGGTTCATTCAAATCATCCGATAACAATCGCTGAGTTTCATCACGAATAAAATGGAGATGGAGATCAGCCTGAGAATACCTTCTCGGCTTGTCTGCAATAGGCCGGCAGTTTTCGCTAAGGTGACTGAAGGGTTTTGGAAATGGGACACTTATTTTCTTTAGAGCATTTAAGGTCAATGGAGGGCGATGTCCCTCAGGTAAACGTAACGCTCGCATGTTCTTTGAAAATCTTCTCCCCTATTATCACATCAGTAGCTAGATTGTCCAACACATTCATAGGCAGATCCAGGATTTTTTTCAGGGGGGGGCTCAAGGACGAGTTCATCCGGATGTGTACTGACTGCATAGCAATGAAGACCTAACTGCTCAGGTAACTTTTTTTAACAAACACGGTTGATAACCATACACATTTTGGCTAAATTGCATTCTTACAATCACCCAGGATTCCTGGAACGTTTACAGAGCAGAAGCGGCCTCCAAAACAATTCAGAAATTATTCTCAAACTTATCTAACCTTTAAAAAGTAACTTGTTGAATGTCCGAAAAGTTTTATTATTAGCAAAACAAACACAGGTCCACGCTGAAAAAACGCGTTGGGCAGGCATAGAAGTGACACAAAACTACACGAAGAAACCTGAAATGCTGCCAGTAACCTTTGTTGGCAGTCTGTGCAAGATCTATCATTTATTGTTTTCGAAAATTGCAGATGTTCATGATGTTCAGACTTGAAGTTGTTTGCTTTCGAAAATTTTTGCGATTTTTGTTGCATAACACCAATGACGTAACGAGGGTGGCAAGGAGCACAATTCCCGGGCGCGGAATCACTGCAGGGGGCCAAAAAGTCCCAAGTCATAAGCACTTTTTTCAAAAGAGTACATTTGCTTCCGAAAGAGCTCAGGTTCGAACATGGGGACGTCAAACTTGTTTCTTGCCCCGCGCGCCATCTAACCTCGTTTCGTCTCTGCACAATGCACATCACGATTGTCTATCTAGCCAAAATGGCGAAATTTGTTTACAAAAATACCTGCCCATCAGTGGCAAACTATCAATCACAAAATTTTGAAACAAAATGTTGTTGATTTTTGAAGTGGTTTGACCATAGAAATTACCTTTGAAGGTCGAAAAAAAGATATATTATTTCGGAAACAAGCACAACGTTTCCTCCAAAAAAATGCTTGGGCCAGCCTATGCGTAGAAACAAACATACCAAAAAACTCGAAAGCAATAATTATGCTGGCATTTTGCCCTGGAAGGTGTTTATTGCATCACAAGGGTATTGAAATTGATCAGACAATATTTGCCCACGTCACAGCGGGAAACGTGAAGTTTGCAGTGAGTCAATGACCAAATTCCCATCCATTCACTTTTTTGTACGAAACGCAACAATATCGCGTTAACGCAATTTTAAAAATACTGAACAGCATTATTAGAAACAGCAGAATGTTGGTTGTTAAAAAACATCTGATTTCGTGCTGAGCTGAACTTTTGTCCAAAAATTGTTGCTGGCAGGCAGGAATGTCTTGCTAAAAAAAGAGGTGTGGGAACGGAACATTGATTCGCCTATGAGAATTTCCACCCTGGATCTTCTTGTTACACTTTCCTGCTACGGTGCTATGCACGAGATAAGTTGTCATTTTATCATTTTTGCTGCTCCAGGCGCTACACGTAGAAATTGAAATGAAAAATTTAAATTTAAGTAACGTTACTAGTGTAAAAAGCTGTGGGAACGTCGTTCCCACGCGTTCCCAACCCACTACACCCTGCTGGCAGGACTGATGCTAATCAGTAATCATCTTTGGCATATTGTACAGCTATTCTAGCGCGCTTCATTTTAAGCCTACCTGACATGTAGGCTGCGTTTTACGGTTAGATTTGCTGTTTTGGAATTTACGCTGTCACTGAGTGCTCTAAGTTAACTGCATTGTAAGTTCGTTGCAGCGTAATTTTAATGCCTTCGCTTAACTACAGTAATAACATGAGCTGCACTCATTCATAACAGCTTGTACGAAACAATAGTATGATCTGCAGCTTATTCAACTTTTGTCCGCAGTCGGCTCAGTCTCGTCGCCACAGGGGAGCGGGGCGGGGGCTTTAGTGGACTTAACCCTCCTATCAAAACTCCAAGCCCCCCAAATTGACACGTGAAACACTACAAATTAGTGGAGTGTTTGTCAATTTTTAGAATATCAAGCCCTCCCGCACTAACGCAAAGCTCCCCAATTGAAAACTCTCCAGCGACGGTTCTGGTTCTGCTGCTTATTCATCTTTTGTCCACAAGAAGCCCAATCTTACCTCATTGAAACAAGCATATACTTACGTGGGCAGTGGCATGGCCAGCCCAAAATTTTGGGTGGGACAAAATGTTTGACTTCAGGCGAGCAACAGTATTTTGTTTGAGATACTTCCTCCTAAACCACGAAATGACTGAATATTCTAAAAAATGTGGAAGGGCCATGGCTCCCTGTTCCCCTGGCTACGCCTATGTACATGCGGTTTATATAACGTATATGTAATGTAAATACTTCATGTAAACACTTACGTACTTATATCACATTGGGACCATTTTTTGCAAATAAAAACGTGTTTTTTCAGAACTTTCATTCAATGTGAAATAAACACATTCGGACTGCCCAAATTGAGCAAAATATGCTTTGCATTTAATATTTTGTCCTTATCCCCGTGCAAGAAATGGTTTATTTAAAGGTTGTACAAAACACAAAAAATCACCGCAATGGACGCTTCTGTGTCGGAAACCATCGTTCAAAAAACGTATCTGAAGAAATTTAGGGGGGGGCTTCAGCCCCCTTAGTCCCCCCCTGGATCCGCCTATGACATTGAACGTAACATCGCTATACTCATTGATTTCAATTGATCTCAACCAATATAGCAATCAGACGACCCAGTATCCATTAAAGACTTGCGACTATGCCATTAATTTTTACACTGCATAGAACCCGGTATTGTTTGATGTCTCAGATCGCTGCTGTCTTCTTTGTTGCATCTATACTGCGGTTTCCAAGACGTTTTTGACAGACTTTAAAATAATGGCCAACCTTTTGACAAAAGTTGCAAGCGGTATCTTTAGCGGGACAATTCTTACGAGGATGTCGAGCATTTCCACAAAGGTAGCAGAGTTCTTTAACTAAACCTGCTCGTTCTCTAAGTGGTTTGCATCAGCCAGCCATGCCTAGGACATCATCTCCACGCTGCTCTTGCGTCTCTACCAACCTTGCGCTACAAGAAGTAGTTCCTTGATAAGCCTCGGAATTATTAAAGGCTAGTTCCATCGCACGAGTTTTCCTAAACGCATCTTCAAAGTTCAGTGCGATTTCTTCCAAAAGTCTCTGGCGTATCACGTGTGATTGAATACCCATTATGAAGGCATCGCGCATTAGCTCTAAGCGGCATCGCTCCGCAGATACAGCTTCATAATCACACTCTTGACTTAGTCGCTTAAGAGGTACGACAAAGTTGTCAATGGACTCACCGGTCATTTGCTTGCAAGTCAACAACTCATGCCTGGCTGCGATCGTGTTCTTCGGTTTCATGTAAAGTTCTTTCAGTGTTCCAATAGAGGAGTCATAATCCTCTACATCGGCGTAATAGCGGTAAACTTGAGATGACACGAGGTTCGTCAAGACCTTGTATTTGTCTGGCTCTAAGTCAGCAGCAGATAAGGCGTCCAAGTAATCCTCGAAAGTTTTTAGTCAATGCTTAAACTCGTCTGCAGCTGTCTTCACGCCCGGTTCGGCGTCTAGACGTTGTGGTTTTAGCACCTTCTCCATTACAGCAAGAATAAGTTTAATAAATTGATATGACCTAATGAAAGCTTTATTAAACTTATTCGTCGAGTCCGCAGCGAACGATCAAGCGACACACAGTGAATGAAACAACATGAGCGATGTCAACCGAACAGCGACTTCTGAACAAAGCTGGAGGCGCAAAGAACCAACGCCACGTCGCAAACAATCAACGCAAGCCAAACAATTAACGGCGCGCAACAAAAATGCACTCGCGTGCGTGACACAAGAAAACAAAATCACGCCAAATAGGACAACAGTATTCATGGTTAACGTTTCGAGAGTGCATGCAAACTCTATTCCTCAGAAGATAGGCAAGAAACAAAATGAAAGAACACGCACACTCCATTTCTGAAAACTTTCAGAGTGGTACACGAACAAATGGATTAAAAAATGCCTTAGAAATACCAACATTTTAAACGATCTCCCAAGTTTTCACAATTCCAGCATATTAGTGGTTAAATACCAAATATTTACGAAATTTTCGATCAGATGACCTGTCTCAAGATAAATCTTGTAAGGAGATAATCTGCCAGTAGGACAAAGAAAAATTCAAATAAGACTTTTCTGAAAAATTATTAGAATACAAAATTTCATCTTTATTCTTTGAAAGTTTCTGCAAATGCCAAAATTGCTATGCAATGTTTTGAAAATTTCAAGGGGGGGAAATGCCCCCTCCTGGTTGCGCGCCTGCTTCAAACAGCTTTATTTATTTTTGGGGAACTTCAAACAACTTTTTCAATTTTAGGGAACTTCAAACAGCTTCATTCCAATTTGAATAATATACAACCACTTCATTTAAATTTGCATACATTTAGAAACATTTGGACAAATTCCAACAGCCTTAATCATATTTGGGTAATTGAAACAGTTTCATTCAAACTTGCGTATAACTATAGGACCATCAGGTCAAATTGGAAGAGTATCATTCAGATTTGCATATATTGTAAATATTTGAGCAAATTACAACAGCCCAAAGCAAAATTGGGCCAACTGAAACAACTTCATTCAAGTTTGGGTAGAGTTGGAAACATTTTATAATTAGGATCATGTAGTGTAACGGTACACAACCTGCGGCCGTACGGCCGCATGCGGCCTTCGATAATGAAGTTTGCGGCCGTCCACATGTAATGAAAAATATAAGATTTGACGGCTGTGCTGGCGTATATTGAAATAAAACAAACGCAAGGGAAGAAAATCAGTCAATACAATGCGTAATAGTCTCGATTGTGATGTCACAAAGAGTTATAAAATGAATACGCAATTTATGTTTGAATGTGTTCTGTGTTGGTTCGCACTTGGCAGTAACCTATTCTTCAATTAAACGTACCTTATAAATAAACTCGAACTCATTGGTGGCCGTACTTCATAAACGTAATGCGGACGGCAATAACAAAAGGTTGTACAACCCTGATGTTGTGGTAACTCACCATTCCAACTAGCCTTTATTTTGTAAATCTTAAATTGTTGAAGCTGTAAAGTGTACAACTAAAATGTAGCTGTAGCTGCAAAATGTTTTGCGGTACTAAGTGGTGTAGCTGTGACGTGATTAGTGTGAAGTTTTCGTGTTTCAAACTTGCTTGATGTTGTGAGATTTGCAAGTGCAAATCTGTTTCCATGAAGTATTCATGAATAAAATTAACTACGTAACTGCAGCTGTAATATGTTGCGTGGTGGTAATGTAGCT
>Ga0210059_1011687_pt1 | contig 13388 bp, 9 predicted proteins | sample Ectturendosymbi2_FD_188042 | JGI IMG/M metagenome (GOLD analysis project Ga0210059, IMG submission 188042) | Ecteinascidia turbinata endosymbiont from Florida, USA - Sample 2 (SPAdes) (version 2) | ecosystem: Host-associated > Tunicates > Ascidians > Unclassified | place: Key West, Florida...
CCCCAGAGACTTACTGCCCGCACATGGCTTACTATTTTTCTCTCCCGTTGTTAGTCATTTCACCATGAGTTAGTTTTTAGTTGGAGAAATTTTTCAACCATTAGCATCAACTAGTTAGATGTTTCAGTCATTTATTTATTTGAGTAAACGTCTTTTTAATTTTTGAGTAAACACTTATTTCATGAGTCACAGTTTTTTTTGTCGCCACTAGTATTTTTGACGTCAGTCAGTTTGTTAAGATGTTGTGATTTATGAGCTTGTGTTACGAAATTTTGATTGTAGTCTTGAGTTTGTTTTTTCTCTGCTGTTACTTCAGCCTTTCAACTTTTCACCCGTAAGCTTTGCATGCAATTTTCAGGACTGAGGATGCGTAATTTTACGTGAAATCGATTTCCTATTATAAATTTGCTGATCGATTCCTTGCTTACGTCCAGGTTTTTTTTTAAGGTTTCGCTTTGGTGACCGCAAGAAAATTTTAAGAGACCGCTTGGAGGAATTTGAGAGACCGTTCTCCATTGATGTGATCTCAGGTCACTATATTTTGAGAGACCGTTGGAGGAATTCGAGAGACCGTTTTCATCCCTCAAAACAACTTAAAAAAAAAACACTGCTTACACCCATCGTGGAAAGTACATACTTGAATAGAGATATGTGCAAGTTTGAATCATCGCAAAAAGACGAAAGCAGATGGCAGTCGATTGATTCCTCGAAAGCATACAGAAACACTAGTGCTTTTAAGTGGTGTGCTTGTAATATGCAGATCTTGGGAATTTCTGACATTGATTCAATTTGCTGATAAGGATGCACTGAGTCTCGTGGATGCTCGTTTCGCCACACTATATCATGTCAACGTATGTACGACACCCGGACGTTTCAAAAAAGTGTGTTGTTCATTCACAAGCAAATTGACTTTTGGTTTGAATGCTTCACGTACAAATTTAGACACAACATTATTCAGTTTCAAACAACGGGAAAAGTGTTCAAACTTGAGCTGCAGACAGTGCGATGCCAAGCCCAGAAAGGAAAGTCCAAAACTGCTTTCGTCTTTGCATGCCACCGGGAAGCTCCGTTTTCAGGCTTCATTTTGTTAAAAGGAAGATTAAACCGCACTAAAGTACCACTTGCGCATTGATTCCAGGCGTTAATTTTCTATAGCGACTAAGTACCTGTCAAAGATCTGAAATATGGCAGGCATTGCCAATAGACAATTCGCCTACAAGTAGTAATCGTTTTCTTCCTTCATAGGAGAGCTTTGCCCCGGAATTACACGGAGTTACATCAATCTTCCCCGGAAATTGCCCCGGAATTGCCCCCGGAATTTGCCCCGGAATTACACTAACCAAAAATAGATTTTTACTTCTCCAATTGTCAATGTGCTCCCCAGCAATCAACAAGTTTTACCTGAAGGTGAAACTGGTATGATCTGACAGAAAAGTGGTTGGGATTTGAGTTATTAATTGTTACTAAAATGATATAGTCAGAGCCTTAACGATGGGAGAGGTACAAGACATTCAATCCGTTTGGTTACTCTGTTTACCGTTGGTACAAGTATTGAGGGCACTTCCAAATTGCAAACAGTGAAGCCAGTGCCGGAGTAAGGTAGCGTGGGGCCTGTAGCAATTCAGGAGCGCGGGGCCATAAATTTAAAGGACATCTCAACCGCTGCTAAATCATAAAAATCATAAGAGTGTGGGTAAAGCGTGTTGCTATAGCTTTACTCTCTGCATGACAATCTTGAGTGTATCGTGCTGACCGCCAGTGTTGCCAGATAGTTGCAGCCTAAGGTTGCTAAATGGTGTCAAAAAACACTGTTAATGTCTGCTAAAAATCTTGTCACAAATTTTCAGCAAAAATCTGCTAAAAGCAGTGAAGTTCTGTTAAAAATCTGTGATTTTTTTCTGTTAATTTCTGTGATTTTTTTAAATATCTGTGATTTTTTTCTGTTAAATAAAAATCTGTGACTTTTTATCTGTTAAATTTGTTTTTCTGTTAAATGTTCTCTTAAAAATATATAATAAGACTAATAATCTGTGATTTTTAACATGATTAGCATGATTAAAAGAAACCTATAAAGTTATAGTGGATATTACTTCTTCGTCTTGCCCTCGCTCTCAACAAACATGGGCTACAGGTGCCGGTCTTGGCCAACACACTTTTCGGCCCACAATTCTCTTCCAGTCAACATTTTGACCAACATAACTGCAGCTTACCTCGTTTTTTCTATGACACACAGTTCTTGACGATCTCTTTCAAATGGTTGCATGTTTTTATACAGCAGAACAATGCACAGCGATAAAAAATTTGAGCATAGCTTCAGCCCTACAACTTAGTAAGTCTAGTCTTTGTAACCAAAAAATTCTTTAGTCTTATGTGAGTGCTTTTGCCACCAGTTATGCCTTTCAAGCTCACAATGTTTCGCTATGATTGCATGATTGCGAACTCCGCAAAAGGCTTTTCTTGAATCAGCAGGATAGGCAGTAGGCACTGAGCCAACATTTAAGTTCCGAATTTTGCAACCACTCGTATGTCGAAGCTTTTGGCAGCTTTGGTTTACCAAGAAGTTTTTTACCAGACGTTACTACTGATTAGCGTAACTGAACCACTTGAAAATATCGTGTTGTCTGCCCTGGGATAAAAACATTCCACCAATGTTGTCTAACGCGCTCACTAAGCACACAAGCAAATCATTTAGGCTTCACAAACCTATCTAATTACTTGTTATTATGATACAATTATCTGCTTGAACCAGCTTCGTTGCATCATGATAAAAATTCCCAATAATTGCAGGCAGCTGGTTGTGCTTTGTCCTGGTGTTATCCAATTTGAAACGTCATAACGAAGAGAAGTATATTTTTGATGAAAAAGGTGTAAAAGCTTTCATATTGAAAAACTGTTGAAACAGGTGTTTGGTCAGGAGTTTGTTACCTACTAAACATGCCAAACGGTTGGTGAAATTCTGCTAGAAAATCAGTTAGCTGCTATTTTGAAAATATTACAGCTAAGAGTGAGAAAATCCTGCTACATTTAGCAGCAAATCAGCTAAAATTGCAACACTGCTGAAAGCAATCTTATGCCTTTTGTTACGTAACTGTACTAAAACAATCAAACAAGAATTTCTGGACACAGACAGCGTTGAATTGAAAAGCTTCGCTTACTACTGGCAAATTTAGCAAAATACCGACTTCTTAGACTGAAAAAATTCTTATTGATAATGTAATAAATAACGTTTATTACAGAAGACCGCGGGCCCCCAAAAGGGTGGGGCCGGCAGCAACAGCTACATTTCCTGCTATTGTTAATCCGGCATTGAGTGAAGCTTAGATCGTGATTACATGTAGGAAGAATCGCACAATTAAACAAAAGGCAAGATACGCTATTCATACCTTTGATTTCTTTCTAAAGGTTGGCTGTTCATCTACGTATTCAAACAGTGTGTTTGCGAGGAGTACATGTGTTGGAAGCCAATGCAACCGATGCAACTGCATTGGGCCCCGCGCCGTGGTGTTTTGGTAGATTGTTCATTTTTGCCAGATACACCTTGCGCTTGAGAATTAAGCAGAAACCCCGTATAAATTTCATTGTCAGCAAAGAACGCTCTCGTAAGACCTAGCGCATTTCTGCTCGAACGTTAGCAAACGTGCTCAATTCTCGTGTTAGTACTTTACTGTATATCTGCGCTCTACCACGGTAGTAACGCGGTTGACTGAACACGATGAAGTCACTGCTCAGAGGGGCCCCGCGCCCAGGTCTTTCAATAAAACTTCTAATATTTATAAAACCTCTAATAAATTTATGTAACAAACTTCGTTCTGTATTTCTAAAATTGCGTTACCGCAAAATAGTCGCGTTTCGTACTAAAAATTGAATGGATGAGAATTTGGCCATTGACTCACTGCAAACTTCACGTTTCCATATATTGTCTGATCATTTTCAATGCCCTTATGATGCAATAAACACTTCCAGGGCAAAGTTCCAGCATAATTATTTCTTTCGAGTTTTTGCTATATTTGTGTCTACGCGTATCCCAAGCGTTTGAGGGGGAAGGAAAGTTGTGCTTGTTTTCGAAATGATATACCTTTTCTTTCGACCTTCAAGTTATTTTCTATGGTCAAATGACTTCGATAATCAACAGCATTTTGTTTCAAATAGTTTGTGATCGATAGCTTGCCTCTGATGGGCAGGTATTTTCTAAGCAAATTTCGCCATTTTGGATTGATAATCGTGATGTGCAGGGGGCGTAACAAGGTTAGATGGCGCTTGGGGAAAGAAACAAGTTTGGCGCCCCCATGTTCGAACCTGAGGTCTTTCGGAAGCAAATGTACTGTTCTGAAAAAAGTGCTTATGACAATTTTGTGACTTTTTACCCCTCCGCAGTGATTCGGCTCCCGGGAATTGTGCCCCTTGCCCCCCTCGTTACGACGCTGGTGGTATGCAATAAAAATCGCAAAAGTTTCCGAAAATAAACAAATTTTCAAGTCCGAACGTCATGAACTTCTATGCCATGAACATCTGCAATTTTCGAAAACAATAGGCCTACCGCAGGAATCTTGCACGGATTGCCAACAAAGGTTACTGGCGGCATTTCAGGTTTCTTCGTGTAGTTTTTGTGTCCCTTCTAATCCAGCCCCAAGCGTTTTTCGGCGTGGGCCTGTGTTTGTTTTGCTAATAATAAAACTTTTCCAACAGTCAACAAGTTACTTTTTTGAGGTTAGATAAGTGTGAATAATTTCTGAATTTTTTGAAGGCCTTTTCTGCTCCGGAAAAGTACCAGTAAGCCTGAGTGATTTAGCCAAAATGTGTTATGGTTATTAACCTTGTTTCTGGCTAGAAAAAAACTTACCTGAACAGATGAGTCTTCACTGCTGTGCAGTCAATACATATCCGATTGAACTCGTCCGTGAGCCCCCCCTAAAAAACTCCTGGATTCGCCTATGAAGCATTTGCCCGGTTTGCCCAATTGTAAATCCTGCCCTTAGTGTACTGCCTCGTACGATTTCGTTCCAGATATGATGGTGATGAAAGGAATATACTTCCATGTCGTAGTTGATAGCGGAGCCAACATGAGCTCTTTGCTCAGTAACGTTTTTATGCTCTACCCCAATTTGTGCTGGTTAACAGCATTCGAGTGTTTCTTTCGTTTCACATAATTAGAGTGAATTTGCTGGATATGGGAGTTGCGCATTCTATTTTTGAGGAGGTTATACTCAGACGTTTGTACTCGTTTCTTAATGGAACGACGTTATCAAACATTCGATTCGCTAGTATATTCGCTTTTTACTAAAAAACACCGATGCGAGACATTTGCGTAAAACCTTTTATAACCATTTCTCTACTTTATCCAGTGATGTTCGTTCGATACAAACCATGTTGTTTGATGCGTGATCCTAGCCGGAAAAGTGAGGCTGAGTGTTGAACCAAAAGTGAACCAAAAGGCCTAGTAGTGCTTTCTCTCGAGATTTGTTTAAAAAACATTTTCTAGTGCGTTCCTTTGGACTTGCATATAATTTATTCCACAAAGCAATACAGGAAGTATGGTATCTGAAAGTCTCCGGAAACGTGTGGATTTTTTTAGGTGACTGTGTGTCCGAGGTGGTAATTTTTGCAAGCATGATCAGCCATTTGGTTCCTTTCGAAACGTCCTGAGGAAGTGATAGTGGGATATTTAAGTTAAACAGCACGTTGCTTAACCTCTATGCGAGACCTGCACACCAGGGGCGTAACCAGATTACATGGCGACCAGTGTAAGTAGCAAGTTTGGCACCCCCATGTTCTAACCTGAGTTTATGGGGAGCAACTGTACTGTATTGAAGGAAGTACTTGTGACATTGTTGGGACTTTTCAGCACTCCCCTGCAATGATTCGGCGCCCCGATAGTGATTCGGCGCCCGGGGATATGTTCCCCCCTTGCCCCTCCCTTGTTACTCCCCTACCGCACAAGGCCCGCGAGAGTTTTCTCAATTGCAGAAAATGTTGCAAAAACCCGACTTCAGATCTACCAAATCAAGATGCTTTTCGTAAAAAATTGTTTCATTATAGAAAAATTGTCTTCGCGGGCGGGATTTGGCCCGCGAGCCGTAGTTTGGAGACCCCTGTCCTAAAACATCACAAGTGACTGACTGTCGTGTGTACCCTACCAGTTGACTATTATCAGTTCTGGAATGGCGGTTCTAAGAGGAGGCTGGGTGGGCCATGGTCCCCGGATTTTTGGCTGGTCCCTGCTTGGTCCCCCCAGTTTTGTGCTTAATTTCACGTTCAAATTCGTTTGATTGACATATACAGCAGATAACTTTCAGCCAGCAAAATTTTTAAGCATTTGAAGACCGTCTAGCGACGGTTCTGACGATATTTACAAGCCTGTGTTGGGTTTGATAGGGTTTAATAATAGCGAATCAATCTTCAATGTAAAGGAAAATCACCATGCAGGAGAGACATTTATGTTGGCCCCTCTACCTTCTTCCTTGGCTTCACAGTGGTTCCCCCTGTTTTTTCATTCTAGAATCGCCACTGTACTTTTGCGTGTGAGCATGGTCGCAATTAGGTTGGGGACATGTCCCCCCTCCCCCCTTTTCCGACTGTGGGGATATAATATGTCATGTCCCCCACTTTGTTTCTTTAGGTTTTTTATTTGGAGAGGTTTCAAATATAAAAATGATGTTTATGACGTTTTTTGTGAAGAGGTTTTCATGTTAGATGGTAGGTTATACATAGCCACGTTGATGTTGAAATGAAATGCAGTTTGGTGTGATATCACTGATTCTGCTGGTTTTTACATTTTAGCTTCGATAAAACGATTTTTAGCATTTTTCAAGTTTCTAAAGACCGCGAAAGATGGTTAACTGCTTCTATCCGTTATATTGTTAGAAAGGTTATTTTCTTGAAACAGTGGATAATTTGTAGCTGCACATGTGAGAGATCACGGTTCAGCCATGATTTATTTCGTGCAGAAATATAACTGGCTTTGCCGTAACATTGTTTGTCACGTATTCAGAAATAGACAGCTTAAAATTTAATGATGCTAGTGTATATAATGTTAGAAAGTTACATTTTCAGGCAAATCTCTACGAAGCTTTTGCCGAAGATAAAAAGCAGCATTGACAAAAGACTGTCTTCAACCATTAGTAAACAGGATTTCAATCAAAAGGTTGGACAAATATTTGCCTATCTCGGCCTATATATTGACCTATCGCTCAAAATGTAGGGTCTTGACTAAGAATTAAAGCAGCTAGCATCTTCTCAACAGTCTTCAGCATTCTCAACAGTCTTCAGCTAGCATCCTCTCAACAGTCTTCAGGTCGGTTTTCTGCTGCGTGCGACCGAGCCAGAATGAAAATCAGCACTAAAAATACGGAGGTACAGTACTATGTCTCTCTACAAACCCAAGGCAGTGTATGCGGCAAATGAGCGGCAATACACTGCAGCAGGTGGAGAGGTTCAAGTACCTAGGGGTGGTTTCACGAGCGACGGAAGGCGGAGCGCCAGGAGATTGATACACGGATTGGTAAAGCTAACCCAGTTCTGCGTGAGCTTTATCGCTCTGTGGACAAAACGGGAGCCTTCAAACACCGCAAAGCTGTCAGTTTTTACATCGGTCTTTGTTCCGATCCTTACCTGTGGCTATGGGCATGAATCTTGGATTATGATCGAAAGAATATTATTAACTCAGGCGCAAGCACCAAAGATGGGATTTTGCGAAGAGTCCATGGTGTGACAAAGGGGCGTACCGAGGTTAGTTTGCGCCCGGGTCAAGAAACAAATTTGCCGCCTCCATATTTGAACCTAAGGTATTTTGGAAGTAAATGTATTGTATTGAAAAAAAAACATACGACATTATTGCGACTTTTCGGCGCCCCCCAGTGATTCGGTGCCCGGAGTATTGAGCCACCCTCATTACGCCCCTGGTGTGACACTTCGCGACAAAGTGCGCAGCTGTGAAATTCGTAGAGCCCTGAATGTGGAACCACTTCTCCTAATTGAAAGAGCACAACTAAAGTTAGTTGGGCCATGTATTCAGAATGCCCAACCCAACGAAAGACTGGTGAGGCATGCCCTCCTGGCTAAACCCACGAGAAAGCGACCCAGATGTCGTCCAAGGTATAGGTGGAGTAACTGCATCTCCGACCTTTCTTGGTCCCGTCTTGATGTGGAGCCAGCAGAACTATCTGAAATTGCTATTGACCGTGAGGTATTTCAAGTGCTCCTATGGATGTTGCCCCGCAACTCTCCCAGGAAGAAAAGCGGGCACGAAAATGAATGAAATGAATATGTACGTTAGTATATTCACTGGTGTTTAAAAGTGCGCAGTTAGCGAGTGAACAAGTTCCTCAGGCGGCTAGAATTGATTAATACGAACGTAGAGACGGCGAGAAATGATTTGCCTATAATTCATGATACCTTTCGCAGGAAGCAAGGTGTAAAATTAAGTTCAGGTACCGCTGCTGTTGCGTCAACGTCGTAATGTAGCCCGCGGGTTACCTTGTAAGTCCTCACGTGGACCACAGAGCAATTTGAGTTTGAGACCCCTGGTTTAAAGGCTATACAAAAAGAATCATCCCAGTGGACGTTTGTGTGTCGGGAACCATCGATCAAAAAACGTATCTGAAAACAAATTTCCTCTCTAACGTTAGCAAAGGTGCTCATTCTCGTGTTAGTGCTGAACTGCATATTTGCGCTCTACCACGATCGTAACACGGTTGACTGAACACGATGGCATCATAAAATCACTGCTCAGAGGGACCCCGCGCTTAGGTCTTGCATTGGGCTCCGCGCTTGCATTGGGCCCCGCATCTGCTGGGGCCGGCCTTGAGTGCATCCATGGGCGTTTGCAGAAATTTTTCCAGGGTGGCAACGTCGAAATTTTGCTTATCCTTTCCTTTCCACGTTGCTGCGATGCAATGTAAATGGACGTTCACAAAACGCTTTACCCTTTCTATCCCATTAGTTTGTGCTGATTAAATCTAAATTCCCAATCTTTTGTTTAGAATGTTTTCTATTTCGGCTATCAGAAATGCTTTCTCTCTTCATAAACTGCCTAATATCCATTTTTTCTTGCACTTTCCATAATTAAGTCATAACTAAAAGTAATCAACGGCCAGAACATCATCAGCGGTGATAAAACAAAAAACTTAGACACTCTCGATAAACTGTTTCAAACAATGAGAAGTAGAACTATATGTTGACAAGACTATCGGACAACTTACTAAAGTTAGAACGCAACGCAGGCTTTCAAAAAACTGAGCAGATGAAGTGCGGTGTCACGCCACAGTAAATATAGCTTTGCACTTATTGCTCACTAAGAAGTTAGAACTAAACCTTCCTTAATGATAAAGACGTAGCATGGAGCACGATATTCTTGGAGATGCGGAACTGGAGACAATCATCAACGATTTCGCGTGCAAAAATGCGGCGTCATGAAGCTTTTCGTAGCTGACTATTTTCCAAAGTACACACTGGCAGAGACCAGGGTCACTTCAATAAGTTCGCTACCAAGTATTCTTCGCAATCAAACGCCTTTACAATTATCGTATAATGCGCTGACGTAACAATTAGTTGCGACGTGCTTGTGGTCGTGAGGGTATCAGTCTTAGATCAAACAAAGTGCTGTTGTCCACTAGACCATACGGAACAGTTAATAGGTGTAATTATTGTAAAGCTCCCATTTCTAAACTTCAGTCAAGTAGTACGGTTCAAGTTGCTTTTGCGTGATATTTCGTTGAGAACATTTTTTCTAAACGATGTATGTTTTGATCTGCGAAAGAGTGGAGATATCTTTCCTCAATACATATGTGAATGGACGATTAGTGCAGTGAAGATGGTCAGAGAGTATGTGACAAATATGTTGTTGCGTAGTGTCATGGGAGCAAAAACATCGATTTTTTGTGATACAACTTTCTGTTTGAACAAATTAACCACATACGAACCGCCGCATATGTTCACCCCCAATTTTCTCTCTGAAGTGTAGGCGGCCAGATCGTACCAGTTTTGACGTTTTTGACCAGTGCTTCTGCAAAATTGAAACGAAGGCATGTGAAACGCTACGCAGTTGCACTCAGTGTTTAGGTGGCCTCGCGGTCACGACTTTGCCCTGGGGCTCGCATTCATTTAATCCGGCCCTGAGTACACTTATGCAGGTTTTTTAAAGGTTTGACCTTCGTGACTGTTACGACATTTTGAGAGACTGAAACTACTTCAACTGAATACCGAGATGGTCATAAAGCGAGGTTACTGCTGGAAAAAATTTGACAGACCGTTTCGGTCTCTCAAACTTAAAAAATACTGCACTTATGTACGAAAGCAATGAGAAGTACACTTGTTCAATTTGTCTCAAACATTTGTGGAGAAAGTCACTTCACATCAAACGTAAGATGCTCTATTTCAAATATAAAACCCACTCAACGTTTTCCAGCCATCCAGCCTTGTCTTTGATCTCAGATTCGTGGAAAGAACTTTATCCCAGATGCTCGGAACTTAAACGTTTCAACCTGTCTTCCAAACGCGATGTTTCATAGGAAAACTATATTGCGTTTATTGTTTAACGTCTGGTCTTCACATCCGCACACAGCGAAGTACAGCTCATGCACACATGGCGCTGACGAGGAACACCCAGATGAACGCAAGGACAGAACATAGGTATGTGGCGGCAGTAGCGTAGCCAGAACAAAATTTTGGGGAGACCAACGCTTTGACTTTAAGTGAGCAATAGTATTTGGTTTGACAGACCACCTCTGATAGCACAAAACGACAAGATATGGTAAAAATTTGGGGGAATGGCCCCTTGCCTTCCCGGACTACGACTATGTGTGGCTGTAGTAAAGATGAATAACACGAACAGAGATACGTGGCGGCAGTAAAGATCACAAGGATAGATGGAACTAACACGTTTACTTTGACAGAATGCAAGCATAAATATGTGGCACTAGCAAAAAGCACACACATAAGTCATACAGTAGATGGGACCAACATGGTTACTATGATACTTATAGCACCTCTGGATATGGTGCTGTGATAAGTTCCAAGTACATACCAAGGTTGCCAGTTTGGCTTTTTTGAGGCTAAATTTGTAAATTTTGGCCTTTTTTTCAACTCCGTTGCCTTCTTTTGTTATTGAAAAAAGGCCAAAGCAGATTTGGCTTTTTTGGCCAATTAGATTATTTATGTCGATTTGGCAGATTTAAGGATTGATTTGGCAGATTTCTGGCACTGGCAGATTTAAAGATGGTTTTGGCAGATTTCTGGCCCTGGCAGATTTCTGGACACTGTTTTTGGACACAGAATCATACATTTTTATTGGAAACTCTGCACGAGAATTTACAATTTTTTGTTTTGTTGTGTCGTGGATTTGCAGTTTCTGGTTGTTATTCATCAAGGCCAGAAATTTCGAGAAATTTATGAATGGAGTGAGCTTTATTGTTTTCATGTAAGAAATACGTATATATTACCTTTCAAAAGTGGGGTTGGGCTTTTCAAAGGTGTCATGGTGTGTTTATCTTGTATTTGGCCTTTTTTGGTGCTAATTAGCTTACCTGGTATACTACCATGCGGTTTTGTCACGTTTTTGTCACGTAGGGTGCGCATGACCCGGTTTTCAAAAATAAAAAATGTACACTTTCCTTCAATTGCAGTTTATCACAAAAACTACACTGAAAATATGTCTCACTGAGCAGTTTGAGCACTAACAAAGTTACTTTACTCTAATATCATACGATTTTTTATTAAAAGTAAGTAGACCAAATATAGCGAAGGTGCCATAAATGCCTGAAATAAATTACTCATAAAAAAATTATGGGCGTGAAGAACATTTCCTTTTGAATACTGCTAACCAGACCGTAGAAGCATGCACTGAGTGAGTTTCAGCTTTTTAAAGTTCAACACCCATAACGTGGGTCCAGTGTGCCTTTTGCCACCTCACACTAACCATAACGTCGGGTCAGCGTGACCCGAACTCGTGACGAACTCGCTCTCTTGCAAAATTGATACAAATCGTGGATGACCGCAACCGCACCTATTTGCAAGTTACACAAAAAATGAAGCTACTGAAGAGTTAAAAGCGAGCCGACGCGCGCTTACGTAGTTTCACGTGAATGACCTCATTTGACCCGGGTAACCGTGACCATGTTAGTATTCCAGGGTTAGGATTCATCTGGCTTTTTTTGCTCATGAATACCTGGCAACCCTGGTACATTCCAATTCTTAGAATGTATGGGGGTGTGAGATACAGCAAAGGATCAGAGGGCATTTAGGCTGCAGTGCTTTCGAGACTGAAGCTACATTTAGGTACAGTTGGGTTATAATAATAAGTTTGTTGCTCTGAAGATAAGGTGATATGTGCGTAATGCTTTCATACAATGGAAGCACAATGCAGGCAAATAAAAGCCGACAGAAAAAGTTGATTTAACTTTGTCATATAAAATGCATGCAGTTTTCGCCTATAATATTATGTAGGCTAATAGGTATAGGTGACAGATTGAGATGGAAATGCTTCACGAAAGTAGTGGACTAGTGAAGTGCTGCAACATGTGTCCTAAATTTCAAACAAACTGAGAACGAGGTGAACTTTCATTCGTTCGGGAAATGGATTTTCGGTTGATGTGTTCATTCATGCATGGGAACGGAAATTCGTTTACTGCTCGATGGACATACGTGGTTGTTCTTGTCATTTTCTATTCGTTGACAAAAAGGTAACGTGGTGGCCACGGGCGCAAAATTTGTTGTAACATGTGACGGGGACAGCTTGCTGTGAAACCAATATAGTCATCGGGTCGATGCAAAAGTGACATTTCATATATACAGGTTCCCAATCTTATTTTTGGAGGTGTTTTGACAGCAACGTTAATCACGCTTTGTCCTTGCAGATGATTTACATTTTTATAGACTTAAATTTGTTGCTGGACACGGTGCTGTATTTCAGCCTGCTTCCATTAACATCGTATTTGGATACAAACAAGCACAGCAATGTAGTAGAAAACATCAATTGGGTTTTATTAGAGCTGTCAGATACAAGGCATTCCATACAAAGACAATGAAAATACAGAGGAACTTGTTAATTATTTGGTCAAACAACTTAGTATTAACATCACAGGACCAGAAATCAGTGTAGCACACAGGTTAGCCCCTCCAAACGACTCCAATATAAATCCTGCTATTATTATCAAGTTTCTTAGTCAAAAACTAAGAGACACTATCTACCATAAGAGATGGAAAATAAAAGATGTAAATAATAAGACTGGAAATGATGGATTTAAAGTTTTTATCAATGAGAGTTTGACGAAAGCAAATAAAGAAGTTTTCAAGGCTGCATTATCCTTCAAAAAGAGATTCCACTATGAATGTATTTTGTCAAACCATGGTCTTACATATTTAAAAAAGGATGAAGACCATCAAGCCACTATTAT
>Ga0210059_1011688_pt1 | contig 13387 bp, 3 predicted proteins | sample Ectturendosymbi2_FD_188042 | JGI IMG/M metagenome (GOLD analysis project Ga0210059, IMG submission 188042) | Ecteinascidia turbinata endosymbiont from Florida, USA - Sample 2 (SPAdes) (version 2) | ecosystem: Host-associated > Tunicates > Ascidians > Unclassified | place: Key West, Florida...
GATTCAAAAAGCGACGACTTGTTGCGTATACAGGAGTACACGTTGGTCAGAACTTTGATTTAACAAGATATCCTTAACGAGCAGGATTAAGGCGAAGTTAACTTAAACCTTTTGTTTCTTAGTTTTCAAGATCGTGGGAAGAAAAAAGTCTTTTTTAAAAGATCATAAACATTTTGTTTCCAAAGGGATCTAAGCTTTGAAATAAATTAAATCTGATCTGATGCCCAGATGATTTTTAGATGTGGTTTTGATATGTTTCCACACAAAAGCAAAATTTTAATGAACAAATCTTAGTATAACAGTGCCAGATTTTTCTTTTCGTTGCAAAACAGTGTCAAATTTTTCTGTTCGTTGTTCCTGAGCCAACATTTTAAGGCGACATTTGTGGCAGAAATAATTAACGTTTATAATTTTGTGTCACGTTTCGCTGTTTCTTCAACAGCAATGATGTCATCAAAACACACATCAAATTATAATTCAAATTACATATTATTATCAAAATTTTTGCAACTGTAGCGAAAACTTCTTGTAGTAAAATAGTGGCAGGGAACCTGCGGCTCATGTGAACATTTGATAATGCGGCCCTCATCAGAATTTTCATTACCAAAGTTAGAACACAACATCGCGTTAAAACGAAACTATGTGATTAGCAGGTACTTGTGCAGTAAGACAAGAGAAGCATCTCTCGTTCCCCATACATGTAGTTTTCTCTACTTACTTTCCCTAGAGAGAGACAAGGGTAAAATTTTAAGATAACATTAAATTATTTTACGGCCTGGCAGCGATATTCCACAACACGTGTGGCCTGTTACAGTAAATAGGTTGCCTATCCTGTATCAAAATATGCTGCAAAACGTTTATTGGCAACACTTTCTTCCAGCAATATAACGCTCTGAAACTTACAAAGGTTTATGCTCGTTCTGGCTGCAGGTATGAAATGTTACCTTATGAATAAACAAATGGTCACAATGGGGTTTTCAAAAATATCTATTTTTTAAAATATTTGGAAAATGTGAAGAATTTGCGATGCTTTATTTATTTCGAAAGTAACTTAGGAAGTTTCCTGCAACAATTCAGCGTTCATCAGCTGACAGAAAGGCATTTCCACCAAATTTTTCTCACTCTTTCATCCTTTCTGTGCATTTTGATACATTACAGGCTTTAATGCAGCTATGTCCAACCACGGCACAGTCGAAGGTTTGGTGCGGCCCAGTTTAGGTTTTCGCTGTTGTGCAAGTAGCCTACATACTGACAACCTGTCCTTATTTTGATAATCTTAAATTTAATATTTTTGATGCAAGTGTATATGTAGTCCTCAAGGCTCTTTATCACGTCTGTAACAGCGTGCTGGGAGATTTCCATATGTCCAATGATACCTTGGTGCAAAACGTTTCACCATTTTTCTGATATCTACCTCTTCCATTGGCACTAAACTTGCCTGTGAAATCACACTTACGGAGTGGTTAAAGGTGCCAAACGGTCGTTACCATTGCAGTTAGGATTCGAACGCTTTCAGTACATTTGCTTAAATTAAATTAGGGTTTGCTATGATGAAAGTAATGCATTTATGACCCTCAATAATATGTCATTCAATGCGTGGCCCTGGTTAAGATAGTGACATAATTTTTGGCTCAGTAAGCAATTTCGGTTGGACAATGGACATATCTGCTCAACAGCAAAATATAACCATATCTCTGGTCACAATATTCCATCAGCTTTAGTCCTAATGTCGTAGGGACAAGAAATATTACTTGTTTTATGTGCGGCTTCGTTTGTTAGGTCAAAAATAATTTTCACCAATCATATTTTCCCCCATGAAATCAGCAAAAACCGAAGTGTCAGGGCCGCGTCCACTATCCAGTTATCTCCATTTTCTGGGGAATGAGGGGAGAGTCATTGCTGTCTGTCAGCTCTGTGATTGCATAACACTATACGACAGAACTCACAAGTGTGGCGGCCTGGAGTTGGCACCACGTGTAAATAAATGGTCACCGCTAGATGGTGCCCATGAGTAACAAGTAACTGCGATAGTTACCACAAGCGAATTATCGTAATTCACTTCTCCATATGTAATAATAGTGCAACCTAGTATCAGTGGAGTGGACTCGATGGGTGATCTACTGATCCTGTAGATGAGATTGATTGATGGCTAAATGTGGTGACTAGTGGCAGCAAAGAGTGGGGAGCTCTATTGCTGCTGGTAGGTACAGGTCGTCACTGTTTGCAGGGAGTGGATTCCACTTGACGTCATCGCAAGTTAGTACACCACGTTGGTTTTCATGGCAATCGCTGTTGCCATAGGAAACAGCATGATCCATCGCAGCAGAACTCTTATCAAACTTTGAGTTAATTGCTGCTTCGCACTCGTCGAGGGAACTCTATTGCTGCTGGTTGCTTTCCTGTCAGTTCAATGCCCTGAATTATCATCTTTCTCTTGTGCTTCCCTAAGTAGTTCAAGGCGATGCAGTCAACTGCAACACAATCTACTGCTTACAAAATATACGACACGACTGAACACTATACGAGAGAACTTACAAATCCACGGCAACAGTTCATGCAAAAGCAACTGAACTATTCCGAAACCTGGTTGATGTGTAAACGTGTGACGAGGGAAGTATTTAACTTAATGCAGATCCTCAGACTGTGCGGTCAGGCATCTTAAACAAATGCTTGTATTTGGGTTCTTTTCCCTTCTATGGATCATTGGCTGAAGAGCAATCTACTTACGGGGAACAGACAGGCACGTGAGGAATATTTCTCAAACCTGGCAGCCCCTGCTGGTGGGGGCGGTCTACTAGCGACTGGTCAACTCAGAGAGTATGTTACTCGGTTTCGCCTTGGAAAGCGATCATCCTCTCTCGTGGAGGCTCTACCACTACTCTTGTGGATTATCACATTTTGATACTTCTTGACACCAAACAGCTGATTTTGGAATATACAACATATGACCGATAGAGAAAAATACAAATTAGAATCGAAATCCTTGTATTAAGTTTTGATCGCATCTACGTAATCACTCGAGAAATTATAATTTTGAAAAATTTATTGTTCATGCTTTCCGTCATAAATCAGATTAACTGTGTCACTGACGCAAGCTTAACACAATTTTTTTGTTTTTAAGTTAACAACTGTGACTGTTTCGAATCTCACGTAACTGGTAACGATTTGTTCACAGAATATGGAACTGCTTCAACGAAGTGACCCAGGTTATTCATTTAATCTTCGTGAAGATTCGAAATCAGACAAGCATGGTAATTTTTGCTGTTACCTATATTTTTTTGTTTGTTTAATAATTTTAACACACCCAAAGTTTGATGCTTAAGTGAGCCGTCCAACTGTTCTTCTTTTCAGACATTTTGAAAGAAACCTCATCCAATGCCAGTTTTTTTCCTTTTTCAACATCAAATGAAAACAAGCCAGATATGCAAATCAATAGAATGGATGCCGGTGATTTCGATCCTACCGGTGAGAAATTTGTGGTGAAACTCTCGTCTCTCTTCTGTGCATAATGTTGACAATCTTGCTAAAAGAAATTAACCTCTGCCATTGAGCAGCATGGTATACAGCGACTTGTTCTTCTCACGTAGTTTGTTTCATTCACTTGTTGAATGTTTTTGTTTTCCCACAAATCATGTGACTTAAACGTGGGTACGTTCCCAACACTGAGCAGATAATATTATCACTTACAAGGAAAAGCATCTGCCAAAAGAAGTAACGTGTATTACAAGTCAGTTAAATAAACAATAGTCGTGTAACATTTTTAGTTATATTTATTGAAGTTATATTTATTGAGAAAATATACAGCAACCCAAAAATAATTATTATCAATGCGTATCTATGCTGTAACACTAGAGGAGGACTTGAATTTTTCTGGGAATTATGAAGTTGGGAGAAACCCATGAAGGTTAAACATATATGTGAGAAGATTAGGGACCTTTGGGCCAAAATTTACATTTTGTTTGATGCAATCTCTGCTGCTTGCCGCAAGTGGCTCAAAGTTGGTTTCCGAAAAGTGCAGAGTCCCCATTATTTTAGTACCAAAAAAGAACCAAAGTCTATTATAATGTCTGAATGATTGCACTTTAAAAATTGTTGAAAAAGTGGCCCAAAGGTTCCTACCCTAAGGGACCATTTGGCCCATGGCTAAGGGATCTTTGGATCATGTTGTTTTGTCGGGTAATTTCATGACAATAATTACAGAGAACAATCAAATTTTCGTTAATTTACAATGAGAATTGATACTCTTGCCTATTTGCCACAAAAAAGAAAAACGACACTTTGTATTCTGCAATAAAAACACGAAATGCGGTGGAAATGCACATTTTCTTCATAGCACTTATTTTACTTGGCAAAGAGCACCCCTACTGTTGTACTTTTGGGGTTATCCTAGCCCTACATGAATACGTGCAATTTTATTAGAAACTATCTTTAGAGAAAGATTAACCCAGTGGCTCCCAACCGAGGTGCCGCGGCACCCTAGGGTGCCATTTACAATACTTACGGGTGCCGCGAGCTAATGCGTTTTTCAATAATCATTAAAAATACTATTTTCAAAATGTCATCAAATCTTAAAGCAAATTGCTATGAGCTCGCCACTGGGTGCCACAAATTATATTTGTCTTCTGTAGGGTGCCACTAGCCTAAAATGGTTGGAAAATACTGGATTAGTCCAGGATCCCTCCTGTGGCAGGTGTGCAATGTGCATGTGATACTAAATAGAAAGAGAATGCGAAAAGAGAGTTTGTTCAACCAAACGTAGCCAAAGAAAAACTGAGGGTCATCTATAGGCCTACTTTTCAATGAAGTGAAGAAATAAAAATGTAAGCCACCCTTGATTACAAGCCGCACGAAATCGATGAATAAAAAACTTTACAAGCCGTGTCTTACAATCGAATAAATACTGCAGTCTATGTAGGATGCCAACGCCTGGTTTTCTGCTGGATTGGAAATCTGTCAAGAAAACGAATAGGCCTATTTATGGTTCACCGTTGGAAAACAAATTAATCCATTAGCCACGCACCATAGACATAAAACCTATCTGCTTTCTCGCCACAGATTTTCTGGATACATTCAGATTCAAGGTTTCTGTTTTTTAGCGTCAATAATATATCTCCGCAGAGTTGTTTGAGGAATATTGTAATCAAGATCAGGCTCACGAATGCTATTGCTATATTTCAACACATCTTAACGGCTTTTCTCAAAGTGGTTTTGTTGAACCTTCCGTTAACATTCTTACATTTTTTAAAATGTGGCCATATCAATGAAAGCGCTTTGCGCCTGGTCTACTTCTGCAAAGCGCGTGAGACAAAGAAGAAAACATATTAAGGAGTATATTAATATGGAACCTTTTTAAAACATTATAAAATGTGCAGTCATACAAAGGACCTAAAAATGTGCAGTCATACAAAGGACCTAAAAAATGTGCAGTCATACAAAGAACCTTTGGTCCAAAGGTCCTTTATACAAAGTGGTCCAAAGGTCCTTCATCGGGCCATTTTTACGCTGCTGCCACTGAAACATTGTCACTTGCTTAATTTAAAAAAGCTCTGCTGTCATTCCAGACATAAATGTCGCTTCTACTTGCAAACCAAGCAACTGACAGAAATCTGCTTTCTATCCCTGGATATCACAAAAAGTTCAGACCCTTCAAAATTTACTTTTGCTCCATAAAAATGGAGTTTCAACTACAACTCCTTAATGACTGGACCAAGGTCCTCTGCATTGCACATGACAAGTTGACGTCTGCTAAGGATTTTTACACATGATTAACGAAGCGTTACCATATGTAATTTATGAGAAAGACACCATGGTCCAAAGGTCCTGCATGGCCATAGGTCCCTAATCTCCCTACCTTAAATAGAATGAAGTTAAAAAATGCTTAGAATGTTTTCTTGCCATGTTTTTATGTTCAATATTCCCTTCCAGATGTTCTAATACCAAATGTCCAAACGCAAAGTTGTATTCGATTTTCTTCGCAGGTTTCAACAACGAAATGAATCAACAAAGAAAGATTTACAGTCACCCCGATATCAGAGAAGTTCCAAAACATCGTGATCCCATGAGCACCTGTATGAGTGAAATGGAAGGCCATGACTCGGAAACAAACAAGTCAAATTCGCAAAATATGTTGTCTTTAACTAGCAGCGAAGAAAACCGTAAAGAAAGTAATTTTCCAGATAAATTCAACAAGATTTTCAAAAATTCCTTCACTGCTGACAGAGAGAAGCAGAATGAAGAGGAAATGCAACGGTTCATTTCGCAGCGTCATCATCGTCGTTGCCACAGCAACAAAGAGTTGTTCTGTTATTCTGCTTCTGAAACAAAAGCGTCAAATGCGCGTCATGTGAGTCTCATCAAGGAACCTTGTGATGAAGATCTTCCGAACGGAAACATCAACCTTAAGCCTGAGAGTGACAACAAAATTCGGTTTTGCAAAAAAATCGATGCAAATGAATGCGAAGCAGCAGTTAACTCAAAGCATGATAAGAGTTCTGCTGTGATGGATCATGCTGTTTCCTATGGCAACAGCGATTGCCACGAAAACCAACGTGGTGCATTAACTTGCAATGACGTCAAGTGGAATCCACTCCCTGCAAACAGTGACGACCTGTACCTTGCTCTTTCTCAAGCGAAGAAAGATATGACTTGTCGATTTGACATGTTCATGCAGAAGTGCCACCAGCTTGAGTCGGATGTCGAAAATTTATCAAATGAAATTAATAGAGACGTTTTACCACACCAGGCTGAAGTCAAAACTGTTGTTGGAGAGAATACATTAATTTCATGCAATGAAGAAGTTGAAACCGACAACAGTCCAGCAGTAACGAGTGAAAGAGCGGTTGCAGAGCCCGTGGTTGTTGAAGATCATACATCAAGCAAGAGAAGAGAACGCTTATCGTATTTTCTTGCTATCCAGAATGGAAATTTGTCTTGTTGGGATGATTCATCAAAAGTATCAGTTGCATTAATCGACAAGACATCCCTCAAAAGTGAAATATCAGATCATTTGTTGGATAAAAAACTCAATGACGTGGCCAAAGAAATATTAGGATCCGTGAAAGCATTTAATTTGAAAAGGCATCTTCCATCTAAAAGTTCGGTTTCTGTCGAAACTTTTACAGAGAAAGGGAGGTGTGCTCGGCAAAATGATTCTAAAGTTGAAGTTGATGTTTTCCCTGAAACAGTTGAAAAAATGAATACCTCTCTTATCTCAGTCAATAAAATGAGCGTCAATGACGCTTCTACACAAACAACGTCGTCAGAAATGAATGGTTTTGATTTTTTTGAAAGCGCTGGTCCTGACATTGAGGAGAGTGGAGAATTGTCTCCACCAGCTAGTTTGCAGTGGAAGAGGCAAATATTGAAATCGTCAGCTACTGCTAAGCATGTTCAAAACAGGGATGATTTGCCTCGTGAACGACTGGTGATGCAGCCGAACGTCAAGGCTGTTACAAATGGAAGTGAAATATCTTCACAGCATGAAAGTCATGCAGGCAGAATATTTGAAGACAAAATTGCTGGAAGCGAAGCATCGGACTCTTTGATAGATTCCAGTAACGGTCCAAGGCCCAAGCAGCGCAAAAGCATTCTCAAGATGTTGTTTTGTTGCTGGCCTTGGAAAAAAAACAAGCCGCGACATTGATTAGAGGAGAGGCCCAGAACTTCAGATAGAGACTGAACAGGGGTGGATATTGGAAATTAGGGTTTTCTTTGTCTAAATATTACAGTTGTTAAGGGGTTCCCTTTGGTTCATTTGCACAAAATTTTTGTTTAATTTTGAAAAATCATATGACTTGGTTCTGATTTTATTGAATGTGACTCTGGAACCATAAGCTTTTTAACAAAAAATGCAAAAACTAAGTGCGAAACTTTCAAAGGCGGCGCCCCACCGCATTTCTGAAAAAGGGGGTAGAGGCGACCGCCTCGTTCTCCTCCTTAATATCCACCCTTGAGACTGAAAGCTTGTTTTTATAATTTTTTTACTTATTTTTTTAGTAATAAATTTGCAATCCAATGCAACTGTTCAAGTGTCATATATTAATCCGTTTTCTTCAGTTCCTTTGCTTGGCAAAGATAGTTCCCAGCAGCGTCGGTATCATACAACATTTTACGCATGCCTGTGTTTCCCACATGCCTCAATTTCTTAGGGGGCACACAATCAAGCAATCTGGACATCACCAGACCTTTGCACACCCCTGAGGTCAACTTTAGTACTTCGGATGTTTTCTTAGTTGCTGCCTCAAGCTCTACCAAGAGAGAACATTAGGATTGATACCTGCTCAGTCAAAGTGAATGTACATCGAAGTTGATTTGTGCAGAGTGCTGCTGAAGTTTTCTGTGAACTCCGATTTGAACTCTTTACCCCTGATTTGGTCGTTTAACATGCATTTTGATTATGACCTTCTGTTAAATAGAAGAAAACCGGAGGGGGGATGCTATTATTAGCAGTAGTTGGCATGATTAAATTGACCATTGAGTAGCTTTTTTTTCGTCGTATAGCAGTAAATAATTTTTGTTGTCAAGATAATTATTGCGTGTGAAGTTCATTGATGATTCAATAATGAGAAGAATGACACAAAACCCTTGACAATTGAATGCCAGCTTTGATGTTGAAGGAACTTTAAACGTCGAGGCCCTGGGGCCCGGCCCTCACGACCCTCAGAGGTAATATTATGGAATAATGCCCTTGCATTAGTGCGCCCCCAGTGAGGGAGAGAAAATCACAATTGATCATCATTCTGTGACAGTATTTGTTTAGACGCAATCCATAATTTGCCATGTTTTTTGGGATATAAACAAACCGGTGACAGTAGCCAGTACATAGCCTACAGTGATAACCAGTGTGCATCAGGTTTCTACTACATTCAGTACATGCGACATCCGTCGCTCGGCATCAGCATAAATGTTGTTATTCAGTCCAAACATTTAAACTTGAAAACCTGGCTCGAGGCATTCGGGAAGAAGGCGCACAAAGGTTTGTTCGCTATACTGTCTTCTCGAATGAAATAGTCTTTGTAACCGAATACACGCAAACACTCAGAAATTGAGATTAGAAAAAACGGTGGAAATCTGCAGCTTGAGATGAGGATTTCTGTACCATTTTTGTGAGACAGACTCGCTTTAAGTTGCACAGCAATAAGAAAAAATCACCCAGTTTGCATTTAAGTTGTTCTTTCCAATCACAGTCTTGCTTTTGAAAAATTAGAAAAAAGGGACATAAACGGTGTTTACAAGAACAGAAATGTCATTTTTGGCAAGTTTGATATGGTGGCCTTCTTTTTGCTGTTTCTTTTTGCTGTTCAAACATGATCCATGATCGCCAAAAAAGCTCTACAATCACAAATCACTTAACATATTTTACTTTATTTTTAAAAACCTTGCGCCAAGAAACAATAAGACTGTTTTCTGCCATAAAACAAGTATCCACTTTTTAAATTTCAGGCAATTTACGTCAAAAAACGAACCGAAAGTGCTCACGACACAAGCAGCTTACGTGGGATCCACTTTGGTCGATGGCCGACACAAAACTTTGAGCATAGTGTTTTGACAAACTCAAAACTTTTGTTCAACAAATTTCGGGATGGGCAATTCTCCATTTGCCCTTTCCCTGGTTTCTGGCCTAATAAACTCCGAACATCAGTTACACTTTCTGTGATAAATTCAAATTTAAAATGCATCTGGACACTACAGTAGTGTAGACTGAAATGTTATGGTTGCACACAAAGTTGGAGTCTAAGTTTGCTACTGGCCACGTGGAAAAAACATCAGCAAAAAAGAGTTATGATACTTAACTGGCGCCATCTAAATGACTTAGCGAAATTAGGTGCAAAATATTGAAACAGCAACAAAAACACATTTTCTGTGCACGCCGATGATCTGATGGGATATGGAAGTATCAAGCAAAAGCGTAACGCTTGAATGGTTTTTGCAACACACCGGGGCTGTTGATGCATAACATGACATGCAGCATTTTACATCGCAAAACCATCTTCAGTATCCTAAATCTTATTCAAATCGAATCGTTAAAATATTCACAGAGAAAACAGAACGTGGTTCATGTGCGAGTCATTCAGGTTTTTGTGGAAACCTAAGCAGAGATCGTGAATCTCTCGCAGGTGGGTTATCACAATTACTTGCATTAAAAATCGTTGTCCATTTTCTGTATCTTAAACTATGTACAAAAGCAGCGCTGAGTACGTCCCAGTATCAGAAAAAGATAAACTGCAACCAGGTAAATATGAATAAAATGTCCCACAGTTCCACCATTTAAAAAGCTGCCAAACCATATTGCTATGACTGTAATTTCTTTTGCTATTACAAGGTTGTGCTTTGCGCCGTTGGTAAACTAGGCACAAAGATAACATCCACATTCTCACAATAATAACTGGAAGCGTAGTCGTGACACGATCACCACAAATATCCGATCACTTAGCAGCTATGTAGTCAGGTGGTGGGGGTTTAACTTTGCTCTTCACTAATAAAATCACCATAGTAATAAAACGGCATCTCAGCATCGAGGCATAAATGATTTCATAATGGATTTGATCTCCCGCTTTTGCACATCAAAGAAACAGTTATTTTTCATGTAAGGTTTTAGAGTACCATTAGAAATTGAACACCTTGGCAAAATTTGATTTTTTGCAGTTTATGAAGCATGTTGGAACAGACGTAAATAAGATTATTTTTGTTTGTGCAAATTGTGTTTACAAAAACTTATTAACAAAAACTTATGAACAAATTGTAAGCCCGTTCTGTGCAAAGTTTAACACTAACAAGAAAAGTTTATTTTGCTTCAGCAGCTATCCCCTTGTCCTCTCCACTCCGTTTGTCTTCTCCACTTCCCATATCGATAGAGTACGACGACGGACTGGACGCACTTGCGTCATGACAACTCTCGCAAACTTCTTCACCACCAGCAAGTTCTTTTGCACTCTTCTTTGGTGTATCCACAGGTAAATGATCGTGAAATTTGGCGTAGTTAACCTGTTGATTAACAACAAATCTTTCTGTGGCCTAAAAACAGTTGAACTTTCACAGAGGCAAAAGTGTTGAACAAAACAGTGAGTATATGTTCGAGGCCTGTGTAAAGCGAAAAGTTTGGTCTGTCCCAAACCTACCGCCAAAAATCAGAAGCAGCCCCCGTGGCCGGGGGACTTAACCCCTACACCCTCCCAACCTACGCCGTGCTCATCCACCAGAGAAATTCAAATGCCTATTGCATTTGATCAAACGCCTATTGCATATATGCAATCCTCATAGTGTAGTATAACAACATTATTTACACTGAATTATTGTTGCTCACGTGAAATAACGCCTCTTCATGTTTGTTCTTTTTCAAAACGTTTGTCAGTGATTTAGATTTAAGGATTTATTTGGATAATCAGGCTGAAGCATTACAGTGTCTTTACTGTTGCTTCATTTTAGGCAATAAACAATGCAGTAGTGCTATAGTAATTCACTTGATTAAACCAGCTCACAACAAAATTTCTGCTTTAGTACAGCTATGTCCAACCCGCGGGCCGCATGCGGCCCAGACGAAGGTTTTGTGCGGTCCTGTTCAGGTTTTCGCTGTAGTATAAGTATCCTACATTCTGACAACCTGTCCTTATTTTGATAATCTTAAATTCGACATTTTTGTTGCAGGTGGTCTTCAGTGCCAGTTTATCACGTCTGTTACCATCCAGTTAATCCGAACGCTTTCAGTACATTAGCCCAGCGTGGTCCAATTTCTTTTAACCTACGAGCCATTTTACAAAAACATGACAACTTGAGGGCCACTTCCAATAAAATGATGTATAAAAAAACATATTCACAAGATCTAAAACTAAAAAGGTAAAAATTGTGAGTCCGTCATTGAAATTGTTACAAAATAGCAAGTAACAATTTATAAAAATCTCTGTTAGTGGGATGCTTGTTGTCGAGGCTTCTCTGAAATATCATTCCTTTATCATTACCAGTGTTATTAGTAGCAATCGGAGACTACCATCCAGTGTTTTGTCTGCCATTCGATTTTAGATTTTACTTGCTTGATAGTATAGAAAATGTGTTTTCATGCACATGTGTGCTTCCAAAAATCGAGTGCATTTTTTGCGCGAAATGTTTCGCTTTGGGAAATCTATCTTTGCTGAGTAATTTCCAGAAGCTAGCTACAATTTGCAGGAATGGGCAATTAATGTGACTCGGGGGCCACTTTGAGAAGGCCGCGTTTCGCGGATAGATAAACTGATTTATTTGGCGGTACTGAGGTCATTGCGCCTGATGTACTCTTCAAGATAACAAACGCCGGGGCACCGAAAAAGCACGGAGGTTACCCATACAGGTGCCCCAGCGGAGGGCTAGGGGGGCCGTACCTTCTAATTTGATCTTTAAAATAAATAAATAAAACAAAAACAACAATATTACACAGAAAATGTACAAGTCATTGTTCTTGTGCAAATGCACTTTATCCAGTGCAAGCAATTCAGTGAGACAAATGTAACCTTACACGCTTTTCAACAAATGTTAGATTTGATGATTTTTCCTGAATGCTTCCACGGGCCACATGCGGCACGCGGGCTTGTAGTTGGATCACACTGCATTAGCTTAAGCTAAATTTAGTTTGCTGATATCAAAAGTAAGCTACTGAATGTGCGGCCGGCATTAAAATGTCATTCGATGTGCGGTCCTGGTTAAGATAGTGACATACGTTTTGGCCCAGTAAGTCGTTTGGGTTGATCATAAGCTCTTTAGTGCGTACAGCAGTGTTGCAGCCCAATAAAACAAAATGATATGACAGCAGCGTAGCCTACCCATAGTTTCATCTGATTTTGATCCAAACAGAGTAACTCCGGAAGGTTCTCCATATTTTTTCAAAGCAGAAGTTTTTAATAAATTGTCTTGTGTTTAAAAGTAGGCTAAGTTTACAAGACGAGCCGGTGTAAACGACTGAAACTTCGAGGCTAAACAACTGTGTGAGCCTTTTTGGGAAAACATGAAACAAACGATCATATCAAACTCATGACTTGAGCGCAACACCCTGAAAATATTTTTCTGTTGTGTTATTAAGCGCATCAAATATTTATCCGGAAAGTAACAAGAAGAAATAGTGGATTTATATTTGTTGGAAATTAATCTTCAGGCTTCATCGTTTGATCCAGTTTTTATCCACTGCTTGGCCGGGCCGCATTAAATCTCGGGGTAGGTGTTGAGCAGTCATTCAATTGTCTCATCATAAAGAATGGTCAGGCCATTCCCATGTGATGGGACGGTTTTTACAAGTTCCAATGGGATGGAATGGGCAGGCCCATCGCCAGGATTTAGCAGCAGGGGGTCCAAAAACCAGAAGGGGGGGGGCACATTTAAAAAATACAGTGTTGGATGTATGCAGCAACCGGGGGGCCAAACGTGA
>Ga0210059_1011689_pt1 | contig 13387 bp, 12 predicted proteins | sample Ectturendosymbi2_FD_188042 | JGI IMG/M metagenome (GOLD analysis project Ga0210059, IMG submission 188042) | Ecteinascidia turbinata endosymbiont from Florida, USA - Sample 2 (SPAdes) (version 2) | ecosystem: Host-associated > Tunicates > Ascidians > Unclassified | place: Key West, Florida...
CGCGGCTGTTGCGTTGTGCTTGCGGTCTCGTAATGCAATACTGCAACGTGTTCTTTTAGTGCAGTTTGCCCGCCCTGGGAAGCATTTGATCAGTTACGCTGTTGTGTTTGTTTCAGAGTTTCATTGCTCGCTTGTTCAGCTCCATGATTGAGCGGTGTCCTTAGTGAATTAAAGCCTGGTTTTCTGCAGATAGTGTTTAGTAGAATTCGCAGGCGAGTGCACGACACATACTTTATCTCTAGGTAATGCGTGTTCAGCATACAGAATAGCAAGACTTTGCAGAATGCCCTCGCCCAGAAACAAACCTGCTGATAATTTTGTATTAAGTTTCAACTGTTAGAAACTAAAAGGAAAGAACATTGATTGGCCCCTTCTGAACAAAATGTTTGGAGGCGCTTAAGGTAAACTGAGACTGGTCCTTTCATACCTCCGTGTCTTAATGACTAATTAAGTCAGGGCAGATTGTGTGATCTAGCTTTGATGAGGAAAGGAGCATTTTTGTGTAATTTAACCGGAAGAGGCTGGATGTACTAATATTTCGATGAAGTTGTGTTTTCCGACCACAAGTGATACATGACTTGCATTAAATCAGCTATGTCCAACCCGCGGCCCAGTCGAAGGTTTTGCGCGGCCCAGTTTAGGTTTCGCTGGAGTAAAGTATCGTACGAACTGACAACCTGTCCTTATTTTGATAATCCTGAATTTGACAGTTTTGCTGCAGGTGGTCCTCAGTGCCACCTTATCACGTCTGATACCATTGCTGTTAGGTTTCGAATGCTTTCAGGACATAGGCTCTAGCTAAATTTAGCTTGCTAAGTTCAAAGTAAGCCATTCAATGTGCGGCCCTCATTAACATGTTATTCAGTGTGCGGCCCTGGTTACGATAGTGACATAATTTTTGGCTCAGTAAGCCATTTGGGTTGGACATAGCTGCATTAAATAATTTATTGTAGGCCTACAATTCAAATTAAAAGTGTTTCTTTTCAAACGAAATTGTAGTTTGCAGTTGCAACATATTGTTTGATTTTTTCTAAGATGTATAATTTTGTCAGGCAACACTACGTAGGCCTATAAACTATGCGAAGGCTGTTATTTTTATATGTTTTGATGTTCTTCTTAATAAAAATCAATGAGTATAGAAGTATGTTATGGTCCTTATGAATAATTTAAATTTATATTTTATTTGCTGAAAATTCGAAGCAAAAATAAGTACGAATATTTTCCGTTTCAAAACATTTGTTTTCTTAAAGATTTAACTTTCGCAAAAATTGTGCCTGTATATAATACATAATTATTAGAAAGGGCGCACACATCAACTTTGCCATTGGCGCCATTTCGCACAGATACGCCACTGCATTTTGCGCCATTGAATATCTGCAGCCTTAGCTACAGTGCAGGCTTGTCTTGCCTTTACCCCGTATCTTACCCATAAAAAACAACAATAGATAGATCCGGGCTGAACGGAAGTAGGGCTGGGCTGAACGGAAAGTAAATGCTGCTGGACGGAAGTAAATGCTGGAAATCGTCGTTGCTGGAAATCGTCGCCGGGCTGAACGTAAATGCTGGAAATCGTCGCCGGGCTGAACGGAACTAAATGCTGGAAATCGTCGTTACTCCTGAAATTTTGGGTCCCCCCAAAATCGGGGGCCCTAGGCTTAAGCATTTTTAGCCTAATTGGTTGAACCACGAAATGAAGTTTGTGATTTAAACAGTGAATGTAGGGAACGTCACGTTTGACATGCTGACCAATTAAAGCTTGCACTCCACTGTGTTTTGCCGACATCACCTACGCTCCGTCGTAGCATTGTGCTAGTTAGAAGATCCCGCAAATCAATTTCATACAAGATCGAAAACATTCTTTCTGAAATATACTTTGCATCAAATTTTTGAAGTTCATATGTTCCGAGCAATTTTTTGTGAGGGACAACGTCTTTATCCACAAAGCGAATTACGACAATTAACAGCTCAACGCCAGATGTGTCACGAGTTGCGTCGCAACTCAGTGTGAACAAGCCGGTATCTGATGAGTGGAGTTTCGCTAATATGCTTTTTCGGACAAGTGATGCATGCTATAGCTTCAATTACATCATTTTAGATTTCTGGACAAGTGTACTTCTCATTGTTTGGGATACTGCGGGAAATTTTCAAGAGTTTTTCATCCTCCTTGAAAGAAAATTCCATCAGCTGCAAAAAGAAGCCTGAATTCAATAAACTAAGGTCTTCTGTGCCCATGAACGACAACTCGTTTACTGCAAGAAAATTTATGTCATCAACAATAATTGAAAGCAGGGCTGTGAGCCGGAATTCAAATTTCGGGATCCGGTTCCAGCTCCAGGTATCTAATATTTTTGGCACCGGCTCCAATCTCAAAGTTTTTGGCTCCAGCTCAAGAACTATTGGGTCCATTAAAAACCAAAAACCATTGTATGTACAGTTGGCTTGCTCTAAAACCATGCCTGTTGAACAGGAACTCAAATTTCAGGCTCCGACTCCGGCTCCACCATTCAAAATTTGTTGGTTCCGGCTCCAACCATCCAAAATTGCTTGGGCTCCGGCCCCGGCTCCACAGCCCTGGCTGAAAGAGAGTATCTATTGCGGCTAGCCACATCTCGTGACAACGCTAAGTCAGCTGAACAAGAGCTTTTTTCACTTGCTTGACGCTCCACCCACACGGATATAGCTTGAATGTGCGATTTGCTAGCGGAATGCTTGTTCAGTCCCTTACCTGTCTCCGTACCTGTTTTCCAGTTCTGACATCTTGTGTGAGTAAATACTTTATCTCTGTCATTAGAAGCAAGTAGTAACAAGCATTCCTTTGAGCTGAATATTCTAGTCATTCATGGTTGGCATACCAGTGTGTTTGAAAAAATCGCATCGTTTTGCCAAACTTTGATTTGGGGATACTAACCATTAGCTGACAAGGTTCGCTTCGTGGGCCAAATCAAAATGCTCCGTGCGCCAACAGAACTATTTTGATATAATCCGGGAGACATGGTTTCACCAGCGTTTCTGCAGTAATGCGACTTTTTCCAATTAGCAATGCGAAATGCAACCACATGGGATGTAAAGATTTGCTTGGTGATATGTACCACCTGCATCCAGCCTGACACATTTGAGACAATCTTCTTTAGACTCAAATTGCTCAATCAACTTGCTAACTTGGTCCTTGTGAGCAATGTTCAAATGCTGTTTGAGCTGGAATGGTTTTAAACAGCTGTTAGAAGACAACGGTTTCATGCACAACACACCCTTGCGGGATATCCTCTCCATCTTTCCCGGAGACAAGTAAGGTCATACTTGATGCAGTGTTTCTGTATTTTCGCTTATTAGCCTTCGCAATCGACATTTTTCCACTACAGTATATGTTCGGGAAAATAATGATTCATCAAAAAGTAGGTTGGCATGTTTCACCGCAAAGCGCAACTGCGCAGTACCACACCAAACCATTTGCGCAGTGAAATCTGATTCTAGTGCACTTGCAACATTCCAAAACGTTGGAAAAACAGGAAAACAAGGAGAAGCTATTTGAAATAAATGTGTAGGCCCTATACTTTGTTCGTATTTTCATAAGACTTTGTACTTTTTCTAAATTCAAATAATTCATCAAATTTGTAATTTATTCATAATTCTGGTAATTCAGCATTAAAAATTGACGCTCACTAAAAATAACATATGATAAATTTCTCAGACAGAACACTGGCTAAGACTATATTCTTATATTACCATAGCCAGATTGCTAGGGCAATGGCGTTGTTCGCACTAACAGACTGCGGAAACAGTTGCGAGAGACGGTATTCGGTGACTGTGACGTCACAAATCGAAATTGTTACCAGTATGGACGTTCCTTAGTACAATTCACTTTGTAACAAGGAGGTTAGTTTCTTATGCAACGTGCGGTGGTGTTGCGAGTTGGCGTAACGATTAAGCAGATTGAAAACGAGCATTTGCAAAATTTGTTAGTTTTTCGAGTTTGGATCATTTGGGGGGGCACAAAAAAATTGGGGGGGCACTGCTCCCGAATGCCCACCGTGGCTACGGTCCTGGGCCCTCGTGTTTGAGATCATGGGCGCAATTAGGTGGGGGACACGGGAGACGGGTCCCCCCACTTTTTCAGACAGTGGGGATATAATATGCCATGTACCCCACATTTTTCTCTTTAGGTTTGGTAATATATTGGTTTTACACCAAGCTGTCTCCCTCACATTTTACAACAAAATTGCGCTTATGTTTGAGACCCCTGGGTTAACGTTAAAACACTTCCCATATTGTTATGATACAAAAATTCTATCTCCTATATTTACTTAGGCCGAATAGGTTTTTTTCTCGTACGTTTAAACTTTATCTGTTTCGATTTTACTTCAGTGTTGCAGGCCTGCCACTTTTTGCCCAGACTGCGGTGCTGAGTTTCAGCTCCGGACCATTTTCTCTTTGACGATTCAACACGCAGAGTTCTACGCGCTTACAATTATCGAAAGTCTTCATACGTGGCTCCGACACGCCCATAATCGCATAGACGGAACACATGTTACAGTTTAAACACGGAAATGATGTTTATCGTAGTGGATCTCAGTTTTTTTTCATATCCCCCCCTCAAAAACTCAAGCACTGTCAATCCCTCCCCAACAAAAATCACAAAAAAAACAATTGCAAAAGTTTCGCACTGAATATGGTCCGGCCAGGGAAAAAATAAAAAACACTGCAAAAGAACAATTGAAAAACAATTTTACCATACGAATTTACAAATTTTATGTGTTGAATAAACCAATAATAAAAACTTAAGGTTTTTTCATCCACAACTTTTCGTCCACGGACCAAATTTGCTCCCAGAAATTAAAAAATTCTCCCTTAGTGAGCCAACTAGCCTTTGACTGTGTTATCATAAAATATTACTTGAAAAATTGTTTTACTATGGAGTAAAGGAACACCCCTGAAACTACTTACTTTTTACTTGGACAACAGGTTTCAGTGTACGAAAATAAGGAGATACTAAATCTTCTTTTTTGAATGTGACATGTTGCGTGGCGCAGGGATCTGTTGTTGGGCCTTTGCTATTCCTTATATATATTAATGACATTGTGAAAGCCCGCAACTTTAATACTGTTTTATATGGTGATGATATCAATCTGCATATTTCGGGGAAAAAACACGAAATCTTAGAAAAAACAGTTAACCATGAGCTCAAAAAAATCGATCACTGGATTCGTGCTAACAAATTATCTATCAGTTGTTCCAAAAGCAATTTCATGCTCATGAACAACCGTAAAAATATCAATTTTTCAGTTTCAATTAATCATCACCCAATATCAAAATAAAGCAGCTTAAAATATCTTGGCGTTATACTTGATGATAAACTTACTTGGAAGCCTCAAATTGAAAAGTTGTTGACACAGCTCCCCATATCATGTGGAATGTTGTTCAAATTAAAACACTATACCAACATTTCAGTGTTGGTATAGTCTTTTTTCCATTCCTATTTAACGTATTCCATTCTTTTCCATTCCTATTTAACGTATTCAATACTTAACTGGGGAAGAGCCAACAAGACGACTTTACTCCCTTAAATTAGATTGCAAAATAAAGCTGTGAGAACACTTGAATATAACAAAACTAGAACAACTGTACTCTATTCCAAGCAAAAAATTTTAAAAATACCTGATTATTGCAATTGTCAGTTGCCAAATTCATGTACTCCTTTTATAATGGTGGATAACCTAACCACTTCGATAACTACTTTGCTGAGATTGCATCAGTACACAAATATCAAACAAGACTTGCTTCTCTGCAAAAATATTATATACCCAGAATGAAAACATCTCTGGGTCAGCTTTCTTTAAAGTATATTGGTCCGAAAATTTGGTCTAACATTCCGGAAAATGTGAAATCATCTGCCCCTTATTCATTTGGCAAAAAATATAAAAAAGTCTTGCTATCTTGCCAGACTTCCTGTTGATCTTCGTTTTATATGCTTGTCACATTCTGTAATATTGCGCTGATGCCAATATTTTCCCTCCTATCTACCTCTATAGTTACTAACCCCACCCCTTGTACATAGGCATGCTTTTCCCCACTGTTTTTTGTTGTTTTTATGCTTATTTTACCTGACGTTGATTTTATGCCTTTTATTACTTCTTGTAAAACGTCTTCAATTAAAATTTGGTTTGTGCTAGCTGAAAACTTGACCCAGGTAGTCTTTCGCCAACCCCTTGTGATTCAACATGTTAGAACACGATTTCTAAGCTGCGAAACATGAAATTTCTTATTTTTTATATTTCTTCATCACCATTTCATCAACTAGTGATCTTTGATGTTATTGTATTTCCTCTTGCTGCATTCGTGTTATTTCGTGATTTGAGTCACCAAAATGCGTAGTTAAACCATACCATACCAACCGGCACCCGTTGGAGAAACACTGGTTAATCGTTTAATTAGCCCTTTGATTTTATTATATCTCAGCAGCTAAAAAGGGAAAATAATAATTTGTTGGACTCCTATTTAAAGAATTAGGATGATCTTGCAAACATGTAATCGTAGATTCTGACGTGCAGTCAGGTGGTTTTAGAGAGCTGAAAATGCGTGCATTAGTAGCAGTGATAAACAGAAGTTTCAAGAAAGTTTTACAGATTTTCAGCCGTCCTACTAGCTGTTATCTAGTTATGTGCTAAATGTACATATGAATGACAGTTCAGTTTGTGTGAGAAACGTTTCCTCAAACGCAAAAAAGTTTCGAATTTTGAGTAAGCTAATGTACAGTAGATGGATACCTGACCCATGGGCGTCCGCAGAGGGGGAAAAACAGACATTTGCCCCCGTGGAAATTGGGACTAAAAACCACAAATTTCTAGAAAGCCTGAAGTCAGCAGCGTGATTCCGTTTAATTGATTTAATTCTTGCAATGACAGTTTATTTGCTGGTATGGCACTCGCAGTGCGAAAGAGCCAGTTTCACTGTCTTGGTGTCATGCAATGATGGGTCTGCGGTTCACTCATTTGCCTGTAGCGGCAGGTTACCAAACTTGCGTGCTGACTGTTCTGTTGTTGATCTTTATTGAGTCACAATAACATTGCAACAAAATTTCAAAGGTTCACTTCAAGTAACGCGCTTGCGGTAGCAGGCGTTTTGCCGCGTGCGAGTGTTGAACGCATGTAATGCAGCTAGTACTGATAGCGGCAAGACACCTAGTTTTATATTGTGTGAAAAGAAGCATGAGTGAATCTGCAGCAGTGCTTCCACAAGTTTGAAAAATCCTCTGTTAGCGTGGGACTGAATGCTTGTTCGGTTTATGTATGATGAGCGTACACCGTGAAAAAAATCAATAAACACAAGCAAGGCTTTATTGAAAGGGTGAGTGATTTCTTTGAACGAGATCTCAGACGTTTCCAGGTCTTGTTTTTAAGTGGCGCTCATCTTGCTAGCTAGAAAAAAATAAAGTCATAATTTGTGGTTTCGTTAAAGACCATGGCGATGCTTCTTTCGTTAAATACCATGGAACTTTGCTTCTTTGAAAAGAAATACCCTGTTTGAAAAACTACAAATAGCCTATTGCTACCAACGAAGCGCATTTTTGTGACTATTGCAGAAACATAGGACATTTCCTTTGTCGTGCAGAAAACGTAAAGCGTTTTGCTAACGTCCATTTGCATTGCATCGTTAGCAACCTGAAAAGGATAAGCAAAATGTCGACGTTGCCCACCCTGCAGGAAATTTCTGCGGACGCCCATGACCTGACCCGGGGTTCCTTTTAGCGTTAGGTCATGGACGTCCGCATAAATCTTTACGTCTTTCTGCGGTATTCTCCGCATGAATTATACAATATCGCCGGCTGGACGCAAAAAATAATTGATTTTATCTTGATTCGAACTTTGTCTTCCAAAAGAAAATTAATGTTGCAGCCACAAAGCTACGTTGCCCTGAGCCAACTGAAGAGACAATCGAACCGCCGACCTTCGGTATGCGGGTATGAGAGATTCCACAATCGACTAGGTTCACTCTGCTGTTGCTGCTACGATTTCAACGTTATATGTGGCGAATCACAATGCAACTGAGCAGCATCAAATCTTGCAGCTCTGATGCTTTCCCAAACATTTTCCATTGCATAGCATATTGTTAACTCATTTTGTGACAACGTGGATCAGCGAAAGATTTTTTTCTGCATTATGTAGAACATCAATATACTCACAAAGTACGATTAGCAGTACCTCGAAGTATTTTTCCAGGAGGGCCAATAGGTTTTACCAGAGGCAGCCAAAAAGATTTTTCCAAGGGGGGCCATGTGGTAAAATTTCATTTTACCGCTCGGAAGTAAAACAAGCGTTTTTTTTGCTAAGTGTAATAGGAAAATGCATTCCCGTCACCATGGGTTTTTTGTGAGCTGAAACCCCTCGAACAAAGCTTTGTGCTCCCCCAAAATGAAACACTACTAATCCGTGGAGCTTTCATCAAATTTTAACAATGTGAAACCTCCTGCACGAAGGTAAAGCCCCTCAATGAAGACTTCCCGGGACAATGCCTTCCGGGGGGAGGCCAAGCCCCCTTCCGAAAGAATGGACTTGTTTCGTTGCCAATTTTAGGGTCTTGAAACGTGACACCTTAGACATCACGCCCTCTTTAACAACCTTGACTCGCCACTACTTTGAAAAAACTCTTATTTCATTATCACTATAGCAACATGGGCGTCGGAGGGGGTTTGGACCCCCGGGTTTTTTTAATTTCCCATCAAATTTTTCGCAAAAACATGTTGTGTTCTTAGTTTCGGAATGGGTAAAATTAAATTTCTACACTTTGGGCCCCCTCTGCAAAAATCTTTTTGGCTACTGTTAGAGCTGTGTTTTCTCGAACTTGCGCACGTTTGGCGCAAATGCCGCGGCGATGATTGTTTCTGCCGGCAAATGATTTATTCCACGCCGCGCGTTTATTTGTTTTGCGCGCTCTGTACTTCTTGGTCGGTCGCCAAATACCGTCGCCTTTGTTGGTAACTCATTCTATTCGATACGCTCTCTGCAGCTCTACGTTATCTTCTCCGAATAAAGTACAGTGCTTTTTGTACAAGGTTCTCTGAGTTTTGAAACTCTGTCACGGGAAAACACAACAGTTACCCTTGGAAAATCCACTATTGGTCCCTTCATGGAAAAAATCCTTACGGCGCCCATGTATAGGAGACTTAATTTTTAAATAAAAAGCGTCAGCAAGGAACTGCATGAAACGCACCGGCATGCAAAAATAAACACCATTTAATTTGCATTGGACTTTTGAACTTCTTTCGCGTACAGAGCTGACAGGTGGTGTGCGGTTAGGTCAAAAATGAAGAATTGCAAGGTATTCAATCAGATCTTAATTTGTGGTGTCGCTGCACGGTGGCCAGAGGCGTAACGATTGGGGTCAAAATTCCCCGGGCACCGGAAGTCCCAACAATATCGTAAGTACATTCGCTTCCGAAATACCTCAGGTTCGAACACGGGGCGCCGAACTTCTTCCTTGCCCCGGGCGCCATCTAACCTCGGTACTGGCGCGAGAGTATTGTGCACGATCATAAGGGGTTCCTCGAGCGGAGTCTATCGGGAGCGTGCCGTATTTGCAGGGATCCATGCAGCTGGGGTCGGGAGATTGTGCTTTGAGATGTAGCCGCAGACAAGCCATGTTTAATCGAGGGAAACAGGATAGTAGAAAGGAGCGAGGTCTATAGATGTTACGTTACGCAACCTCATTGTCGGCGTGATTTCATTCAGTGTCTATGGAAAGAAGTCCTTTCTCAGCAAAGAATCAGACACTTAAGCCATCATCAGCTCTTATTCAAATAGAATGATTTCATTCAGCTGGGAGGCCAATTTAAGTGTGTGTGCACTTTGGCACCAAGCTTGGGAGCAACATTCTGCAGGAGCATGTACCTTTGAACTAACCACACAAACACTCGCTGATGCAGAAACATACGTACTTCCATCATTGTGACTCCACACACAAGAACGACTTATTTGAAGCTTGCAGGAAAGAACAAAAAGACATCTCTGCAACCGACAGTCGTAAAAAGCGCGTTTGCAAGTTGTAACACTTTCAAGAGAATAACTATGCCATGAACTGGTCGAGACCAGCATCACATTTGAACCTGACCGTAAATCCGGAGGTTATTCAAATCATTTTATACAGTATTTAGAAGATGCCTCCACGACAAACGTTTGCTATACTTTTTCCACGTGACCTGCGACTGGCCATGGATTTTACGAAGGTTTTGACATGTGTCTTATCCTGACGCCACAGGGCGCAAGCAATGGTGTAGTCGGGGCAACGTTGTCCTTCCACGCTTTTTGGAAGAACGGCGCTCCCCTAAACCTTCACGTGGCACCGAAGCATTGCCGCTTTCACCATTCTTTTGCAATTTTTCAACTGAGAAGGTGCCATTTATTTCAATTGCGCGACGCAGCATCTTCGTGGAGGACGATTTTAACGAACACAAGGGCAGTTCTTGCAATATCTTCTTGCAATATCTTCATAAAAACTTCATAACTCCTTTCAAATGAAAACTAGATGAACGGATCCATGGCTGGCTGCAGGTGTTCACCCAGTGCATTTATAATAACGCCGATGCTTTTTCTGTTGCTTGGCATACCGGTACCACAGGTGACTTAAGGGCAGTGCTGTCAGATAGGAGTACAACATTTAAAAAATATATTTTGTTGTTGAGGCCTCCGTGCAACATGCATTATTCCACCGGATGTGCAAAGAACAGAATGCATGCGATACTACTTCAACACGGTGGAGAAAAGTAATAAAAAAACGGCGTGTGGAATGTCGATCGACTAGCATTGCAATTGTCAACATGATGGCATTGCTAGCTATGGCAGTTGGCGCGAGTGGTGCACCAGATTGTTTTGCTTTGTTCAGTTTTTTCCTGTTGATCCAAATCCGCCGGCGCCTCTTTCCGTTTCTTCCAACGTCTGTGACATCACAAAATATCATTCAAGATCAAGCCTTACAAACAGGTTTGTAGAAAACACAAACATAGTCGCAACAGCTCTTAGCCAGCCAATGCGCCGCATTTCCGCAACAGAAAATACAGACCAAAGGTGTTTTGTGAATGTTTGTGCGTATTGACGGAGCAACTACCCAGGACTGTCGCCACTGGTAGCCTATAGCGTCAGCTTACATTTTCGGCCGATGATGCTTTCCTTACGCTCTCAACACAAAGCATTTGCACATCCACAGAATGCGAGCAAGACCTTGTGCAAGAAAAGATTGGTGAAGAATCAGGTCAAGGCTGGCAAACGCCGGACGACACTGTTTCAGTCGTTCTTTAAACGCACTGGTAAAATTTGTATAAGCCCAGCTATGTCCAAGCCGCGGCCCGCACGCGGCCCAGTTTAGGTTTTCGCTGTAGTAAAAGCATTCTGCATGCTGAAAGTGAAAACTGTCCTTGTTTTGATAATTAAGTCTTTGGCTCGACAGTTTTGATGCAGGTAGTCCGAAATGCTACTTTATCAGGTCGGTTACCACTGCAGTTAGGATTCGAAATTTAAGCTAAATTTAGTTTACTAAGATTAGAGTAAGCCATTCAATGTGCGGCCCTGGTCAAGATAGTGACATACTTTTTGGCTCAGTAAGGCATTTGGGTTGGACATAGCTGGTGTAAGCACTGCGAAAAAGCGCGTCAGGTCTGTTTACTCCTCGAACGTTTATATCGCCATGAAGCGTTGATTGCATTTATGAAAGTGGTCTTTCCGTGGGATATTTCGCAACAAAAAACAAAATCCTGGCGACAACCTTACTGGATTTTTTGCCACATATGGACGTCGGAAGGATTTTTTCCTGGGGGCCAAAGTGCTGGTATTTCATTTTACAAGCTCAAAGCTACCAAAAAACAATTTTTCTACTAAAAAATTAGTAGGAAAATATCATATTTCAAAATCCAGGGTGCCAAGGACCCTTCCTGTACTCCTTTTGACGTCCGTGGCAACATTCACCTATCAAGAGTAAAAATTTTCAAACGATGACCCAATTGATTATGCCTCTGCCTTTTTTCGGCGATCACCTCTTTTTAAGACGAAGTTGATGAAGTCTGTATGAACAACTGCACACTTTGTGTCGAGGTTACCAACTGTCAAATTCAGAAAGTGCAGCCAGTTAAAAATTATACTTACTTTTTCTTCTTGCAATGTGGGTAGGTAAATTCGCTCGCAAATCAACTGGGCAATTCTATCCCCTTTTTTCACTGTGAAAGCAGTAAAGCAATGAAAATGTACGTACATGTTGCATTCACAGCTTACACAATTCACTTGTACGCTTTAGAAGCAACCAAACTGATTTTCTGCAACGCCGTAGAAAACGCGGGTGGAATGTTAAGTTTTACATCAGTGACGGATACCTCATGACACTTTGTTCCATTTCCTGATGCTTATCTCACTAGATCTTGTAAATGTGAAGGAGTCACTAACAATTTGTAATTTTGAATTCCACAATTGGAAATCGTAATAGAAAACAATAAACCACGTTTTGACAAAATAGCATTTTAGCGATTCAAAACCACATTCAGAGTTGAACTTCGCCTTCATTAAACGTTTCTATGAAACATTAACCTCCTACCTTCGAAATCTTTTTCTCCAAAATTGAAAAGAATCACTCCTACGTTTCCTCGGTAATCTTCATCTATAACTCCAGCACCAACATCTATAAAGTGCTTGTGTGCCAGGCCAGATCTCGGAGCAATTCTTCCATAACAGCCATGTGGAAGCGCTATTTGAATGTCAGTTTTAGCAAGAACTTTTCCCTTACTTGGAACGGTGTAGTCATAAGCACTGAAAACCATAACACACTGCAGCATGACACTTGGAAAAATTTTTGTGAAACGACGGGGTGGCCACTGACAGGTAACCTTGCATTCAATGTGAAAAGTTAAGACATGACAGCTTCGCCAGAACTGTATTGCAGTCATGAAATAAGTCAAACAAAAATACTAATTGTTGAAGAAATGAGAAGCAAGCTATTGGCATCAGCAAAGCAGGGTTGCCTTTTCACATAAAAAAACATACAGCGCAGTTACAAGCGTTGCAAAGTCCCAAGTATGCTACCTTTAGCGAAGAACAGCTTGCAATAACCTTGTGTAAAAACACACGACCTATAACTTTCCCAGCAATCAAAAAAGGTTAACGACTCTTACTTCTTCGTGGTTTAATGCCATGCCCATAACTAACACATTTACATGACGACATTGCTTGCTGAAAGATGAGAACAGCATTTTAATACATTAACATGGAAGTTAACTAGTTATACTGAGTATTACTATGCTAATTTTGTTGCAATCATTAAAATTTTTATCCTTTTGCTATTTATTTGCCAAATTTAAGCCTCTGTCTATGCAGTGCCCAGACCAGTGATATTCAACGTTACCCGATTTCTGCAGGTT
>Ga0210059_1011690_pt1 | contig 13386 bp, 7 predicted proteins | sample Ectturendosymbi2_FD_188042 | JGI IMG/M metagenome (GOLD analysis project Ga0210059, IMG submission 188042) | Ecteinascidia turbinata endosymbiont from Florida, USA - Sample 2 (SPAdes) (version 2) | ecosystem: Host-associated > Tunicates > Ascidians > Unclassified | place: Key West, Florida...
CCAAAGGGAGGTCGATGGATTGGACAGTGAATGACAACATGGTCAACGGTTTGTTCTTCTGCACCACACTCACAAAGCCGCTGAAGGGGCCACGGGAAATTTGAATAAGCAGGAGCGGGAACGTACAACGCCGGTGCCGAGGCGGCTAAACCGGACCCACGCTGTTCTTGGAAGGGCCATTCTGGGAGGTTGGGTTCCGATGTCGGGGATGAAAGTACGGATTCTTGCAGTTTTCTCCATCCACTCCACATTCCATCGGTGATCCGCCCAGTGCGCCACACTTTTGTTGTTGACTTCAGGTGAACTGATGAGTTGTGTGACGGGTATAACGCACGAATTTGAATTAATCTATTTGTGTAAGACAGGGTACAGTTTAGGTAGTAACTCAAAAATAATACTGTATTAAACAATTTGCAAATTACTGCTGATATTGCTGTCTATTGATCTTGGATAATCGACCACATGTAGAAAACTAACACAATGAACGAGGCTGCATGGAAAAAATCAACTCCAAAAGAAGAAATCTTCAATCAACTTTGGCAAGCCACCAGAAATATGAATGAAAAAGTGGACAAGCTAACCAATAACAAGGATGAAACACTGGATAATCTTACTAATATCACACAAAACCTTGAAAACAAGCTAAATGGAAAACAAAACAGATGGCTGAACATGAAAATAAGCTGAATAAGCTTGAAGAAGGAAAAGTACAGCTACGCAATGAGGTGGTTCAGAAAACAAATCTGATTGTCTTTCAACTTGAGAGACAAGAACGATACATAAGAAGAGAAAATATTCTGATTTATGGAGTAGAAGAATATAAAGAAAACAAGGATGATGGGAAAAAGCTTGTTCAAAATAGCAGATGAACTCGAAATCGATCTCCAAGGTAATGATATACAGAGAGTTCATTGGCTAGGACAAAAAAGAAACAAGGAGAATCCACGTCCGATCATTGAAGGATTTGTGTCATACAAAAAAGAAACGAATTCTTTACTAACAAACGGGATCTCAAAAATATGGATGGCAGACAGCACGTCTTCGTTTGTGAGGATCTCACGTCTCTACTGCACAAGCTACTGGAGTACATGCAAAAATCCTGTTCTGATACATTTTCTTTTGCTACAATCGAAACTGCAATATGAAAGCTAAGCTCAAGACATCTGAAAAATTGGTCACCGTCACTTCACCTGATTATCTCCAAACACGGAATTGATGTTGATTATAAGCATATGGGCTGTGGCAAAATTACTTAACATCTAACTCTACCACAAAGATATTTCCTTCAGTGAATGCTGAAATCAAACATTCAATGCAAGCGACTATTTTACAGCACACGTGAACAACAACTGCCAGAAGCATAATTCATACGCAAGGGTGTTAATTTGATATGTTGGAATGCTTTTTCTGTTCTGAATGTATGGCTGCTGGTGTAGCAATGCAAAAATGTGCTTCCCACCTAAACCCAAATGAATGACTGTAAACATTGGAATGCGCAATTGTTTCCTGACTGTGAAATCTTAACAAGTAGCAACAAGCACACTGATAGCGATCTATCACTACCTCTCTCGCAGTATGCTACACATACTGACTTTGTGAGCCATGCTGATAAGTTGATGTCTCTCCTTGTTACCTTATAACATAAGATTTTTGTATAAAAATATAGACAAGCTTGAAGAAATCGTATCTCCATATTCAAAACCACCAGATATTATAGCGCTGTTGGAAGCCAGTATTAAGGATGTCATGAATTTCTTTAGAAATAAAGAATAAAACGTGTTTGGCTCTTTTTTCGGGTGAGTATAAGAAATATGTATTACTCGGCTATAGAAACATACTTTGTGCTCTTATTTACTGGTGTACATAAACCAAGTGGATGAATTAAATTATTTAACGATGTTACTGCGGAAACTCTCACATCACGAAATATCTCCGTTATATATTACATCGTTTAGTTTTTGTTGCGTTCACAAAAATTGGTTGCATCAAATCAGTGCATGAAGTAGTGGGATGCCTGTAGTCTATAGATGCAAAGCAAACTACAGTATATACCTATTGAACTGTGAATTTCCGTTCCCATGCATACATTGAAATAAACATCTTTTCAGCAATGCAGGATTGCACGACTAGTTCTCAACTTGCTTAAATCTCGTGTCGCCATAGAAGTGCTGCACAAGTTTATAACTTTTGACGCATTTCCTCTCTAACATTCACGAATATTTTTAAATGTGTTCAAACAGTAAATGTTTAATGTAACAACATTAAGCCATTTTGATTTGGTGGCTTGACCTTTGCCTGCAACGAATTTATACTTCAATAAACCATATAATTACATTGCTCATATTACATTTTAAATTCAGAGCAAACGACTTTTACCAGCGATTATACACTGCATGTTCCATTTACACCATAAGCAGATTTGTCCGTGGGAGGTCTGCAGCCTTAATGACCCCTGGCCCTCCGAAGCATCCCACTCTCTCATGCATTTTATAAACTGATGTACTTGGAAGCCATCGCAGTACTACATCATAGTAATCATGATGGCGCCATTCATGCATGTGTCTTGTAATGTTGTGTTTCATCAAAGTAAATGTATTAGCGCCATCAAGCGCATACTCTCTACTACCGCCATGTATACATCCTCATCTTCTTTCATACATTTGTGTATTCCTTGTTGCCGCGATGCATGTTTAATGTCTAAAGCCTTGCGTGTGGGAGTGAAGACGTTACACAATACCATCATTACAAATGGGTGTCTCGATTTGAGATACTGTGTATTTTCACACGTTGGACAGGTGAGCGCTGAGTGGAGTTGATGTGTAGGCTCCGTGGCAGTCTGCTAGAGACAGTGTGGCTCCTTTGTGACGACGTTCAGCAGGTGGGATAGCAGTGGTTGCTCTCGTAGCGACAGGTTTAGTAAGCATTTCAGAATTTGCCGCAGCAGGAAGGCCACTTAAAGGCACCTGTCAATCTTTCCAAGAAATTTTGTGGGCTGTTTAGTACCAAAACAATATTTTCAGGCAAGAAAACCCAACACTTGGGCATAGACATAGGGCAGTGGTCGAGCACTTAGTTGCTTTGAGTGGAACTGATTACGCAATGATATTTTTCTTCGGAGGTATCATTGACGCGAGTGTGTTTGCTAAACTCAAGTAAGTAAGCTAGCGCTTCAGCACCCTTGATATCTCTCCAGTATCTCAAATCTTCCAGAATTATAGGAATCTAAAAACAATGTTGACCATGTTTGTCCGAATATTTTTTGAAACTGCACTGCTATTGCATGAAGAAGCCTTGTTAGATAAATAGCACAATTAGACATTCATTCTCTGCATTCTCAATGCACACTACAGAACTCTTGCACATACTTTACCCACATTACTTGTGGCATGGCAGGGGCCTCCTGTTTGGGATAATGACTTATTAGCTGCATAATGAATAGTATCATGCTAAATAGCATAAAAAGCAAATATTGAAGTGAACACATTTTCTCTCTGGTTGATAACATACTGTTTTCGTCTGGCTTGATAACATGCTATATACTGTTAAGTTCGATACCGAGAGATTCTCATCTGCGCAGCTGCGAACATTTACACGGTTTGCATTTTCCTGAGGTATCTGAATCATGTATCTACCTCTTGATTGGGGCCGGAGCTGTGCAAGTGCACTACGTTGTTGATGCCAGGTTAGGTAGCAGATGCAGCCAACCAACCGCGTTCAGAACAGGTGTTGGTTGGGTTTTGATGGGTCCAGATGAACTGATGCCATCGAACTAAAAATGCTACCTTTGCTTATCTTGTTGCGACGCTGGAAGCTTAACGACAAAATGCAGCAATTGTTGGAACAGGACTTTTTTGAAAAGTCGGCCAACATTGAATTCCCTCTGTCCGTCGAAGACTAACTGTTTCTTAGTAAGGTGGGTGGCAGTGTAACGAAGCTTAACGGCCACTATGAAATCGCTCTACCGTGGCGTCAAGAGCGTGTGACGCTACCAAACAACCGCATGGTGGCGGAAAGGCGCCTGGTGCATTTGAAACGGAAGTTCGAGCGCGATGGCGAATTCTTTAATCAATACAAAGAAAAAATCAACGAACTACTGAGAAACGGGTTTGCCAGAAAGGTTCTCTCAGATTGGAAACCCGGCCGATCTAAAGTCTGGATTATGCTCAGCAAGAAAGTTGCGTGTGGTTTTTGACTGCGCGGCTAGGTTCGGTGGCGTATCGCTGAACGATCATCTTTTACAATGGTCAGACTTAACGAACGGACTGCTCGGAGTGCTGCTGCGGTTCCGACGAGGAAGGATTGCCTTCTCGGCTGACATCAAGGCAATGTTCCATCAAGTACGAGTCGATCCCAATGATTGGGACGCTTTAACGTTTTTGTGGTGGCCAAACGATGACTGCACGCAACCTCCCGCAGATTATCAAATGATGGTTCATCTGTTCGGAGCCAAATAATCTCCTGCATGCGCAAGCTATGCCTTGCGTAAGATCGCGGACGATAACGAAACACACGCTAGCCAGGAAACCCTGGAAACTGTCCGAGACTCCTTTTATGTCGACGACTGTTTGAAATCGGTAGATGACGTGGACGTGGCCATCCGCCTCGTAAAAGAACTGGATTTTCTGCTGAAGAGTGGGGGCTTTCATTTGTCAAAGTATATAAGCAATTGTAGCTCTCTGCTGAGCGAAATCTGTGTAAGTGATCTATCTCCCACAATTGTCAATCTGGAATTTGATCGACTCCCGGTCAACAAAACACTCGGAGTTTTCTGGAATACAGATAGCGACAACTTTGAAATAAAGGTCAGATTGAAGCAGAAGCCCGCTACGCGTCGTGGTATCCTATCCATGGCAAGCCAGATATTCGATCCATTCGGTTTAGTGCAACCCCACGCTTTACCTGTAAAACAACTCATGCAGCAACTCTGCGAAATGAACTTGGGATGGGATGATTCCATTCCAGAAGACCTGGAAGCTACGTGGCATCGGTGGGTTCAGGCCTTGCCAAAGCTTGAAGACGTCACCGTACCGCGATGCTTCATGCCTCTCGAAAACGCAGGTTCAATCGAGCTGCACTGTTTTAGCGACGCCCGCGAAACTGGGTACGGTGCATTGTGCTACTTTCGGATTGCTCGCGGTTCTTCCTGGTGCTGTCAATTTGTCATTGGCAAGTCAAGAGTAACGCCAATAAAAGCTCTAAGCATCCCTCGGTTAGAGCTTTGTGCAGCAACTTTAGCAACTAAACTTGCTCAATTGGTCTCCTCCCAGTTGCGTCTGGATTTGGAAAGAACATTTTTTTGGACAGACTCAACTTCTGTTTTGCAATACATAGCAAATCCGTCCGGCCACTTTCGTGTATTCGTTGCCAACTGTCTTTCTGTGATACACGAAAATTCTGACCTTTCCCAGTGGCGTTACGTCGACACTAGGAACAATCCTGCTGACATTGCTTCGAGAGGGTTGTTACCGGATAACTGCGCAAAGACTGACTTTTGGATTCAAGGTCCAACGTTTTTACAACGAAGCGAAGACTACTGGTCGCCAAGGCCTGCTGTTCTGCCGCCATTGCCAATCAGTGATCCTGAAGTTAAAGCAAAGGAAGTTTCCGTCATGGCTGTAGCTGGAGATCCACCTTTCAACCGCTTAATCACATACTAAATCACATACTATTTTGGTGAAATCAGTGAAGAAAACCTCGAGGTCTCTCATGAAAGAAAGACCTCTCACTGACGAGTCGCTTTACACTTTCCTCGTTGAAGTGGAGTGGATAATGAACACTCGCCCGTTAACGCCTGTGAGCGATTCTCCGGACGATTTTCGGCCTTGACACCGATGTCACTGCTTTGCGGCAGCTTGGATTCGTCGTTGCCTCCCGATGTGTTTTTCCTAGTGGACGAATACCGCCGTTCTTGGAGAGCGGTACAACTTCCAGCTGACTTATCTGGTGGCGATGGATGAAAGAATACTTGCCGCTTCTGCAACGTCGACAAAAGTGGTTGCAACCTCAGCGTAACCTCAGGGTTGGTGCCCTCGTGCTCGTTTGCGATAAAAATTCGAAGCGAGGCGCGTGGCCAAAAGCCATAGTAGAAGAAACCTTTCCCGACGGAGACGGAACGGTGGGACGAGTACGAACGGCTTCAGCTGAGTACCTACGTGATGTACGAAAGCCATGCTTATTGGAACCTAGCGATTGAGCAACCGACTCTCGATTTGGTCGTTGACATTGTTATTGTTTACTTTGGACTTGTTAATTTACGTTAGACTGTCTCAACTAGCAACAGTCGCGAATCGATTAAACGCCTCGTGCGACTAGTTATGTGTTTCTTTCTATAGTGTCGTTGTATTATGCCAACCATCATCACACGTCTTAGCGGTGTCCGTTTGTGTTCATGGCACCGTCTCAGGCAACGTATACTTGATGTTCTGTTGTGAAATACATAATGGTCGTTGCAATCTAGAACTGCTCTCTCGTTTGTGTGTTCTTACCTGCTTCCTTGTTTCTGCATTTGCTTGTGGTCTTACAATGCACCACGTAACTCGATCTTTTTCACTATCACGCGAAGTGATTGTTTAGCTGATGCGAGTATAACTGCGTTCGTGTCGACGCACGACGTACAGTTCATCGTCGGCGTATGTTTACGTTTTTTGACGGCAGCGTTTTCTTACGTACGTGAAATTATCGCTCGCTGCATTGTTCTCTTGTTTATTCTGTCTGTTATCTTGCAGGTTATACGTGGCACGATTCTCTTTGTTATTTGTTTGTTGTTACGCAAGTAATTTGCTGAGTTTTCCATCGTCATTGCTTTATCTGTAAAGGGTTTAAAATGACTATTCCTTGGCGCAGTCATTTGGGGCCGGTGTGTTACGTCCAAGCAATTCCTCCGGCCAAGTTTCGCGCATTCCTCACGCGTTGATTAGTGCAGCGCCTGCGAGCCAAAGAAAACTGATGGTAGCAGCTCGCCGCGTGGTCCTTCACTTTCGAAATGTGATGCGCGTTGTCGTGCAGTCGAATTTCTGTTGGCTGGTAATATTGGGTTGTTTCTGATTGAATTTGTTTTCGCCAGGAATTTATTCGTAACTGCTTGGTCCTGGTACGGACATTTTTCTAAAAGCTTGTTTTCCTTAAATCTGTGACTAGTTGTATATCGACTGGCCGTGCTTTATCGGCATCTGTCCGTGAACGTATCGCCGCGAGGTAATACAACAGCTTTCTGGGACTGGTCGCAAGTTTTCGGAGACAGGACTTTAGGACTTTTTGAGTACCAGGCTTATATCGAACTCTATCTCAGTAGAAACCAGGATCTCCTCCTGGGTGCTACACATACCTTACAAAGATCTCTTGGGTCGAATTTGGTCTCAAAATACGCTCCGTTGAAACAATAAATGCGAATTGCGCTGACTGATGCGGCGACGAGATCGGAAAAGCACAGGCTCATAATCAACACGTTGAACATTGATCTAAATGTAAGCATAAAAACCTTAAAATGTAAACGAGGGTTACTTACATATAAATGCTTTCGTTTAGTATATATTAACATTTTCGGACGCCATATGGTCTAACCCAGTGGTACTAAACCTTTTTAGGTATTTTACCCATTTATCAAATAAAATTACCAGAGTTAGCCCCAATACACTCAGTGGTGTTCATTTATTAAAAATACGAAATTAACAACCTTTAACAGTTTAGAATGATTTATAACAATTTACATTTTCTGCAATTCATGGTTCAGTAAATTTACCCCCTTTGAAGATGAACATTACCCCCAGGGGTAAATTTATCCCAGGTTAAAAACCACTGGCCTAATCTTTGGGGAACAATTGAAAAATTTTGGAGATAATCTGTTTGCCAATGTCTCATCTGTTCCAAATGAAATGTTACGTTTTCAAGTACAAAAAACAACTGCAATGTACAGAACCGGGGTAGTAAACAAAACTGAAGCGAGTAGCGGAAGATTTTCACATTGGAATTGATGCCGATTCCATTGCAATTAAGCTCAAAAGCCGACGTTCTTAACCCGGGTCCGCAAACTCTTAAGGGGTCCGTGAACGATGTAAAGGGTTAATAGTCTTTGTGCAGATGTTTCGAAAGGGTTAATCGGCTTTTCAGTCGTTTCGATTACTTCTACGTTGAATGAAACCAAATTTCAAATAACGTTTATTTGGTTGCGTACAGGGTCCGTGAACCACAGATAAGGAACCCTGTCCTACAAGGACGTCAAAACAAACTAAGAAGACGTGCGGATGTATAACACTGCAGATGTCTCGTTGAGTATTTACGAAAATTGTGTGGGGAGAGCTTTGTGTCCTCACCCCCATGCTTCGCTCAAACCTTTCAAAGTCAAAAAACGTTAAAGGTCACGACGAAACAAATCAAGAAATAATTTGCATGACTGTCTATCAAACAAAGATTGAAGCTGAAGACACTGAATTAAAATCGACAATCAAAGGTCAACAGACGCTGTCGAAAATATTAATTAATGAACCTGTTGCAATGAATAAAGCCAGTGAAGATGAAAAATATTGTACAAATTTTAAAAGAAAATCCGAAAGAGCTCATTCGAAAGGTTGTGACAACTGATCTGGCATTCCAGATCGAAACGCATAAGATCACCACGTGACATAAATATTTGTTCTTCAACCTGTACGTGCAAAGACAAGTCTATGCCTTTTTTCTGTTTTGGGCTCCGGAAAATCTAAGTTTTATTGCATGCGGTTATAAATTGAAGCAGGTTTGGCCGACCTTGGCTTGTATCATAACTCGCTTCTTCACAAGGAGTACTTTCCTACAACACAGTTTTATGTTGGATGCAACTGCAAACAAATATCTTACTTTAGCTTTGGGGACTTGATTATGACTGCGATTGTCAGTGCATTGCCAACAATACCAACCACACTAAGAATTGATAAGATGACCAACACCGCTGTTATCGCATCGTAGTTGGATGGCACGCCGAAACTCCTGAAAATAAATGAAAGTGTGTGCCATGCAAAAAGCAGATGTCGGTGACGATGCGTATAATGATCTGAACAACTTCACTTGCTGAAAATGCATCTGACAAGCAAAAGGTGAACTCTTCCAAAGTCATTGAGTAAGTGAGAAAGTATTCTTACGCGATTAAGTCACTCCACCATCAACAGACGTTTGAATATAAAAATTAAATAAAAATTAAACTAATTGAATTTTTGGAAAAAATAAACCGAATACATCAAAAAGATATCATGTTAATGAAATCAAAGATTAAAAACCGACCGACCTAAGATTGATTAAAATATCAAACCCAAGCGGAACGTTGTAGTACGTATATTTGAAGCATTATCGACCAACCAACGACCTAGTAGCAAAAGAGCAGTAATTGTCAAAAGAACAGGTAATACACAATAATAACCAATGCTTCTACGACGCACAAAATGGCCATTTAACTAAAAACTAGAACTACTACACGCACGAGAAGTTAAAAAATATTGAATTATTTCTTGAAAAAATGGATTGTTTTAGAGAAAAAGTAAACTCGGGCTTTCATTCAGTGGCGTAGCAAGGGGTCCCTGGGGGTTTCGGGCCCCGAGCGTCAGCTTCTGCGGGGTGGAAATTTGTTGATTAAAAATTAAATATAAAAGTTTTGAAAGTTATAACTCTTGTGTATTGGTTTTAAATAAATTTTTGAAAGTTTTAAAGTTCTTAATTATTTTCAGTTTTAGTGTTTAGAAGCCATAGACTGGTAGCCTAAAAACTAGGAAATGTGATTGTGTAGTGGGCACATTGATAAGACGTTTTCTCAAACGTCTGGGACAAATCCATTGTGCTAAAATACCCCAGTGCTTGTCTTGAAATCAGGGTTTTTTAACATACTTACGCGGGGAGCAATTGTCCCCCAGTCCCTACAAATTCCTCACCAGTGGAAGCCTTTTCCCCTCACTCCGCAGACAAGAGTCTGATACAAAAGACCTGCATGAAATCAGGTACATAGTCAAAGCTAGCTTAATCCTTTTTTTCTTATTTTTCGATCCTTAGCAACGCCCCAACGGCACATCATTATATCATCTGACACCTGGGCATTGGCGACGAACATTTCATTGCACGTCTCATGCTATTTTTTGTGTTCAGTGACTTGTTTTTTTAAGGCGTTTTATGAGTTCAAAACGGACCAATAAATTTCATGTGCGGACCCACAAAATTGGTACTCCCACATTAAATCTGGACAACCACGAAAACTTTTAGCTGGGTTGCATTGTTGCTTCAGTTAACGTCCAAAACCCATTCGCCTCACACCAACTAAGTGCAGTGCAGAGAGTAACCTCGCCTATTCATTATAACCATCTCTGAAATCCCATGCAACGCAACAGTTAAACATTTGACAGCTTTTACGAGATAAACAATTACGTTACGCAGTTTAGGGATTGGCGCCCTAATCTACAGTAGTGTTGTAACAAGTGCTACATGTTAGCTAACAATAGTGTTAAGAATGTGTCTGTAACCCTGTGGTTCTACCTTCAACGCAGTTGCAAAACGTTTCTGTAACTCTGTGACTCCGCCGGCTCCAATGCCTTGTAAAACGTTCTGTTTTGTCTGTTTTTATCGACCTGCGTTATGCAGAGCCTGTGTGCGTACACTATGGTCTTCGTGTCTGCTCACAAACAAATAAGTTAATTAAAAAAAATATTTTAAGGAAAATATGAGGTACCCAGTATGGACCTGTACAAACCGGGTTTCTATGATTTTAAGGACCTGATTTTCTTTGATTCTAGGGACCCGCTGATAATTTTCTCTGATTCTAAGGACCTGATTTATTCTAGGGACCTGATTTTCAATTCTATGGACCCGATCTGTGGACCCGAATCGGGTTCCTAAATCACTTTTAAAAACCTGACGTTACGTAATAATTAAACGCTTTGAATGCCACTGAGTCTGGTGCTTTTAGCAAGCCAAGTCTTTTCCACGGTGTCAAACGTTTCCAGCAAGTCAAGCCTTTTCCAGATTTTATTCATTTCCTTTCTTGTGTGGGTATTTTCAGAAGATAATGCCACAGCGAAAACATAAAGCTAGCCATCCAAGAATAAAGCAATATTTTTGTAGTAAGCCTAAACAAAATTTTTGTAGTAAGCATAAACAAAAATTTCTTCCTGTTTGCCAGCCAGAAAGTCCAAACGCCAGCAGCAGTGAATGCAAAGGTTCTTTCGATTCTGTTGTGCGGGAAGTACAGCATTCAACTGTTATAATCTCAAAAGCATCATCAGTTTCAGCTAACAGTCAGTAAGCAGCATCTCACAATAAGCGTTTTCAACCATGGATTAAGCTGAAAGGTTTTGATGAATCGCTACAAATGAATTTGTTCACTCTGCATGCTGAGGGATGCATAATATGTTTGCTATTCTCTAATAATGCAGCAGTTACCACCAACCGAGGAAAGAATGGTAATATTTACACTTCGGAGTCTGCCAGGCCTCCACGCCCATACCGCCTGGATAATCATCAAAGCTCTGATTAACTCCAAACAGGCAATAGCTTGGAAAAAACTCAACGCATTTCACTATTTCATGGTATTCATCAGGATCGCATTTCAGATAAGGTTAACACGGTAGCTGAGCGCGTATATCTGATTTATTGGGTTTTGAAAGAAGAGATAGTGAATCGAAAAATAGCTTCCTTGCAAACCTTGATGGACCGCCTTGGCCACAGTGATCGGCTTTGCGACCTCCACCATAACATTTATGTGGCGGTAACCGAGTTTATTTTGCTGATCTCGGAAATCGCATTGTTTCTGATGACAAGCAGAGCCCATGATGGGCTAGTATGGTCGACGAGACAACCAATATTGCTGCAATTTGCTGTCCATTCCACTTGCCACAGCCTGGCCAGAGCAAGCAAAGATTTTCAACTCTGTGCCGTGTTAAAACCAAGCAACGAATCGGGCTGTTTGATGTAACTCTGAATGTTCTCAGAAATATTTCAATGATCTGCCCGGAAAGTCTTCAATTGAGGGGCTTTACGTTTGTGCAGCAGGGCTTGACATTCTGAAAATTGACAAAATTCCACTGATTTATCAGTTTGGGGGGCTGGGAGCTTTTTCTGGGAGGATACCCGCACCAAAGCCCCCCATAGCGACGAGACTGGGTCCAGAGCAGCTCAGTGATGAGGGCGCGCTCGAGATTGTTGATGAAATTTGTGATTGGTATGGATAAAAGCAAATAATAAACGGAGAGTGACACAGCGAGCACTAAAGACCCTAGAATCTGCAAATGATGAGTAAGAAACCGATGCTTCCACCGATGAACAACAGCTGTTTAATGAAGTTGAAATTGAAAAATTTGTGATTAAATTTTTGTAAATAGAGTAGCACTAATTGTGCACTGTGACTGCCAATACTGTAATAAACAATACGTGCAGGAATTGTTTTGTATGTTTTTCTAAAAATATCGGCCTCATAAAATTTTTTGGTGTTCCCTTTAACTAAACCTTAAAAAAAAACTGTTCAGTGGGATATTTTCAATGAGTGTCACAAGCTGTAGCCTCGTCATTAGACGGGCTTATCAACATTAAATTTTTGCGGTTGAGGTTAAGAACTCTGCAAAGTTAACGGTCCTCAGCTCAGTTTCAATAGAACTGATGTTTTTCTGTATGACGTAATTGTGTCGGAAAATGACGTTCTTGAAGCGAGATAGTGCAGTTAGTGCGTTTGCGTGCGTAAGTGTTGAAGCACTGGTGACACGCCTAGTAATTTTTCACTGAATCTAGTGTTTTTTCTGCTGACCTAGCGATCTAGTGATTTGTCACTGCAACCTTGTGATTTTTTGCAAAGTGTGTTTTTGTAGAAGATAGTTTGCTTTTTTTCTAACTTTTCAACCCTTTTTGATCAGTAAGCAACTGAATACGTGAATCGTTGTGTGAAGAATTGCACCAACAGATCGAATATGTTTCTAATTTTAGTTTCTTATCGTTTGCACTTTTGTGCTTTTATTGCTGTAATGTTGGCCGTGACAGTATTTTCATTTCTCTGCAGGTAGAAATAATTAATTAAATGTTAGGTTGATTGGTCTAAAATACTCCGTTCGTGGTGTCTTTTTCAGATCTTGAAAAAAGCTTCAAGATTGCTGGTATGAGATTTTCCAGGCTTCAGCATGGTTTGTTTTAATAAACTTGCAAATGATGTAAAGGTTTTTGGGTGAAAAAAAAATCATTTTAAGTGAAACTGCGAACTTCGACGCAGAAATTTTAATCTAGTACTTTCTTTCAGATCTAGTTATTTTTTTGTGAATCCAGTATATTTGAAGAGAAGCATGTGGCAGCACTGATTTAGAGTTCAGATTGTGGGCTTGGACTGCAAGCAGAGTGATTCAGTCCCACCCCCAATATAGGTTTCACAGAAAGTTTGGCACCTTTGTTGAACTGCAC
>Ga0210059_1011691_pt1 | contig 13385 bp, 8 predicted proteins | sample Ectturendosymbi2_FD_188042 | JGI IMG/M metagenome (GOLD analysis project Ga0210059, IMG submission 188042) | Ecteinascidia turbinata endosymbiont from Florida, USA - Sample 2 (SPAdes) (version 2) | ecosystem: Host-associated > Tunicates > Ascidians > Unclassified | place: Key West, Florida...
AAGCATAGGCCTTTAATTACGGCTGAAAGGACGGCTTGGGCTACCTTAATCAAAGTTTGCCAACCACTGGACTACAGCAGTATTTCTTAACCACTGATGGGCCATAGCGCAGTTTTCGAGTGGGCGTTGGAGTTAGGAAAAATATTTTAGAACACAGTTATCCAGGCATCTAACCACTACAACATGAGAACAGGTTGACTGTGTTTCAGCAGCAATATTCTCACTGAATTGAATACAGGAATTAATCCGCTACTTTAGAATAATGTGCAGGGCCGCAACCAGGAACGGGCAAACCGGGCAATTTCCCCCCCGAAATTTTTGCAAACATGATGGCATTCACGTACTTCACATGAAAAGTTATTTGTAGAGACTGCGTTACCTCTACGTGAACTTCTTCTCAAGACAACTTTTCCGCATACGTGCTGCGTCATATTGGATAAAACTATTGAACAATCAATGTACCATGCTTCCAAAAACTCCCAGCACAGAACCAGAGACAAGCTTTGAGGCGCTAGTTTTGAAGTGAAACCAGTCCCGTCGCCACGGGGGTTTTGATGGGCTTATCCCTCCAAACAAAGCTCCAAGCTGCCCAAATTGAAATATGAAGCATTATAAATCAATGCAATTTTTGTCAACTATGAATGTCAAGCCCCCTCAGCCATAGGCGTAGCCAGGGAGGGCCAAAGGGGCCATAGCCCCCAAAATTTTTTGAAAATATAGTAATTTTGTGCTTTGAGAGGCGTTTTTCCAAACAAAATAGTGTTATTTGCCTAAAATCAAACATTTTGGCCCCCCCAAAATTTTTGCAACCCCCAACTTTTTAGGCTGGCTACGCCACTGCCCTCAGCACTAACATAAAGCCCCCCTGCGCAAATGCAAAGCACCCTATTGACGACTTTCTGGCGAAGGTTCTGAGTGAAATATCCGTTTCATGAAAGTGATCTTGTGGTTGTAAATGTGACCTCACAGAACAGGAATCCATATGCTACCATTCAGGGATGTAGTGTTAACAAAAAAGTGTGGGAAGTTGGGAACGCTCCCAAAAATCCAGTTATTTTAAAACAGCTTCAAACTCATTTTAAAATAAAACATAACAAAGGTGTGGGAAGGCCGTTCCCACGCGTTCCTGCCCCACTACACCCCTGCTACCAATCGAGGCTACTGTTACACAGAGTAGCAATTTTAGCTGATTTGCTGCTAAATCTAGCAGGATTTTCTCACTGTTAGCTGTATAATTTTCAATCTAACAGTTAGCTAGTTTTCAAGTAGGCACATCCAGCAGCTACCTTCCATCATGTTCAATTTTTTGGTCTGTATGAATGATTTTCACTGTGTTATTTGTATAACGTGTCATCTACTCTTCTGTTTTTTTTTATATTAACTGATGTCTAGGATTGATTGATTTAGCCTATTGGTTTCACATCTGAAAACTTCAAAAAGACAACTGCTAAATTTTTATCAAAAAGGTTTAGAGCTTCTCGTGAAATAATATATGGGATTGGTAATGAAGGAGCTTACTCTTTTCTGAATTTGTCATCATTTCCTCTCTTTTAATCAGTAAGCAGGTGTGGCGGCCGCAGGGGATTAGGTCCCCTCTTTTACATTTCGAAATTTGCCTAAATATGTTTAGCAACACAATCAGTATTCGGTCCATTGTTAAAGTAAATTATTTAATGAAAAAATCTCCCAAGGTTATTTGACGTGCACTTGTGCCTCCCAGTGGGCGTCCGCAGAAATTTTCAGTGGGGCGAAAACGACATTTTGCTTGTCAGTTCCAGGTTGCTGACGATGCAACGCAAATTGACGTACGCAAAACGCTTTACCCTTTCTGTGCCATAAGGAAAATGCCCAATGTTACGGCAACAGTTGCAAACAGGGTTCCCTCTCAGAAAATTTACACAGAGCAAATGTTTGTTTTAGTGAGCATGAATATCCTAATTCTTAAGACTGAATTAGCAGAGTTCTGAATGAATTACAAAAACTTGTAAATTATTAGAATGAGTATAAATTTTTACCATATTACGAACAAGGTATACACATAATTCAAAAGGTTCTCTTTGTTTTAATGTTTTCATAATGTTTTGGAATAGTGCAAGTGCGCAAGAATGAGATTTCACTGCCGAAATGGTCTGGTAGCACTCAGTCCCGTCGCCACGGGGGGAGGCTTTGGTATGTTAAGCTCTCCCCAAACAAACATCCAAGTCCCCCTATTTGAAGTATTAAATACCACCCTGCACAGACGTAAAGACCCATTATTGAAGACTTTCTGGCGACGATTCTGGCGGTACTGCGCATTTTCGTAACTTAGAGAGAACGTTGGTTTCAAAATTTGCGCTTTGTTGGCAGCAGTGCCCTTTTTCGCACATGCTTCTTTTCAGGCACGCCAAAACAGTAGGGCAGGGGGAGCAGTACAAAGTTGAGGCACAAGAAAACTTATAAAAAGCAAGCAAATCGTTACCAATATTTTTGTTCAGCAACAATATTGGCCTCAAAAATAGTAGCAGAAATGATTGAAAACCACTCTGAATTTTCTTGTTGCGCGAATAGCTGCAATAAATTTGTTTCAATTCGATCTTGATAAACCATGAAATTACCCACAATACTGTAATGAAAAAGACACCTCCGTCCCCTTTTGAAGGAGCAGAGGGAAATGCCCCTCTCACTTTCCTGCTTTCCGGCGTCCTTGCTTCTTTTCACACAGTATCAAATCATTTGGCTCACCGCTATCAGCAGTAACTGTCTCGCTGCATTACTTGCCAAGATGCCTGCATTCAACAGTCACAGGCGGCAAAACACCTATTGCCGCAACTTGAAGTGAACCTTTGACGAATTGTTATTGCCATGTTATCGTTACGCAGTAAAGTCCAATAGTACAACAATTCTTTCTCAACGAACCAAATAGGCCTATGCTAGTGTTGCGATCGGAAATCCCGAGCGGCATGTGCGCAAAGCTGCGCACTGTGGCAGCAAGCAACAATAGAGATCATGCGTCGCAATCTCTCTTCCTATTGCTTGCTCGCGCTACACATATGATGGTGTTATTCTTCACGCACATCCCGTTCGTGGTGAATCACACATTCAACCCAATACCACCGGAGAGGTTGCAACACTAGAAAACCTGAAGTCAACAGTTTTATTCCGATTATAAAATGCAGCTGATCACGGCGTGATGGCAGAACAGTGAAGTTGGCTCTTGTGCAGTGTGAGTGTCATACCAGAAAACAAACTGTCATTGCAAGAATTAACTCAATTAATATCGGAATTAAACTGTTGACTTCAGGTTTTCTAGCATATTTGGTTCGTATGCCAATTATCAGGGGGAGGAAATGCCCATTTTGTCCCCACTGCGGACGCCCATGCCCCACCCCCTCACTATGAAAAAAGTTCCTCCACCAATGTTGGTAATCTGATCGTAGCAAAAAGTCGCATCATGGTTGACTGCACATCGATGACGTCATAATCGTTGCCAAAAGTGACTTTGCCCCCCCCGAAATTTTTCGCTGGTTGCGGCCCTGATAATGCGTGTTTGTTTATTCGTATAAAAGTGTAGCCCATGCTAACAAGGTAAAGGGTCACGCAATTTTGGCCAAAAGGTAAGTAAAAACTTTGAGAAACACTGGTCTAAAATGATAACATGGCGGTTTTAAAGTGTTTAGAGATATTTGCGACTCAGCGCAATTGCAGCCAATTTCCAACGCAAGTTCCTTAGTCCTGCAGAGGCTCCCCTAAAAAACGTTTTACCGCCTTTGTTTGAAATTCGTGGTTTTCATTGGCTTCCATCGTAAACAGTTGAAACAAACAAAAAGAAAACCTTCTCATTAACGAGGTATTATTCAGTGCTGAAATGTAACAAAGAAAACGTCGTCCAAGATAGCGCTATGCTGACGACGCTTAGTCTGGCCATGAAGTTAATACCCACTTGTATTCCTTTCTGAATGACTCTGTCATGAGTTGGGTTACCGAATGTTATCTCTAATAAACAGGCTAGTTCTAGAAACGTAGCATTTCTGCAGTTTGCAATGCTTTCCATAAAATTATCAAAACAGCGACTGTTTGGATTGCTTTTGCATTTCAATTCAACTATTTCTGCGCTGTTGAAGGTTTTCCAAACGAACTCTGCCCTAGATTTTAGCAAAGATTTAGCTCTTGATCAAAACGCTCATCTTTCTAAAACTGTGCAAATTTAAGATCAAAACTGTTTATTCAACGCATTTCTGCAGATATTAACCAATAACACAGTCTAATGAACATTTTTAGATCACATCCAACTAATGAACCAAGCCGTTGTTTATTTTCTATTGTGGCATATTTGAAGTTGAAATAACACTTCATGGACTGGGCAAATGTTTTTGTGCATGTCCAGAAATACTTAAGCAAGATATTTTTTCTTCTCTGTTTTGAAAGAAAAACTTTCGCACTGCGTTTACAATAGACCCGTTCATAAGAGACCAGCAGGTTTATGACAGACCACGTTTATAACAAACCAGTTCATATCATGCCACGTTCATAGCAGACCACGTTCATAACAGACGCGTTCATAACAGACCACGTTCACAACAGACTACGTTCACAACAGACCCGTTCTTACAGACCCGTTCGTAACAGACCACGTTCATAACCAAGGTCGAATTAAGGGGTGTCAAAAGAGGCAATTGTCCCGGGACCCCGTTGCAATGGGATTCCCGCACTGGACATCAGTTGTTCGTTTCAATTTTATTGGTTCTTCGAAATTTTTGACATTATGTTCGACTCTTTGGCTGTTTTTCCTACAATCGTTTATTTTACATCAGGCAGTGACATCCAAAAGTTCTAGATATACCTGACTGTTACATGAGTACATCTCGTAACGTTAGAAACTTGTGCATCACATCATTTGCACAAAACTCAAAAAATTAAAGTACATTCTGGCTAAGTAGATCTTGCTCCGCAAGCGAAAGGATTGGTAAGTTCTTGCCTACAGGCAAAATAATGTACTCGTGAAGTAGCCATTGGTGTCAGGTAAATAGCAATATCTGTTTGCTCATTAACGAAAAATCTGCAGAAGAATTGCAGCATTCACAGCGCTTCGGATAATTCCAATGTCTTGTCTAGACATAGAACTTTTAAAAACACAACGGGCTCTACAATCCATGCTAAGGATGAGCCTGTTTGCTGTTAGAAAGCATAGATATATATTCGAGGCTCAATACATGATAGTGCATATATCAAGTCATCTTCCACATTAAGCTTGCTTCCAGATTTCGTTTTCATGGCAAAAAGAGCCGCAGGTCGGTCTCAAAATGCCTTCAGCAACTGTATATTGTGCACAACTTGGTAGGCTACGTGGAAAAATGGAACGCAATAATTTTTAACACATACGACGAAAGAGAGCGTATTATGACATTTGCAGCTCAAGAGCTACCTACGTTTTCGATTAAAAGGTTCATCTAAGGCAGCTGCGGAGAAAGAACAGAAGGATCTAATGGTATTAACTAAAAGGCCGCCACTGACGCTCTTTCTCAGCAAAACTTTCTCCACTTGAGAAATTTTTTAAACTCATCCGTGATGCGTTTGGCAGTTTTGAAAGGAAAGTTCGTGGCATATGCGGCAAGCGCAGCACGTGGGTGTGTGAGTACATTGGTTGGAAGCAAAATCAAGATTTATCAAAACACATTTTCACCTTTCTAGGTTTTGTTTAGTTCATGATGCTTTTCAAAAGGTGGTTGGTTTGCAACGCGGTATTCGTCCTAACCGGTGTCGTATGGTATATTGGACAGTAGGTACGCTACGGTAGCTAAATTAACACAGGAATGTGTCACATTGTAAACACAGCATCGTGGGCGTCGGAAGGGGGGGAGGGCCAAGACCCCCTGGAATTTGAAATTTGACATTTTCCCATTAAATTTAAGGCAAAAAGGGTGGTTTTCTTAGTTTCGAGTGGGTAAAATGAAATTTTGCCACTTTTGCCCCCCTAGGAAAAATATTTTTGGCTATGCCTGGAAAAATCCACTATTGACTCCCCTCTGGAAAAAATCCTTCCGACGCCCATGCACAGCATATGAAGGACATGTAAAAATACAATACTTAATTGAAATCTTACGCACCAAATTTCGTATACTTAAACTCGTTTTAACGTACCCTACACGAACGCGTTCGTTTACTCGAAACGTCATTAATCGAGCGCTCTGTAAACCGTGCAGCACCTGAACTACAGAAGCTAAGGTCGTTAATGCTGCGCATTCATGCGAAGCTGGGACAAAAAATATTCAAAGCTGTTTTTACATAAATGGTCACGGCCACATCTCTGAATTGGTAAATGCCAGCGATGGACCCAAGGTTTGTGTTGCCCAGGTGGAAGTTCAATTTGTCGCACCGTCGGAAAAGTGTTTAGTAATGTATGTTACGTGACAAAAAGCTATCATTCTGCAATACTCTGTGCTTTTAGTGTCGTCACCGTAAAGAGTAATATCAGCAGGAGTTGCTTCACAGCAGAAAACTGCAGTGCGTATTTTGCTGCAGTGATGAATCGCCAACTACACAGGTTACTGTTCCATGAGTTTTCTATTAATAACACAGTCTTCTTTAGAGCTAAAATCACTCATCTCCCATGGACGTGATGTCCATGTATAGATCTGTAATAAAATTGTCTGTTACGTACTGTTCTGCTAAGAACGTGTTCTGTAATGAAGCAATCCATTATGAACATAGTCTGCTATAAACTATAGTCAGTTATCGAAGTGGTCTGTTGCGATTGCTCTGGTCTGTTATGAACGTGGTCTGTTATGAACGTTGTCTGTTATGAACGGTTCTGTTATGAATGTGGTTTGTTTTGAGTGGTTCTGTTATGAACTGATATGTTTTGAAAGGGAACCAGTAGAAGTATCTTAAAAATTCTGTACTTAAAGCCAGCGTACTTAAATAAAAACTAACAATCGTATACAGTTCTTTCAACAAAAATATTTGCATGATCAAAAACTGCACGCAGACCTCAATATCAAAACATATTATAAATTCTGAGTATAATAAATCATAGGACTCTTAGTGATATAAATAGTTGTATTCAGATTTTTTATGTGATAACAATTGTGTTAAATTATGCAAACTGATGGAATTGCTAATGAATTGTGAAAATATCCATGTCTCCAACCATATAACAATAAATACAGGACAAAGACAAAGGACAAAGGATGTGAAGGCTTTACATCATAACAGGATTGCCATATTGGCGAATTTATCGCCAGATTCGTGAAATCGGGCGAATTTTGAAACCGTTTGGCTACGCATATTTTAGTTTGGCGATTAAAAAGAACTGTAAAAAATATAAAAAGAGCTGTAAACGACTTATCTCCAGTGAAAAAATTAATGTTTTGGTAAAGATTCGATCATTTCCAGAAGTTTGGCTATTTTTTTGCTGAGTTCGGCTATTTTCTGAAGTCAGTTTTGCCACAGTATTTTCTATCCTGGAACCCTGTTTGATAACAATTGAAAGCTCTAAGTTTGCTGCAAGCGTTCAAGGAATCAGACGGCTGGGCCCTATGCTTCCTTCACATTGCGATGATTCAAACTTGCACATACCTGTATTTCAAGCAAATATTTATTTTCGAATATAATCGATTTTAATCTATTTGAATAAGACTCCAGGACTGAAGACGCCTAGTGTTACGTGAAATTGACTTCCTGTAAAAATTTGCTGGTGGGTTCAAGTCAGTCGACTTTGTGCGGACTACTTGCTTTTGTTTGAGGTAAGATTTGTTCCTTAGTGTCAAGGATGACTGCGGCATGCAATCGTTCAGAATTGTTATACAAAATTAGCCAAGAAGCTAATTTTGTATAACAATCGGCGTTAAAGTTCGTGAATAACAACTCTTTAAGCAAATTGCTTCCATAATACAATTCAAAAACACACCACTATGCTTTATTTTGAAATGCATTTGTAAACAGCATCTGCTTAAACATTGTGAGAAATAAATAACATTTGGAAAGCAAGCAGGCTCCTGTGTGCAATCGTCGCTATAGACGTGAACAGGCTAACCGTTTTTGCAATAACTGCAAATGTTACGTCATATTTATTATCTAGTAGTTGTACAATTCCCTAAGCATCAACAAAAACAATAATCATGCACAAAAATGCTTTCACGCCAAAACGTAATCAACTACCAGACATATAAAATATTTGATGTAGTAGAAAGCATTTTTTGAGAATACTAGAGAAAAATTGCCCACCTTATTCACAAACTGCAGTGCAACTTACTTTTCCGGAGGCTCAAATCGCAGTTCTCCAACAGGAGGCTTTCCAAACGGGATTCCAAGATAAGCATAAACCTGTTTTGCTTCATTGGTTTTAGCTTTATTGAGCAAGCGACCTCTAACTTTTCCCACTGTAGTTGTAACGACTGGGCAATCCATTATCCCAGTACAAAATGGTTATAATATAATCTCTTCCTCCTACAAAAACTGCAATAAAGTATGCACTGTTTTTATGATCTAATTGCAGTTTCATCATTCCGAGCGTGTTGCTAATATTGATGAATCAGAAATACTTTCGTCTTCCGCTTGTGATTGAAAGCATTTATTGACTATAGTATGTCTTCCTACAAAAGATCATAAACTAAGGTTAAAACTCTCTGCTTCACTTCCTGTATCTTTAAGCCAATGAGTTAATGTCAATGATTTTTCGAAGACTCTATAGATTCCAATTTTACCAGCCGCAGCCTCTAAATATACTGCCATCAGATATGTGCCAACTCGACTGTCTTTTTTTAGATGGCTCGAAATGACTCAAGTCTTTTTGTGAAAAATAAATCAAATAGAGTCACTTTTTTTGAAACGATTCAATTTTGAAGATGACGATACTTTTTAGTTCGTTTATTTTGCAAAATGAAGCAGTCAAAAATTGAAGAACTAGTATCAGCATTTCAGCCAAATATTTAAGAAACACTGCTACATTTCTTCCACATTGCAGTCGAAAACCTCTGCATTACTTTTGCTGAGCAAAATTAATAGCTCGACAGCAAATGCAAAAGACTAGACATGACACAGCAGCAAGTTTCGACTCCACAACCTTAATGACTTTACCCAAATTTGATTAGCAATGACCGGTGCTGTTGTGTAGGGTGTGATGGCTAGGATTCGAATACACTTGCAAATTCATCACTTGTGTCCATTCATGGGTACCTCCTATATGGTTAAATAACCTATCCCTTTGCGCTTGATTAACTTATTTTGCTGACGATCAAAACAGTTGTTTTCAAAACGCCAAACACGGTTTCTTGTGCAGGCCGTTTTCTCATTACGCTAGAATAGGCCGGCACAACGTACGGCCCGCGGTCTAGGCCCGCGTGAGCTGTCCTTGCAGAAAATGTTGCAAAAGCCCGACTCCGGATAATCAATTATCGTTCCAGAATTTCTTCCAGACTACAACGAAATGAAATAGACATTTTCGGCCCGTAGCAAATTCATGTTGATCAGTTTGGCCCTTGAGATTTCTGAGTTGTGCAGGCCTGCATTGTTACAACCAGTGAGACTGCACATTTCGCTATACTTAATAATTCCCTATAATATTTTCTTTTGTATTGTTTTTTCTGTGAATTGCTGACAGTTGCCAACAATTCATACGGTTGCGAGATTTCATGAAGAGGGCTGCCGCCTCTGGCTCTACAGAAGTTAGAGTCCCCTTCGCGGGTTGAAATTTTTCTCCGCTCTCTCCCCGCACCCCAAAATTTAAACCTGCCCCGCACCTGCATGAATTTGAGAAATCTTGCCTGTTCCCACCACGCACCCGACTCTCTAACCCCCACACTAAGGTCATGCAGGAGAGGACCAAGGCAGGCAGGATGCCCATATGATGGCTGATTACTTTAGGAATTTCCAAAGTCCTACAAAAGAAACTTTGTAAACATCGAGTAATCTTTTTGTATTAAAATAAAGGGGTTCCCAACCTGGTGTACATGTACACCTAGGGGTACATTTGCCTATCTGAACGGTTACATTGTGGTTAGCAAAAGACGAGAAAAACATATTTATGTATTACTTATTTCCGAATATTCTAAAATATAAAATTTATATTAAAAATTATATGGATTTTTGTTATTTTTCTCAGCCTTTTTGTCATAAGATAGGGTACATGCTCATCTGTCGTAAAGCTGAAGGGGTACATTGTTAAAGAAATGTTGGGAACCCCTGTATTAAATGATTGATCAATGTGGTTTGACAGTTTACGAAATGTACTTTGATCGTAACTAAAAGTAGTGTTTGTGCTTTTACTCAACCTGTTTAGACATTACAAAAATCTGTTTTCCATGTTTATATTACCTAATTTCTGAATTTTTGCTTGATCTCCACAGAAACATGATTTGCATGTAGAAAGCTCTCTGCGATAACACCGCTGTCTTTCACGATTTCGCATTACAAATGAAAGAATATTGTGTACATATGCTTGAAAACACAGATACAGCCATATTAAACTTGTAGCATACAGACAAAACCAATGTCCGAATATGCGTATTTTAGCACTTTTTATAAGCGAAAATATGGAACGTATCAAAAACCAAATCCAATTCGAAAAAAACATTGCCATTTTGGGATTTAGCAAATTCCAGATACCCTAAATCCGTTGAAACTTTCCTGCAACAAAATGTGTGTTGACCATGTTGGGACGCTTTAATCATTAGCAGCGTCAAAGAACATTGATCCTGAACAGAGAAACTCGAATTTATGATCAGAGGAAACGACAAACGATTTACCCATCAACAAGACCTACGGAACAACAACTGCAATTTGAAAGGTAATCTGCTTCCAAAGGACCCGCAATAGCCACTGAAATGTGAAAGTACTCTGCTTTTGAACTTCATTGAAGGGGCCCCTAAGAAACTGTAGGCTAAGGCTAGTGTGTAAGTACTTTGCTTTCAACGGGCCATCCAACAGCAACTGTACTGTGTAAGCACCTTGTTTTCACAGGGGCCCCAACAGCAATTATAATGTGTAGGTACCTTGATTTCAAAGAGGCCCCCAACAGCAACTGTAATATAAAATTCCTTGCTTTCATCGAGGCTGCCAACAGCAATTGTAATGTGTAAGTACCTTGCTCTCAAAGAGGCCCCCAACAGCAATTGTAATATGTAAGTAGGCCTACTATGCTTCCAAAGGGGTCCCCAACAGAAATTGTAATGTGTAAGTACCTTGCTTTCAAAGGGACCTCCAACAGCAACTTTAATATGTATGTACCTTGCTTTCAAAGAGATCAACAGCTGAAGCTGCAATGCGCAAGTGCTACACTTTCAAAGGGGCCCATTTGTATTATTGCTGTTGTGCTGCAAAGACTGTTAATAAGTAAGGTTACATTCATGCTTCTTATCAGGTAGCAGAAATGGTACTTTTTGAGTATTATGAGTACTCAGTTTTTCTACAGATATTTCAGGTATTTTAGGTGGTTTGAATTTAGCCCATGCTTGAAGTCACAGATTATTTGAAGCTTGACTGGTAAGTGGTTGTTTTTTAAGGTAGGCTTGCTAGAAGATGTTAAGTTTTTTGCCACCTCTAAGCCAGTAACTTGAACCGTTTTTTCTTAGCACAGATTTAATAAATTGTGTAGGCTACTTGATCGAAATGTTTGCAATATGGTATATAAGGAATTATTTCTTACTTTTGCACATTTTTCAAACAACTAGTGTTAATGAAAAATGACGGCAACCTTGACTTATCCAGCCTCAAAGCTTTCCAAAACAAGTCTCAGGTTGAATCTGCTTTTTCGCTGAAACATTTCGGTCATTTTTTGTTGAGACATTTTGGTCACTGATACATTTCGGTCATTTGTCTCACAGTTGTATTAAAACTCACCATAACAGTGTTTTTAGCCTATATATTCAAACATTGAGACCGAAATGACTTAATTTTTTTCGGCCATTTCAAAGACGTTTCAGTGTATGACCGAAAAAAAACAGATTTGAATGCTTTTGTATGCTATGTTCCTGTAATTGAAAGGATGAAATTTGAAACAAATTTAGTATTTTAAATCTTCTTGGTTGTTGTTTATGGATTCATGGATTCTAATGAAGGCATGAATGTCAACAAATTCAGGATATCAACTGCCAAGCATTTTTCAAAGGGGGAAAGTTTGAAACTTTCAAAGGGGTTAACGTTGTAGTTTATTGATGGTGAATGCAAAGAAATGAAGCACAAAAATAATTAAGCGAGGAGGTTGCCAACTTGCTATTGCCTAACTTTTAATCTTTTCTTCCCTACTTTCAGTGTTTTCTAAGTTGTGCATCATGAACACCCTTTTGCATTTCCTCCTTCTGGTATGTCAGTCATGCAGTAGTCTCAGGAACGTATCGTTCGGTGGCCGTATCTTAGATTTGATCAAATGTGCTCATCACGGTTGACTGAGTATGATGACGTCATCAGAGGGTCCGCTTTTCAGTCTTGCCTCGGGACCCCCAACCTTAAACCCACCACTGGCAATTTCATGTATGAGTAGTGATCAAAGCCCACTTTTGTCTTGATCAACATTTCTCGAAGTGGCTAATGAGGTTTCATGTTCTACTCAGGCAGGAGCATAGTGGGGCGGGAACGTTTGGGACCGGTGTTCCCACATTTTTTTCATAGCAACTTGATTTTAAGGTATGTATTTTTTCTCAGCTTGCCTGTGTGTAGCCTAACTCATCGACAGGTCACATGTGCGGACAGTGGCGTAGCCAGCCCAAGAATTTGGGGGGGGCCAAATATTGTGGGGGGGTGTTTGATTTCAGGCGAATAACACTATTTTGTTTGGAAAAACACCTCTCAAATTACAAAATGACTATATTTTCTAAAAATTTGGGGGGGCATGGCTCCTTTGGCCCCTCCCTGGCTACGCCCATGTGTGTGAAAAAAAACTATGAATGTTTTTGTTTGTAGAATAACGCAAGTGAACACTTCATTAAATATTGATTTAAAAATGCGTTTGAAGAGCTGTTGAAAATGGCGAGTTTTTTTGGTGCATTCCAACATTTCTTTTTAGCACTACACCACTGCACATACGGAACCCGTTAGACAACCTGAAGAAACCTTAGCGTACTGAAACAAATGTTTTTATGTCAGCGTATGTCTTGATATACAGCCAACATTCGCGAGAATTATCTGATTTATTCGCAATCTTTTCGTTTGTCTGACGACCGCAAAAGTATAAATATCCATTTTTCGGACCCAAAATCAGAATTTTTCTGGGATTTCGTAGACGGAAAATACAAGGTATCTGTCACTCAGGACAAGCCTTGCTCTGCTATGATATTCTTTAGGTCAGGGGTGTCAACTGTCAAACTCGTTTCAATTCCAGGGCCACTTCAAGCATATTTAATCTGAGGCGGGCCGGACCAGTGAAATCATTGCACAACACCCTGTTATAAGTAATACCAACTTCCAACTGTTTT
>Ga0210059_1011693_pt1 | contig 13382 bp, 9 predicted proteins | sample Ectturendosymbi2_FD_188042 | JGI IMG/M metagenome (GOLD analysis project Ga0210059, IMG submission 188042) | Ecteinascidia turbinata endosymbiont from Florida, USA - Sample 2 (SPAdes) (version 2) | ecosystem: Host-associated > Tunicates > Ascidians > Unclassified | place: Key West, Florida...
ATGGCGTAAATGAAGCAGAAGGTCAAACCCAGGAACAAATCGAGTTGGAAAACAACAATGCAAGAAACGATAGCCTTTTTGAAAGACTGCAGGCTCACATCGAAGATTCCACTGAAATCCAGTCCAGCATGTCATCACATGATAATGGAAGCCGAACAATAATCAAGCAGGAGATGAAATTGCTAGAAGCTACTGGAAAACGACCAAGCCAACTGGAGCACCTTTACAATGCTTTACTGACCATTCCGCCAACATCAGTTGAGGCAGAGAGAGCTTTTTCTGCTGCAGGATTATTCGTGACAAAACTTCGTTCACGGTTAAGTGACAAATCTGTAAATGCACTGAGTTGTCTTCGCTCTTATTACATGAAAAATTGGACTTTGTAATATAAAGTGTTTGATTTCGTTTTCTCTGTATTTTGGCTTTGTTGACTTTAATCACTGACTTTGATAGGAGTCCTAGCCTAGGACGTACGTGTATATAATATTCCCGTTTCTTCCCGGGATCGAGTTTGATTTTTCCCGTTTCCTGGTTTCACAAAAATCCGGGAAAACGAGAAACCCTAATTGTGACAGCATAAACGTGCGCGAAGTTGATTCGCATAAACGAAATGGTTCTTCGTAGGCCTAGGGGGTATTTTTTCACACCGGCATAGCAAAAATTTTTGTGCGAGCGCGATATGACTGCATCAAATACATTAAACGGCATTATTTAGTTTCAGCTTTGCTCATAAGGGAAAAGACCTTCAATTGATACAGTGCGAAATTTCTGATAACACTAAGTTTGCCGAAGATGTCTGCAAGGCCTAAAACATCTAGAGCCTGTGACGTTCATATTTGTATTGTCTCAAAACACACCAGTCCACAAATTCATGCACAACATAGCATCGATCATTTTTATTTTCAGTTGGGTTTCGACTACCTAAAAAAATCTACGAATGATGTTAGACGTTTCGCTACAATACTCTCGATCAGGCTTTACTCCTATTAAAAAAGCTATAGACTTTTTCTCAACACAGACATGCAACCGCAAAAACGATAGAGGACATTCGCTTAACACAACCACAAGGGCAATGTCAGAACAACATATCCACAGCGGCACATTCCTTCACAATCGCAGTTGCCACGTAGACAACTTAATTTCAAACTGCAGAATGTTGACAATGTAATTATGAATATCAATAAGCAGCGATATTGATCATACCTGAAAATTTGCATGAGGTTCAATCAATAAATCATCGACTGCACCACAGCGTAAACTGTCATCATGAAACTCGCAATGCGATCTTTCCAACAAGGTCTGTGCCAGTTTTATTTCGCGGCCAAGAGTAGACGGCTCTGGAAAAAAGGGTTTGCTTACTCCCTGTAAAAAACCCAAAACTCACTAAAAATACGGTAATTTGGCTGCTTGTTTAAAATAACTCAATAAAAACACTAGAGATCGACCGATATTTGGATTTTATCGATATATCGGTATTGGGCAAAACGGCCGATTTTATCGGCCGCAGTGGGTGTTGACAAAACGCTGTTATATTCCTCACGCATCCAGACAACTTGCGCAACAAAGCACAACGAAGCAAGTCAAGACAGTTATCTTACAGCAAGGCTAGCAGTTGCGTTTCAAAAACAGTTAATCTGACAAGATTAACCGTGGAGCACGCGTCGGCCGTCGCAGCCGAAACAATAGCATCAGGAAGTTTCGCAATGCTTGAAGCTACCGCGTGCAGGTGTTGTGTACGAATAAACTCCCGTTGTACTTCCGGAAGTTTTCGCAGCACGAAAAGTTTGACCGTAACTTAAGATGCAGAAGTCCAGTCGATGCCCAGTTTAGCACAGATTAATTTAAAAAAGCTTGCATGAAAAATGAATTGCGTTATGTTGAGCAACATTTATGGTGATATGAATATGATTAAAAATGCAATCGCTACTTACTAGTGACCACAACTGTCGCTGTGAAGCAGTTGCACGTTACATCTTAAAAGGACTCTACTTTTCTTAACTTATTGTGTTAGGCCTAGCGCGCTGGTTTATATTGTACGCAAGCTGAAACATCGTGTTCGTGGGTTAAGTTAATTGACATTTTCCACGAGGCATGACAATGATAATTGTGATCTCACCATCCATGCTGTTGCAACGTGCAGGGTCGTAGATGTGGCACACAAGTGGAATAGTGTCCGTCGCGAGACGGACGTCCGTAGTGTCCGTCGCGAAGTTACGGATGCGCTACTCCAGCATTTCACAAATACTTTGAAGTGGCGATTTTTTGTTTGGTCCGATAGCAGCCCGGTAGTCAGTGTTCATTGTTGCAACACAATTGCTGTTGTCCGTTTGTTAAACACGATTAGCAAAAGCAGTGTTTGCAACAACGCAACTAACGGAAGTTAAAAGCGCAGTGTTTGTGATTGGATCAGAACTACCGGGGCATTTGAACAATCATCGGATGCGTAATGCGCACATGTGCGCCTTAGCTATTGTCATGGCGACTTGTTCTTATCGAATTTACTTCTGGCGAACGTGTGGTAATCGGTTATAGCTTAATGCTGCTTTTGTTTGGGATAGGTTGTAGATGACCGGCTAACCTACTGCAGTGCAGGCTACTTGGTGAAAATGCAGAAAAACTGTACTTTCTGCATGACAATCTTAAACTGTTGACATGGAACTACTGAGAATTGACAAATCAGTTGAGGTATTTCATACCAATGCCAGTACTTCAGTTGCAGTAACTAACGGAACTAGTTTTTCTTTTGTAAGGACATGCAGTTATTTAATGTTACTGTACATCACATCAAAATTCCAAATTTGGTTCTTTACGACTTGGATTGACTTTTCAAATTACAAACCCACACTCAAAGTTGCAGAAGAGTCTGAAAAATTGATTTGTGAAATATATACAAAAACAAAATTTCACAAGATTTGTAGTACAGTAACTGTTAACAAACGTACTATCAAAGACCAAAACGTTACTGCTGTTTTGGAAATATTTTCATTTTTGGCAATAGTTATTTGAATACAGTGTTGTACTAATTTTAACCTCCTTAACTTGATGCTCCATTTTGTACTTCCTCCTTTACATTGTCCAGCATCTTTCAACTTTCAAGCACTGTTCTTGCTTTTTCGGGTTTAAACACCTTAGGCAGTTCTCTTACATTCAGTGTTCTGTTCTTATTGTTTTGTTATTTTAACATTCTTTTTTTATTCATGGCACTGTGTTTATTTCATTGTAAACAGTGTATATTATGCTAACAAGTTAGGCTAATAAAATATTGAAATTGCTGCAATTTCAAAAATTTTAGCTTATAAATTCTGATTTTTAAGTTTTTGAAAAAAAGGTAAGGCATAAAATACATCATATTTTTGATAATGAAGCAGAAAAAACAAGATTTAAAAATTTTGGGATATCGGTATCAGCCTATGAATGGCCGATGTATCGGTATCGGCCTCAAAAAAGCCATATCGGTCGATCTCTGGAAAACACACTATACACAACAGAAAAAAAAACATGGTACCAATTTATAAATTTAACATGTTCAGCACACAAATGAAAAAAGGTTATGGATGAAAAATATTAACATTAACAGAAAACAACGTCTTCTTTCCCCATACTGAATACGGTAATGAATTGAACAGTCTCGACCTTGCTAAAACTCGTTTAATGTGTCGTTCTCCTAGAGCAGCTATGTCCAGCCGAAAGGCCGTACTGGGTCAAAACTTATGTCACTATCTTTGAGGGCCGCACATTGAATTACTGTACTATCATTTTGGCAGCCCAAAGTTTAGTTTAAACCTACTGAAAACGTTCGAATACCAACAGCAATGATAATGACTGCATGCTACTTTTAACCGCTCCCACACTGTGATTCCACAGGGAAGTTTAGTGCCAATGGGACTACGAGTGTAGTTACAGTATAAATCAGTTTGCTAGAGGAACACATGAGTAGAAATCAGGAAAACTAGAAATCAGGTTTGCACCGAGGTGTCAGTGAACACCTGGAAATCTACCAGTGCATAGTTACGTGAGAAACAAGCACTAAAGATCACTGCATCGAAAATATCGAATGTACAGTAGGAGTATCAAAATAAAGACATGTTGTCATTGCATTGTATCATATACACAATATTGAAAAGCTTACCGGGCCGCACAAAACCTTCGACTAGGCCGCATGCGGCCCGCGGGTTGGGCATAGCTGTCCTAGATATTTTCAAGCGGGGGATGTGCAAAGAAGAATACAATCAAGTAATAAAACAATTTGCAAAATTACACAATATCAGCAGAATGAGAGATTGAGTATAGGTTTGTGTTAAATGAGCGAAGTGCATGTTATTGGAAGTCATATGGACAGCACGCACACTGCAAAACTTCTCAGAAGTTGGGAAATCAGTCGAACTTAAACATTAACAACTTTAATCAAACCTGATTTGGTCTCGCATTTGCTCTTTGGAGTTTGACAAGACAGCTCAGTCATAGTACAAGCCAGTTTCATAGTTTGTTCTTGTTCGTATAGTCGTATGTAACGATTCAGGGATTTAGTGGCAGAACCGAAGTGGCGTTCTTGAAGTGCCATCGTTGCTGCTAAGTCTATTGCGCTAAGAATAGCAGGTGCACTTTATCCCTGACAATCTATATTTGAAACCGAACATTCGTTTCGCAAATGCGCTCCATAAACCATAATAATCGTTTTCTTATATGTAGCAATACAATACTGGTCAAGCAAACTTGTTCCTTCTTTGAAATGTCCAACGCAACCGTTTCATGAAATATGTAATTTAGTAATTAAAGATTACGCCACTCAAGAGTTACTAAGGAAAACAAATTCAAAAAATGCATTATAAAAAACAAGAAACATGAGCCACTTCATTAGCAAACAACTATACCAAACAGAATGTTTTTAAGAACTAACGCGGCAGTTACACGTTAACTGTAACACTGTTTGTAGTATAAACAACCACTATCCTCCAAGAAAACAAGTGGTGAAAACAAACCCGCGACTAAGTGTATTTGTCAAAGCGCCCATGAAGTAACCGTTCCATTATATCAACAGAACCTTGCCCCGAAGCTACACAACTCGCAAAACAAAAACGAAATGACCGCAAACGCCAAGAACATTTTGTGGATATACCAACTCATTTAGTACAATAACAAGCAGAAGTGAAAAACTTGTTCCATCACAGGTGGCTGCGATACAATTTCAGCCAAGTTAAACTTCAGCCAGGAAGGTGCAATACAATTTATTTTTAAATCATTCAAAGACTTGGACGCAGACAAAAAATACACTAATTGTCAATTGCAAGAGTCATCACGTCAGTAACATTAGTACGGCAATAAACGTCAGCTGTGCCTCTAGTGAAACAGATTAATGTCAGCAATAACCTGACGGCTGGACCATGCATGAGCTATTAATTGACATCATGTTAGTGCAATCCAGGAATACACCTTTTATTTAGACCATTACCTAGCTAATTTCATTTTTTCAATGTTATGCAAAATTGTTCAGTAAAATGCAGTAGACACTATTGTCAAGTACAAAATGAAATATAAACAATGAAAGTTACAAGGGCTAAGAATTTATAAACCGAAAGGCTGCGTACAAACCTACACCGTGGCATGGACAATATTATGGACTGTTCTTAAAGCTTCCAAATACCAACAAGTTTTCTAAACTGAAAATCTGAAAAAAATTACTGCACAAAAAGCTGCAATTGGTAGTTTTGTGTGTTACAGCAAAGGATTCTTGTAAGCATTGCATGTATCATCAATTTTATCAAAAAAAATTCCTGTCAAAGCATTAATGTCACTCTCAACACCTACCACATGTTGTGGTTTTAGCATAAAAAAACATGACAAATGAAACAAAACACAGTCACCACCATCAAATAACATAATATTACAAAGTGAAACGTTTGTGAAAATATTCATGCTTTCTAAGCAGCTTAAATCATATGCATACATGAGTTCTTCAATGTTCCAACTGAAGTAACCTTTTCAATTGAGAAAAGTTTGTTTACCTTATTTTTTAGTACGTAACACAACTACAGAAGTAAATATTTGAAGCAGCAATGCACAACTGAATAAATGTTCATGCATGTAAGCGTACAAACATACCCCAGTGATGAAAACAAAACAAATTGTGACTAAGAAATGCTAAGCAACCACATGTTTTGTTAACTTACAGGCAAACCTGTTCATAGTTCTACCTTATTTGCATGTATACTGCAGAAAAAATTGATTTCATATAAGTCACAAAATAACCTTCATTTTTATTGTACATTTGTTTATAGGTTAAAGATTCAGTTAACGTTCTAACTGCTGATGCATTGAACACTGCAAGATAATGCTGATTTTTTAGACAGGATAACTGTGTAAAATACACATTTAAGGAAAAAGATGAATTAGTTTCTTCCAGGCTACTAATGGCCAGGTCCATAAAATTTTGACAGCCTCCTAAATAGGTCTTAATGCTGTGAGTCTTAGCATTAATAGGTGCTAAAAACACAACAGCAGCAGTGATTGTTTACTTTAGACCATATTCTTTTGTCATTTCAGTATGAGATTTATGTATAAATTAACCCGTAGAGGTGGGCAATTAGCAGTCCAGGGGCCGCATGTGGCTTTCCATGACATTTTCAGTGGTCCGTGGAAGCACTCAGGAAAAATCTTCAAATCTGAAAGTTTTTTGGAAAGTAAGGTCACATTTGTCTCATTGAATACCTTGTGCTGAATAATACGTATTTGCAAAATAACAATTATAATGAAAAACTTTTTCTGTGCAGCACCAATGTTTTTGTTTTACTTTATTTATTATACAATCAAATTAGGCAGTATGACCCTCCGCTAAACATGGCCTTATCAAATTGGCTCACAACTCAAATTAATTGCCAACCCCTGATCTAGCACACCGAATGTACTCATAAGGTACCAAACTTCCTAGACGATTCACATACTAGTATGAACCAATGGCTTAAACACAAGCACTATGATTGTTTCCCTTTTTCACAAAAACGTTAGCTATGGATCTGCACTAGAGTCCTGCATGGAGCAGTTAACTCACATGAGTTACAGGTGGGTTAACCTGCATGGGTTACACCTGCCCTGTAAATACAGGTGCCCGCAGATATATGCATGCTGGTCAGGTTGAACTGGCTGGCAGGTGGGCGCAGGATAAAAATATTCTTTGTGCGGGTTACTGAATGTTGACTCAATGCATGTGAAAGTGACATTAGCAGAAAAGGTTTCACTGTTTTATTTTATAGATTTTTCTAAAGACTTCCATCGGTTTTGAAATGAACCGCTGAATAAATTGCCACTAGCAATGAAACATGTTGCATGAGTTTTAGTGGTTTTCCATTACAGGAGCAGATTTGGGATGGAAACAGTGCAGGGTAGCTGCGGGTTGGGAAGGCCTGGGTTAGAAGTCCGTGGGTGTAGGGTGTGAGGGGACTCTAGCTGAACTTGTCCCACACATCTACAGTACATGTGGCATGACCTGCTTGAACACACAGGCGTTGCATACTGGATCCAAATTAGATTTTGAGGCTACAAACCACAACCAAACACTTCATTCCATTCCTTATAAACAACAAGGTCTTTTTTAGATACACTAGGGCGAACTCGTTGCAAAGCATGTTCAAAGTCCTGTATTCGGATGGGACGTAAATCATCTTTGTGGACATTAGCTATATTAGTGACTTTTAATGATCTAATAGGCCCAAGTGCTGCTTCTTTGCACAAGTTTGTAACATCAGCTCCAGAAAACCCTTCAGTGGATCTTACAAGCTTTTGAATGTCTTCTCTTGTTAAGTGGCAGTCCTGCTTTGAGAGAAGCTTCAGAACAATTTCTTCCCTAGCTTTGCTATCAGGAAGTGGAATATAGAGACGCTTCACTAAACGACGCCTGGCAGCTTCATCTATTTCTTGTGGTCGATTTGTAGCTCCAACAACCAATATTCTTTCATCAGATGAAGTGGTAGCACCATCCAGCTGGACAAAGAACTCAGTTTTTATTCTTCGTGATGATTCATGCTCTGTGTCAGAGCGTTGAGATAACAAAGAATCAATTTCATCAATAAAAATGACTGCAGGTTGATGCAGCTTAGCAACAGAAAATAAAGCCCTAACCATTTTCTCTCCTTGCCCAACCCATTTTGAGGTCAGGGAAGAGGCACTGATACTAAAAAAAGTAGCACCAGACTGACTTGCAATGCATTTTCCAATCAGTGTTTTACCAGTACCAGGTGGACCAAATAAAAGGATACCCTTAGGTGGCCCCCGCAGTCCAGTGAAAATGTCAGGACGAAGCAATGGCCAAACTACAATTTCCCTGATGGTCTCTTTAGCATACTCCAAGCCAGCAATGTCTGTCCAATCAACAGAGGGATTATTTTCCATTATTTCACTTATAACCAACTCAACTAGCTGAGGTTCAATTCCTTTGATATTAATATAACTTTGCTTATCTACATCACCATAGGCTTTTTTTGGAGACTCTGCTTGAGCATCATTGTTTTTAGAAGAAGGTGGTATGAATTTTGCAAAGCATTGTGATTTTGGGCGTGATCCTAAAACTTTTCTTTTGCTATTATTCCCTAGCAGTGGAGACTTAGATCCATTTTGTCTACGCTCAAGTTCAAGCTGTTGTCGTGCTGACCTAAAATTGCCACACGGTTTATCACTAGGGCCAATAGTTCCACATAAATCTGTTCTGGAACCACTAGACTGGTTGTCACACAGCCCTTCAGAGGCTTTTTCACTAGGAATAAAAGCAATACCATAGTTAGTTTTTTCTGTAACACAGCTAGCAACATGTTGTTCTGAGAAGCCTCGTTTGTTGCTACCATTTGAGTTGCTTGATTGCACAGAAGTTAAAGGCAAAGAATGATAAGCATGCTTCTGAATAATGCTTACTAAAGGATTGCAGCAGTGGCATGATTGCCATGGAGAGATTTGTGTTCCAGATTCAACAATGTTTTGTGAATTCAAGCATATTTTACTCTCCCAAGATTTGCTTCGATCCACAAAACCAGCTCCAACTTCTGAAACTATGTCATCAATATCATTGCCTTCTGAGGGCTTAACTGTGCTTGCATAGGTTTCTAGTTGGATTGCACAAGCACATTCAAAATAGTAACAGTCTGCATGATTTTCACAATCTGACTTGATTTGAGCCAAATTGTTCCTTAATATTTCAAGCTGAGACTCCGTTTGCTGTCTGTTAGGCTGGTTGTAATTTCTACTTTGCCATAAACAAAGTTGTTCATTTTGAGCCATATTGAAAGCATGTACAGATTTGTTTTTATGAAACAAGCTACAGACCTGTTGAAAAACTAGGATAAAAATTTTCCACATAAACAGCATGAGGAACATAACAAAATGCAAACATCCTATACTACAAAAAAACTAATGATATGATGTTTAAATACTGTGAACACAGCATAAACAGGAGTCAAGAAATACATACGCAAATGTATGTAGTAGCATGGCTTTCCATTACTAAACACTCACACCAAATATATCATGTTAACACTTTGAGAGCCGGCGTACGATATATTCGTACCTAGATTTCAGCCTAAAAACAGCAGTTTTCGATTGCCTTACCAACGCCATAGCTCCTCCGCTGATTGCGCTAGAGAGCTGTTCAAGGGCGCAAACGGATTGGCCAGTCTTCTAGTCTGCACTCGGAAAAAAAATTTTTGGTTGAGGGTTGCGAATTTTTATGAGTGACGTCATAAGTGAAGTGGTTTTGGGGTCATTTTGGCTCATGTTGACTGGCCTTGGGCCCAACCGCTAGGCCAAAGTGTTTCGTTGAAGTTTTTATTGGAAACTAGGCTCAAGTCCAAGTCTTTTGAGCCTTTGATCGACTTTCTAACGTTTCTGGTTCAAAAGTTATGATCTAAAATAAACAAATTAATTAATTAGCTAATTAGTCGAATATTTTTACTATTTTAGATCCTAACTTTTGAACCTGAAACCCCAGCAGGTCATCCAAAGTATCAAAAGACTCGGATTATAGCCTATTTTCTAATAAAAACTTCAGCAAAATACTACCATCTAACGGTTAGCACCCAGGGTCAGATAAGGTGGATCAAGGTGGCCTAAAAGTCCTCCACTAATGACATCACTCACAAAATACCAATACTCTCCAACCAAAAAATTTTTTTTCGAGTGCAGACTAGAAGACTTGCCGTGTCTTTTGACACTTCGACCAGGTCTGTAGTACTTACGTGACCGGAGAAATTCCCGTGCAAAGCCACGTGTGTTTCGGTGTTTTTTTTGGAAATCCCCAAAAGTGGCCAGACACCAAATAACATTCAAATACTAAAAGCAGTTATTAATTTTAATATATACTGTATGTTTACAAATTATAACAAAATTGAATAGTTTATACCAGGGGCGGGAACCAATTTACTATCACGGGCCGTATAAATTGTGGATTATCGCTGGCGGGCTGCATATAACAATTAATTTTATCCTACAATTCTACCTCTATCTTACTATGAGTGATAGAGGCTTCTAATGACATAGCCTGCTATCTTTTAAAAGGGATAGAGGCTTCTAGCTTATTGTGTAAGTGTCTGCTTATCATGGAGCTTGTTTTTTACTCAATCTTGCACTTTAAATTAGGTAATGAAAATTCACGCAGGCCACAGGTTCCCCACCCCTGCTATATACTGACAGGCCAAGTAAAACGCCAGGTAATGTATGACCTTAATCATGGCAGTATTTCACACAAGTAATATCATGAGTGCAAATATTTGAGCACAGAATTAGCATTTCACACATACAGACCAATTTCAAACCTAAATTAGTTAAACAAGCATCTTATTTTGGTCAGCAATGTTTTGCAAAATATATTGAGAACCTGTGCAACTTCTCTAGCTTATTACATAGTGAAAAATAACTTATTCCATGTACCTTGGCCAAAATCTTTCAAGATTGTCAACTACTGCTTCTTTTCAGATACTGTTAATAAAAAAACAATGTTTTTAAAGACACATAAAAGCACTAGTGTTTCTGTATGCTTTCGAGGAATCAGTCAACTGCCATCTGCTTTCGTCTTTTTGCAATGATTCAAACTTGCACATATCTCTATTCAAGTATGTACTTTCCACAATGGGTGTAAGCAAGGAATCGATCAGCAAATTTTTATAGGAAATCGATTTCACATAAAATTACGCATCCTCAGTCCTGAAAATTGCAAGCAAAGCTTACAGGTGAAAAGTTGAAAGGCTGAAGCAACAGCAGAGAAAAACAAACTCAAGACTACAATCGAAATTTCGTAATACAAGCTCATAAATCATAACATCTTAACAAACTGACTGATGTCAAGAATACTAGTGGCGACAAAAAAAACTGACTCATGAAATAATTGTTTACTCAAAAATTAAAAAGACGTTTGCTCAAATAAATAAATGACTGAAACACCTAACTAGTTAATGCTAATGGCTGAAAAAATTTCTCCAACTAAAAACTAACTCTTGGTGAAATGACTAACAATGGTAGAGAAAAATAGTAAGCCATGTGCGGGCAGTAAGTCTTTGGTGTACGCATTTAAACCTGCCAGGAGTTCGCTTTAAACGCTGCGGTGGGAGTAAGCAAGCTGTTTTGAGAGAAAAGCTAGCGCACAAAGTGGAAGACAACATCGGATTGAGTCAAACAACACAAAGCATCGTAATAATTATTTCACATGGGGGAGGATCACGTTCTGATCATGCTTACCCACTTTTCAAGACACACAAGCTAACTCCAGAGAATTTGTTGAACGTTGATATCAAGGAAATACCGGTGCGCCTGCTGCAATCTGCTGGGAACATCAGCACCTTACGCATTACTGCATTTCTTGAATTCATACTGAAACCTATCAGTACAGAATTTTGCAAAAACTGCCCGAACGAATTTTGTCAAGACAGCTGTCAGTACATTGGAGACTTGCTTATGTGGAAAGAGCGTCTTACAAAAAAACTAGAAACTGTAAAGCAAAAACCAGTGTTTTACATTGTAGCAGCAGACATGAAAGCACTTTACCCAAGCTTGTATAGAGACACTGTGACAAAAGCTCTTGAATGTGCATTGGAGAAGCATTCTGACTACAGTGCCGAGGCCTGTAAAATCATCATCGAACTGAACAAAATTTGCCTGAACAATGTGGTCACTCAATATGGAGACCAATTGTTACTTGTACATACAAAAAAACAGAATCATAACCGCTGATAACCACTCAGTCTCATTGGCCAATATTGCTGTGCATTACATCCTACAGCCGATTGCGGATGTGCTAAATGAGGCAGAACTTTTCCGTAGATTTATCGATGACATAATTTGGATTTCTGCATCAGAAATATCAAATGAACGCATTCGACAAGCACTAACTTCAGCTTTTGAGAACAGTGGCTTGGAACTAACGTTCCGACAAGCTTGCACTGCCGAGAAAACAGGTGAAGTTGAATTTCTGGACGGTAATCATTGCGTAACCATTGAAGATGATTTTGTTTTTGTCATCAAAGACTTCGTAAAACCCACAGCGGAGGGAAGGCAATTCATAAATGGGAATTCTCACCACCCGCAAACGACATTCAAGTCAATCCCGTTTGGAGAAGCTATTAGATTGAGGCGCCTCAACCAAAGAAAAGATGATTACCTCAGCAGCATAAACCGACTCAAAAGCGATCCATTCAAAATTTCGCTTGAACATGACTAATGACATGATAGCACTGGCATCTGATTGGGAAGACAGACTACGGCCCCCAAAATGCAACAAGAAAGAAGACCCACAGGTTTGGGCTACATCTTTTCCCCATCTGCTTACTCTAACACAAAAAGAAAAAAATTTAAACCCGAAGGCAATGATTACCTGCAAAAGACCCACCACAATTGGACAAAAGCTAACAAACTATAAAGACCTTGCTTTAAACAAGACACGAAATCAAACCAAAGGTGAGTCAAGGCCATGTGAGAATTGTGCACTTTGTGGTTGTTATGGAAAAAAATAACAAATCCATGGTATCAAATTTTTCACAATTGCTGACTAAAACCAAAACTTTTAAGCTAAACCAAAGCTTGACTTGCGCAGATTTTGGCATTGACGTCGTGACATGTGTGATATGTCATGAACAGTATGTTGCTCAAACTAGCAACAAATTTTCCAAAAGATTGTCAGCGCATCGTAGTAATTGGAACAAACAAGATTGTAAAACTGACAGTGACAAAGACCAGATGGCTTTGTCACGACACTATAAACAAGCCACCTCTGCACGAAGCATTCACCATTACTTTTGTCGAACAACCAAGTTGTCACTCTCTGGATATCTGTGAAAATAAATGGTATCACCTAATTGACGCGCAAATCAACATTCAGAACATGATCCTCCCCCATGTGAAATAATTATTACGAT
>Ga0210059_1011694_pt1 | contig 13382 bp, 7 predicted proteins | sample Ectturendosymbi2_FD_188042 | JGI IMG/M metagenome (GOLD analysis project Ga0210059, IMG submission 188042) | Ecteinascidia turbinata endosymbiont from Florida, USA - Sample 2 (SPAdes) (version 2) | ecosystem: Host-associated > Tunicates > Ascidians > Unclassified | place: Key West, Florida...
TGGCAAGGGTGCGAACCTCATCCCCTGCCAAGCTAAATGTAAAAACCGGACCCCTACGTAGCTTGTATATCGGTATTTACTATTCTTATGGTTTCAGTAGATTGTTGTTTTTTGCATTTTTCGGTGTGTTTTCCGCTGATTTCGGGTCTTTGTATAGCCGTTCAGTACCGGGTTCTCTATTGTTTCTCAACTATTTTCTGAGTGTTAGCCAGTGGGCCCCCTTCAGCTAAGTTTCCCCCCTGGCTCAAACCCAGAACCGTTGCCAGAAAGTCGTCAATAGGGGGCTTCACGTTTGTGTGCGGAGGCTTTACGTTTGTGCAGGGGGGGTCTTGACATTCAAATTTAACAAAAATTCCATTGATTTGTAATGTTTCATGTTTTAATTTGGGGGGCTTGAAGCTTTGTGTGGGGAGTTAAGCCTACGAAAGCACCTCCCGTGGCGATGGGACTGCTCAAACCTCTAGTCACGTCACTGCACCTGATCAAAGCAAAGTTGTACTGCAGATAAGAGCTATGTGTAGGGCTATCAGCAGTATCCTACAATAAAAGCATAGTTGTTTCTTAGGTGACTGAGCAATACTGTAGTTTTGTCAGCATTTGAATCGCGCAAAGCTCGATTGGTATTTTTAGATGTGATTTATTTCCATTTGAATTTTCTTCAGTAAGTCATCCAGAAATCAGACTGCTATTGAGTACTTGCGCAAGTTTGTACTGCTCCCATGCTAAGCAAATCAAAGAAGATCTTGATGATATTGAATAGCAAGCAAAAGCGACTTTACCAACTGGCAACCGCAAAAAAGCGACTTTACCAACTGGCAATCGTCCTCACCAACGAGACAGGGAAACAGCAAAGAAATGACAAAAACGCATTTGGGTCTGATGCCTTAGATTAATGGTGCTTATTTTATGCAACCACGCGAAGCCTTATCGCTTAGCTTGATGGTCACAAACTGCTCAGGCGAAAGGTCCTTTTCAAGATTCAAAAGAATTAAAAATGAATTAAAGGGTCACAATGTTCCAGGAGAGGTTGTCGACACTAATCATTCGGTACATTAAAAGTGACAAACTTAGGCAAACAAATTGTAATGAATTCTTCGATCATTTTGTTACGAAGAAGGCAGGACAAAACCTTTTTAACTGTTCACTGTGTTATGTTCAGCCTTACTTGATTCGATGATTGTAGGTTGTTATTAGTTTATACGTATTTCAACAATGACAGCATAAGCGAAATTTAGACTAGTCCAGTCGCCACGGTGGGCATTGGTGAGCTCAGCCCTTCCAAATTTAAATATGAAACACTATAAATCAGTAAAGATTTTTTTCAGATTTTCAGAATGTCAAGTCCCCCTGCGCAAATTTAAACCCCTATTCAAGACTTTCTGGCGACGGTTCTGGTTTTTAAACTTCACATCTTTTCACGCGACAGTTTCGTTGCGTTCGATTGTTACCAGTCTGAAAAAGTAAGAAACATGCGAATCGTGAACTTAACAGTTGCAACCATTTGGGTGCGTTTTACGTGACGTGTTTTGCTCGTGTGTGTGAAATGTTTGCAGCCGTGGTAAGCGAGTTGCAACGTGGTTTTCACGTTGTGCTTTAAAGTCTTTATGCCGCCACACGTACTATAACAATGTGCTTGTTTTTTTTAAACACAGATAAGAAAAAACAGATGTGATTCGTATAAAAATCGTAGACCATGTGTTTTGTCAAATATTTCAATTGTGGCAATTTCGGTTGGTTTGCCTGTGGGAGTTAATAATCCAAGTAGAATTTCAACAATTCCTTGCAATTTAACACGCTTTTGCGTCGAAGGCAGCAACAAACACAATGATCGTGGGCACTTCAGTAATGATTTAGAATTACTTACTGACCGTACTTTCAGAGCGTCATTTCGGATTGGACGGATGTGTGTTTTCTACACTGGATTACAAAAACTTTGATATTTATGTTTTTCATAAATTTCTGCTTGTAGCATACCAAAGCGCAGAGCAGACACCCATGCAGGACTTTAATTTTGCGCTACTGCGTCACGCTTACTGATGACGTAACTGAAGTTGATCCCTTCACAACAGAAGATAACAATTCCATGTGAATCGCGTATAGCCTGCCTTTTCTTTTTTGCCTCTTTTACCACAACGGGTTCAGTTCAGTTGTGCATGCTCACTCGTCCTGTGGCGTTTGGGAATGCAAGAAGTTTTTAATGCTGTTGTTTATTGCGTAACAATGCCCAGATCCCTGCGTGTACGTGCGAACTCAGCGAGCACGATGTTCACTCTGTGCATTCGCATTGTCTGCCCCGCTGCAAATCTTGTGGAAATTCGTCAGTGTCTGCCGGAATGGCAAATCTTACTGACTCGCTACTCTTTCCTGCCATGATAAACCACATCGATAGGGTATTGTTGCCAGGGGTGTAACGAGGTTAGATGGCGCCCGGGGCAAGAAGCAAGTTTGTCGCCCCGTGTTCGAACCTGAGATCTTTCGGAAGCAAATGTAGTGCATTGAAGAAACTACTTGCGGCATTGTTGGGACTTTTCGGCAATCCCCACAGTCATTCGGCGCTCCCATAGTGATTCGGCGCCCGGGGAATTGCGCCCTCTTTGCCCCCCACCCTCGTTAGGCCCATGCTTGTAGTTATTTCCGATTCATAGATTTCCTCACATTTTCGTAGAAAAACCAAAAGCCTCGTTGGTGCTTCGTAGACAGAGCACCGGCTCATCTATTAATCGAGCTATATCAACGCAATACTCCCTCACGCCCCCCCCCACCTGAATAAGCCCCAGCATGCCACGAAGCAAGTTTCATGAGTTTCTTCTTCCTTCGCAGGATTCAAGAAAAGCTCGAGACTTGGCCGCCACGAAGATCCAGGCGCGCTACCGAGGTTACCGTGTGCGGAGAAGAAGGAGATACATGGTAGATGCTGAAGACTCGAGGAGTGATCAGGTGACAATCGACTGATTGGTTCCCACCCTGTTTGGAAAATTTGGGTCCTGTATTCAAACATGTTTAATCATACTGCAAGCAACGTTACTCTGCGTCGTGACTTGTCTGTCGTCGCATTCGGAACAAATAAAACTACTCGCGAAATCGTGTAAAAAATAACCAATCAAGACGTTTTCATTCAAATCATTCTTTTTACTAGTTTTTTATACGTAGTTGTTTCGCTTCGTTTTCTAAGTGTTGTTGACCACCTGAGGGCGTGCCAAACCCCGTATGTGTGATTTGATAGGTTGGATATCAGTTCTTCAGATGAAAACAAATCAATAAAAATTAAACAGCGTTGATAAAAGCTTAGTTTGTAAGGGGGCGGAGCTTGCAACGTAAACTGCTTGTTTGTTATTGGTCAGGACGTTCGACGTCATTCCGCAGCAACTAAGATCCAGGCTCATTACAAGGGCTATCGAGTTAGAAGGAACAAGAGACAAGTGGAATGCGTGAGTATGGGAGGTTCTCGCCGCTGTGCAGACTTGTGTCTTCTGCTTTCCTCCTCTTCTGTCCAAATCGCGCTTTTTTCAACTCGATCCGATGCGAATAAAATTTTCGAAATGAAAACATCGACTTTTATAGGATTTTTTCTATGAAACTCATTTCGTGTCGTGTAATTTTTTGTTACTAGCAAATTGTACTGTGGCAATCGATAAAAGCATTGTACTACAAACGCAAACGTCGGTCCAGATCCGACTTGCTGGCCTACAAACTCTTTTTGTCGATTTGCTTTAATCAAAGTCTATGCAAAGGGGGAAACGCTAAACAATAATTTACTCCTGGAATACTATCATTAAATTTTTGTCACACTAACCAAGACGTTGGGTGTGATTGACGCGGTTAAAAAAAATACTTTCCTTCAACTAAAGTTTATCACAAAAACTACACTGAAAACATAACTCTCATTGAGCAGTTTGAGCACTAACAAAGTTACTTTGTACTATAATCTCATACGATTTTTGATGAAAAGGTAAGTAGACCAAAATAGCGAAGATTTCATATATGACTGAACCGAATTACTCATAAAAAATTTTGGGCGTGAAGAACTTCTGTTCCATACTGCTAACAAGACCGTAGAAGCATGCGCTGAGTGAGTTTCAGCTCTTTACAGCAAACAGGCGCTTTATGGGAGACATGCAAAAAAATCTCTAAATTTTATGTAACATTTTTTCATTTACTTTTTTCCACAAATACAATGAAAGTTGGTAGGCATTATTCGGGCAAAAATGTCACACGAAGACTTTTCAGCCAACAGCACAACGCACAGTCACAACACATGGGGTAAAGGTGACTAAGGCACTTGGACTTGTCACATTTGCTGCAGCGGTACCGGGCCTTTCTGTCCGCCTTTCCAAGGCATTCACAGCAGCGCACCTGACGTGGCGAGTTTGACCTGCCGTCAGCAAATGATGCACCTGGTGCACCTGCAACCCTGCCCAGTGATGACACTTGACAGACACTGGCAATCAAGCTGTGCAGTTGACGGGATAGAGTAGGCGTTGCCAGCCGCCTTCCCCAGCTCCAGTATGTACGACCGTCTGCTGATTTTTGCCATGCGCCTTTTTCCCGATTCTCACAGGAAATGACGTACGAATTGATGCATGCTCCATTCAACACACCATACATGATACAGAGAGGCCAACGTCGTGTTTTCCTTGAACATGAGCTCACGGCACACATTTGGTCGAAGGTGTCGACCCCTCCCTTGGTGGCATTGTAGAACTCTATGATCTCTGGCTTTCCACTTGCTGCAACGGTAGGCTGGGTGTGTTGCGACGACAGCAGAAGCACAATTTTCTTTTTTGTCTTCGAAGTTTTGCCGCACACGACATCATTGTCATTTCTTTTGTGTGGAGAAAGGCACTTGAACCATGTTGTCTTGTTTCCTTGGCCTTCATTTCGAACGGTTTTCTCTCTTGTTGCCTCGAACAGTTCCAACAAGAGTCATTCCATAGTTTGTCAACAGATCTGAAATGAGCGGAACGGATGTGAACCAGTTGTCTGTTGTGACGTTTCTGTTACTTCCGTGGTACGGCCTGGTCAGCTCAACTGTATAGTAGTGCCCGAGGTTGACACCACTCCGTGAGGTTGTATCTTGCTTGCCCAAGTATGGAATGCCGCCCAGCATGTACTTCGTGTCGCTGTCGCAAATTAACACCAGCTTTATGCCATAGTTCGCTGGCTTGTTTGGAATGTACATGCGGAAGGGGCAATTCCCTCTAAATCCCAACAGCTGCTCATCTACTGTCAGGTTCACATGTGGACATACAGCCTGCCACAGTTGGAAATAAATGCATCCCACAACTCCCTCACATTGGCAAGCTTGTCTTGCTGTTGTCTTTCAGCATGCGTGTCAGGGTTGTCAAACCTCATGCAAGCAATGAGAAATTCGAATCTGCATTTGGACATTGCTGCCCGATACAAGGGGCAGCCCGTCACAGTGCTCCACATCTCCGCGGTGGAGAGATGATTGTCTTTCTGCTGCCCTGTTGCTAACAGCACTCCCAAAAGTGCTCGAATCTCGGTTGCCTCTGTAAAGCTATTGGTGGCACTTCTATTCGCGAGGTTTTCACAAGCACGGGCAATTTTAGCATTTGTCCAGGTAACGATTAACTTGATCATGTTGTCAGAAAAAAAGATTGAATGCCTTGTCTGGCGCAATGACACCCTTTGCCTCGTTGCTTGGCCCTGGAGTGAAGCTCACTAAATTACGAGCAGATGTACTCACACGGGCCGCGTGCTGTGGCTGACAACTCCACACAAAGTTATTTGCACTGGAAATTGTTATCTTCCCGAAATCAACAACAGGCGGGACGTCACTGTTCTGGCGGCGTTGTCTTCTACGTCCACGATTACTGGCAGGGTCAGGGGTCACGGCAGCAGAGGCACTAGCACAGGCAAACCGTTTCATTGGGATGGAAGTGAAAACCTTTCTTTTTTTACTTTAAGCCCAACAGCAAACCCCTCCTCCCCATCGTCACTTTCATCGTCAGCACTAGGCACATACTCTACGTCATCGTCACTGTCGTACAAGACATCTGCTTCTACATTGTCAATTTCAGTGTCACTTTCCAACAGCAATTCTACATCATCTTCCTCAAAATAACCAGTAGCATTTACTGGCGAGGCCCTTGGACTGTCCAAGATAATCTTCATTATTTCATCATTGCTGTTTTCGGGGTCGAGTAGCCATCATTATTTGTTATGTTGCAAATTACAGTGACTATTTACATGAAATGAAAAACACACACATGCTGGGCACACAGTAATACGGTCACTACAGCGTAAGCACCCTCACACTAACCATGAGGTCGTGTCAGCTGGACCCGAAATCACAACCTTTCCCCTACACTGCAAAATCGAAAAGAGCGAGGACGACCACACGCTAACCTATTAACAGGTCGCACAAAAAATGAAGCGCGCCAACGCGTGCTTACGTAGGTATCACGTGGTCACCGCATTTGACTAAGATTTGATAAACCCACCAAATCGATCCTGGGTTACTTCATTAGGATGCCAACCCTCATGCTCTCAAAGCAAAGCAACCGCTTGTAATTTCAGAAGCGAGGTGATCTACGACTGTGTTTTGTCAAAATTTCTCCCAATATTTCGAAGCTTAGTGAACGTCACCGATCATATCCATCACACTGAACTGGGAGCCATACCATGTGTTGATTTCTTTCAATGAAATGATCTTATCTTGTAGTTGTTCTGCTTTATACAACATGGAGTTCCAAGGAGCGATGTGACGAAAATGTTTGAAAAACCAGGGTTGCGGAGTCGGAGGTAAAATATCCGACCTTTCCAAAATATCCGACTCCTTAACATAACGTGAATGAAGTGTGGTTGTCAACAATTTTGTAGCAACTAGCAATCAATGGAAATCGTGGTACACAGCAGGAAGTCTGTTTCAATAAAAGTTTCAAAAGAAATTGTACCATTTCAACAACTTAAAAGTGTGGTGTAAAAATGATTCAATTTGACTTCCGGAGCCGGACAAAAAAATCCGACTCCGCAACCCTGTGAGAAACACTATCTTATCAGCAAGTGCCTCCTCAACTTGAACATTTCTGATTGTTGCGTCATAAATGAAAAAGTTTTGCGTACCGCAACATTTGCTAAACGTACGAAAATGGCGCACGCGCTTGTGTTTGTCACTACTAAGCCATCGTTCCCTTCATCTTGGAGTCATGTGGTTAACTTGTCATTCCATCACTTGCATCAACTCACTGTGTGCCTGCTGCATCGCGCAGACACCCCCACCGATCAGCTTCATGTCACCCCCGTGCATCTTTTTATGGATGACCTGCTTAACATTCTTTTCTGCGTGATCTGATAATGAAAGAATGGAGCGTTCCACATTTTGAATCTGATGCGATGGTAGAGACGAGAAGTGAAGCTGCCGAATGTCCTGTATTCCAGTGCACACGTACTTGGCTGAGATGTTGCTCGAGATCTTAGTTTGTTTCTATGCGCAGGGATCGGAAGAAGCGAAACGACAAAAAGCCGCGGCAAAAATCCAAACCCATTACAGAGGCTACCGATTGAGAAAAACGCAAAAAGAAATGAAAAATGTTAGTTGTGGCGCCTGAAATATGAATTACTGTCTGGCAGTGACTGACGAAATGTCGTGTCGTTCAGGTGTAATCGATAATTATTGTCCAGAAGCTTTACAAACACATGCAATGTGCAGGGTTAGGAGGATTGTGGTCCGCTTACTTTTCGCGGATACTTTGTTCAAATACTTTTCGAGTAAGGCATGAAGCGTGTCAGTCCCGTCGCCACGGGGGGGATTTAGAGGACTTACCCCTCAAACTGAGCTCCAATCCCCCCCAAATCAAAATATGAAACATTGTAAATCAGTATAATTTTTGTTAAATTCGAATGTCAAGCCCCCCCCTGCACAAACGTCACTTCCCGTATTGACAACTTTCTGGCGACGGTTCTGATGCTTGTGTCAGCCATCAATACCCTCAACTTAACCTCTGTTCTCTGCTGCGAGAAGCCGTTTGGTTTAACCAAGTTAGAAGTGCAGTCGTGCATTTCCCATTCTTACCATTTCTGTGCTGATTCGCCAGCACGTTCATGGTCATCCTTACGCGTCATACGTAACTTCCGGCTGTTGATCTATCGCAAGATTCCCGCAATTCTGAAACACTTAATTGTAGCGTTGGTCAGCTGTACTCATCCAAAGCGTTTGCAGCAGAGCTGTTTTTAATTGAATTCGATCTTGATTCGCCAGCACTCACAACCGGTTGAAGCCGATGCAGGGTCAGATGAACGCGACAGGGCAGCAACGAGAATACAGAGCAACTACAGAGGATACATGACTCGGAAGAGAATGAAAAGTATGACTTTCAATTGTTTTGATATTTATGTTTCGCAAAAGTGCAATGTTTTTTTTCGTACCGGTTGTTTCATCAACTCCCATATTTGAAAATATTTATTAATGGATAGATCTCCTGTAATCTCCTTTGCTTCCACCCCCCCACCACCATCCGAGCACGAGGGCAGCGCTGTGGTGCTGCGCAAGTAAGGTCGCTCCTCAGGCGCATCATCCGGAAAGCATGAGAAATAATGCTGCCTTTCTCAACGACTGTTATGCAAGCGTCCCAACAAGTCGCTCGCCCTAACAGTTTTAGTTCTGTCTCCACCTTCATCAGGAAGTACGTGGAACCATGATAGCGACTCTAAGGTTTCCAAGCAACTGTGATCAAAACCTTTATTACTTTCCAGGCAAAGATGAGACTGGGGAGGAAACCGGTCAACCGTAACCAGTGACGCATGATGACCTCACGTCGCGAATGATTTTTTTGGATAGTTTATTGCTGACAATCCATGGTTTAAAGAAGCACCGAGATGAAATAGTTTGTAGATAAATTTCTACTTCGATAGAAAAGCATCCTGGTGTGCGCTGTTGTAAAGTTACTCTGCGCGTGTTGTGTGCTATGGACTGTCAACCGCAATTGCTTGGTAATCTCTATTTTTTTACTCGCAAAGATTGACTGTTTTCCTGGTACTGTGGTACCCCCTCATTTACGTCACTGCAGTTGGCGGTGTTCTCTGCGCAAATTACGTCACTGTGTCGTGATCTGGTGCAGATGACTGCAGATCAACTCGCTGATGTAAGAATCAATGATTGGTGATTACGGGTCGCTGTGGAATCATAGTTTTCACATTTGTTTTTTCATTATTTAGATTGTAATTATGAATAGTTTTTCAGTGATTGCGTAGGACGTAGTGCGCATCCTATGTTTCTCTTAATCAAACTTGTATGCGTGAAACCAGGCTGTGAGCTTGACACATTCTCATGTCCAAACGAAATTCCAAACAAATATTCAGCTTGTTCAATGTAATATCCGACGGCGTTTTCATCGTATCATGGGATTATGTTCTTGTTGGAAATTCGTCGTGCTGTACGCTAGAGGGCGCGCACGAGAGTCCCGAATAGCTTCAATTCACTTTCCAGTCCTGTTGTTGATTTGCACACGTCTTGACACGTCGTGCGTTTCACTCATGATTGTTGCGGTGTGCAAGTCTTGTTATCGTTTCTGTTCTTTCACTGTGACATCATAGTTGCGATGGACGGTCTTAGTTGTGTCATTGCTGTGTTTATTTCGTTTTTTGTAATTGCTTTGCTCAAAAGGGTTTCCCCGACGACAAATCAAATCGCATTTCAGCCTGGCCCCCACTTTCAATTGTCGAATTTTGCCTGAATAAGTTCAAAGTAACACAATTAGTATTGGTTCCATTAAAGCAAATCGTTTAATAAAAAATGCTGCAGAATTTGGCAGTATTTTGACAATATTATTTGTAATTTGGCAGAATTTCGTAATTGTTTGGCAGCATACACCGTGCACAGTCTGTCACCCTGCTATGGTTTGCTTACCGCATTGGTGTTGCTGAACAGTGTTACCAGATGGTAAAATGCAACACAATTTTTTACAAAAATGGTGTAATTTACATGCATGTGTGCATGAACGTCGGAAAGAATTTTTCCAGGGGGGGGGCAATAGTGGATTTTTTCAAGTTTTTCTAGGGGGTAAAAGTGGGGAAATTTGTTTTTTACCACTCGAAACTAAGGAAACAGGCTTTTTGCTAAAGATTTCAAATTCCTGCCCCTCTCCCGGCACCCATGCTTGTGTCTCGGAAAAAGTTCGTGCCACACCATTAAAAAGTAGTGTAATTTTGAGCGTTTTAAAACCATTCTGAACAGTGAAATTTTGCTGAATCTTATACGCAAAATAAAATATTTGACAGATCAGTTTCAAATGTGTTTTTGTTTTTGCATTGGGAACACTAAATAGCTATATTTTATTTGTGCATTGGCAACACATTTGGCATCCTTACAGATAACTTGCTAGTTGCTACATATGCTTTGTCTTGTCTTTGCATTCTTGTATCTAATGCAGTTGTAGAATGACTATTTAGTTGGTACTTCTGTGTTCAAGATGTGGAAAAGTTATGATTTTGAATGTGTTTAAGACAGGTTACAATGCTGTGTCATTTCTGCCTGTTTTTTAAGCTGTGTTCTTGATGTTTTTAACAGCGCAATGCCGACTCCGGCAAACGCACGTAAAACCAAACAGGAGTATGTACCCGTTAACTTTCGAGGGGAGCCCGACGAGACAACCTGTTTTGCAGGGTTTTTTCGGTGTCCCAGCGCCTTAATTTTATTTTTGCATGAAATTGTTTGATGTTTGTGCCAATAAACTCTCTCTCTCGTTAGTATAGGTGGATGATACATTACGCCTGGGAAGTGTTCACGTACTCTCTTTGTAATTAAGTGGTTGAAAGAAAAAAAATAAAAAAAAAGCTTAAAAAAATGTTAATATTGTGGAAAAAGAGCATTTGACAAGGTACTCAGTTTTAATCGCAGTCAACGAAAAGTTGGGGTAGGATCATCTTGTATATTTATGAGAAAATGTAAGTGGAAATGTATAATCAATAAATATTGGATATTTGTTTGTGTGTTTGCATAAATTAATTATGAGAGGGAGATTTAATTTGTGAAGGATGATATGTCAAATTTGTAAAAAGAGTGAGTAGGGTTGCCTTGGTTTGTGTGATGAACTGGCAGGTACGTTTAGATCAGGCTCGGTATCAGTTTTCATTCCATTCGCTGATGCTTTTCATGGCGAAACCTTTTGTAAAGAAGTGAAATTGTCAATTAAAATTTTGCAACATACCAACTTGACCCATAGGATAAATGGTAAAGGAAAGGTTTGTTAAGTAAATATTTACTCTCCGGACTTTCTGACAAGCTAAAACAGTTTTACCCGCAGGGTATTCTGAAGGAAAATTACGTCACATAAATTTGACTAAGGCATCTGCAGCACAGCAGCATGTATAATTAAAACCTTCCTTTTCCGCAAAATAAAGAAAAGTATGCTTTATGGTAGCAGCTATTGAAACGTAACTGATTATGCAGAACTAATCAGGAACATGGCGCAGTGGATGTCTAGTTATAATTCGATCGAAAGATCTCGTGATCGGTCCACTTCTCTGAGCTTGCAATGGCTTGGTTGCTGCCAGGCCACACCTCGGCAGCAGCACAGTCGCAACATTCAAGTGCATGCTATGTAAACATACTAGTCATAGTCATTACATTCGAAATGAAGCTGATCTATTATAGTGTAACCTTTGCAAAACCCATTCAATTGACAATGCTTCACAGCTTCATTGCAGGACTACTTCAAAAACTAAAACGTTAATGTCCGTTAAGCAGATATCACATTTTGCAAATTCTCGCTGCAGTCTTTAAAGAAGTATATTTTGATTTAGACAAATTAGGCCTACTTTTTAAATTAATTGCACTGCAGTAGCTCAAGTTACCTTCCTAAAACGATTCATAACGTTTATCGACTAAGACAGTATTTCATTTTTGATTTATTATTATGGGGGGGGAGGTTGGCGCTTCGACATCACCGGTCTTTTAGCGCCACGTCTTACTGCTGGTTAATCAGTTCAGAGGGTTCGATTTGTCGCGTCGACAAAGTGTTGAACAAGACACGATGCTCCTGGGTTGCGGAGGATGTCTGCAGTATTCGCAGTTACGCCGATCTTGCGCAGTTTCGCCAGCAGGATTGCGCGTTGTGCGTGGTATTGAGGACAAACCAATAGAAAATGTGCAACAGTTTCTGGTGTGTGACAGGCATCACATAACCCATCCTGGTGGAGACCCAATCGAAAAAGATGGAGGTTTAGCTTGCAGTGGCCTGTTCTCAACCGGAACAAAGAAACTGTGTCTGCGTGGGCGAGGCCCAAGTCTTCTTTCCGTCGTCGGGGAAAGACGGCCTTGTACGAAGTTCCCTTCGGGTCACTTTGATACTGGGTGTTCCAAACGTTATCAAAGTGGTCGCGCAGATGCTGACAGATGACTGCATAGCTCACGCAGGTGTTCACGGTTTTGAGTCTTATTTGGCTGACGTCCTGGTGTCGGTTAGTGGATGTAGCCAACCTGGCCAAGGAATCTGCTATTTCATTGCCAGGTACACCACGATGGCCTGGAACCCACATGAATGCTATTTCGCGTCCAGCCTTGATAAGAGTTGAGGACAACAGGACAATCTTGGTAACGAAGATGTGGGAGGTCCAGCACCTGCTATTTATGGTCTGTAGTGCACTGAGACTGTCCGTGATGATTAACGCCTTAGGTATCGAGTAGGTAACAACACAATAAAGTGCACGAAGAATACCGTATAGTTCTGCACTGAACAACGACGCATAGGGGTTGATCGTAATTGACTGGCGAACATTTAATTGTTCAACGTATAAGCCACAGCCAGTAAGTGATGCTGTTTTTGAACCATTGGTATATTTGTGATGGTGCGTACTGTAGCACTCAACCAACCTGGACAGAAAAAGCGGCGCCACTGTCGTGGTACCGGAGTGTTGCATGTATCTGAAAACAGAGAAGTCCAGTTTGGGGTGGTGAAGCAACCATGGGGGGACGTCGAAAACCCTCAAAACATTTGCCCGAAGCAGGTCACCAGTTATGGTGGGTTTGGTCAGCATGTTGAAAGAACAGAAATTACCAAAGTCCGGGAAAGTTCCTGCCAACAATTTTCTATAATGGTTTTAGCTGGATGTGTAGGAAAAGTCAGTAAGTGAGCTCTATATTTGGACCACAGGAGGCGGTGTTTTAGGTCCAAAGGCATCTCGTTGCAAGCGTGCTGCAGGCACATTGTTGGTGTACTCCGCTTGGCGCCAGTGCACAGCCGCAAAGCTTCATTTTGAAGTTTAACTAGAGAAACCACGTGGGATCTAGCAGAGAAAAAGTATGCCTCCATTCCGTATTCCAAGAGCGATCGCACGAGACATCGGTAAATGGTGAGGAGGGGGGATTTGCTTGCTCCCCAGGAAGTACCTTTCAAGAACCTCATCATATTCAATCGCTTGTG
>Ga0210059_1011695_pt1 | contig 13381 bp, 6 predicted proteins | sample Ectturendosymbi2_FD_188042 | JGI IMG/M metagenome (GOLD analysis project Ga0210059, IMG submission 188042) | Ecteinascidia turbinata endosymbiont from Florida, USA - Sample 2 (SPAdes) (version 2) | ecosystem: Host-associated > Tunicates > Ascidians > Unclassified | place: Key West, Florida...
GCAGTTAATAATCCTGTTCCCGCCAGCCAAGTAAGATTCCAACAATTCCGTGCAATTTAACGCTTTTGCGTCAAAGGCAGCAACAAACGCAGTGATCGTGGGCACTTCAGTAATGATTGAGAAATTTTAATGACCGTACTTTCGGGCGTAGTTTTCCGATTTTCGCAAATTGATTGACGCTTTCCATTTTTTTCCTCGCAACAATGGTTGAGGGGTCCTCACAAGTGGATTAGCCTAGGGCCTCGCATCAGTTAAATCCAGTCCTGCGTGTAGTACTAATTTGTATGACATCAAACGTCAAACTTTTCACAAGAGCCCCCTTTAAAACAGCCTAGGGCCCTGCAAACGATGTAAAGTATTTGTATCAGGTTTGCTATTTTAGGGCATGTAAATTGCAAATAAAGTATTAGCAAGTAGTATGAGGTGCTAAATTTAGACAACTCAAATTGCATTGCCTGAACCACTTTCGGCGATAGTGCAAGTTGTCGTACGTAGCCTATAGCCTGACGCTTTTTGGTTGTATTTGAAATGGTGGTTTTCAGAATGCACCGTACGTTTTTTGTATTTTTAAAATGTACAATACAGGGTGGGTCAAAAGTAGACGTGCCCTTGATTGCTTTTTCACATTTATGGCTGAAATTTTGCGAGGGTATTGACAAATACTGGATCGTTCTTGTAAGAAAATTATTCTACTTTCACCACTGCTCCTGATCCATATCTGATAATTTTTTTGAATATCCATATCCAATCCTTATCCGGAAGTTTCTGAAATTCAGCATCTGATATCCATCCGTTTCCTAATGCAGCACTGGTTAAATACGAAACAAACAGGCAGTGATTATAGGTCCACCAGTGGACCTTCATTTTTGCAAACTTATTCATCCATCGCCTGCAAGGTGACACTAATCGATGACAAGTGTGCAGTAGGCTGGACTACGCTTGGTAGAAACTTAGTAAACCTAACACTTATTAAGCCTAAACCACACATCTGACCACTAAAATTTGGAAACTTTGGAAAAAAGTAAATATAATCTGGGCTAAGGGCTAACAGAGATGACTCTTTTTATGAACAAACTTTTTATGGAAGCTACAGGACTTTTTTAAAAGTTTTCAAAACCAGACAAAGGTTTACAATTTGGGTTAGGGTTTTTGGTTATATGGCAAAGAAGTTCTGTTAATCCAAGGATATAGTCCTTGCCATGTGACCAATTCCACCTGCATCAGCTAACTGCAAGAGCTCCAGCATTCAATCAATTGATAAAATACAGAAATTATATTTTGTACCACTGAGAGTAGATCACAGTAAAAAATATAGTAAAACCATGTGGCTTACAAAAACTGCAAACGCAAACTGTCTTTTAGTAAAGGTTGACTGCATAAAATTCGAGGTAGAATATTCAAAATTCTAACCAGAAGGATATGCAGCTTAAACACTGAAAGAGACCAGGGGTGGCCAACAGGTTGATCGCATCAACCGGTTGATCGCTGGGTGTGTCACTTGGTTGATTGTACCTGGTTTTGCATTGAATTGACAAGCTGCCTAAAAATAACATTTTTCGATCAATATTCCAGAAAGTACATAAAAATTATCCATCCATTGGTTGGTTACGTATATTCTTTGGTGCCTCTTGTGATGGCTGATCATAGGCTAGCTCGGCAGATGCCTCGAGGCATTTGTAATACGTTTTTGGGATATTGCGTGGCAATCAAGATTGTGATGGAACAGACACTTTGCCTTCTGTCTGTGCATCACTTACTCAGGAGATGGTACACTGCATTTGCACATGTGATACTCAACATTGGCATTTTGTATTTGTGACTATATTACCAACTAGTCGATCGCGAGTTATCAAGAAATTTTCTAGTCGATCCCAGTCGAAGACAAGTTGGCCACCCATGAAATAGACAATATTAGCCTTCACAACGCACACATATCCCACTCAGCGCAACAAAACAAAGCAGCATACCAGTGATATAAGAGCAGCTTACTACTTCCACCTTGTCGGAAAATATTTACGATGAAGTAACACGAATTATCATCGATTGTGATGAGTGCAGCACATACTGACAAAATCATTTTGATTTTTTGTGGATATAAAAATATAAAAATCATAGCAAAGAAAATAACAGCACCATCATTTGTGACAGCTTGAATTACTCTCAGGAAAATTTCGTTATAGAAATCAAGCATATATCCTGATCCTGTCCTGATTCATTTTTTTCGAAAATGAATATCCAAATCCAATCCTGATCCGAAAAAATCGCAAGTATCCTGCAGGATATCCAATCCTGATCCTGTCCATGCTCACCTCTGAGATCCAGTCCTGTATTTCTAAAAATCAGTCCAAGTCCATACATTCTCCGAAAACTTTAAAAAATCTAGAATCCCAGTTGAAATAACGTTCAAAAATTTAACAAAATACAGCTTTTCAAAAAGAAAATTGTGCAATTATTTTCCCTTAACCTAGTACAAATGCGGACCTGATCCTACATTTATGGAACAATTTATGGTCTGGATCCAATCCACTTGATCCGTGCTCCAGAGGTGGCCATGAATGGAGGATGCAGAGTGCCGAAGTCGACTCCGGCAGGATTCTGCATTTTACTTCGGATGCGGATTCGGACCCGGAGTCAAAAATTTGTGAAAAACCGGACCTGGATAGGATTGCGTACTGTAGCTTATTGTGGGCACCGGATATCTAACCCAAATTTTAATGTAACCAGAAATTTTTACAACTACATTAATTTTCATAACTTTTTCAGAATGAGAAGAACTTTTACACTAGATTAGCTAGTTCAGGCAATGCATGAGAAAAACATAGCTAATCTCAATCTTTACAACCTAAACAGAAGAGACCATCTAACTTTTTCTGATGGCACACGATTTGTGGGTCCCGTGCTGTCACCGACCAAATCTCATTATCTCATTCAATCATAAGTTTGGCATACCAGACTTACACAATGCGGCATGAACGAAATGGCTGTTATTTAAGCTCGAGCAATCCTACCGGGATTTCAAACCCAGTTAAGTTTATCCAAAATGGGAACGCAATTATTTCAAATATTATATTTCTCCAACTTTCTTGAATTGTAAAAAGATGGAACCATTGTTGACAGTGATTTGGAGATATATGCTAATCACCTTAAAAATTTAAGTGAAGACTTTAAGGTACTCTTAAGGACCTACAGAGGATGCGCCGGATTGGATTGTTACGCTATTTGACTTTAATGTGCAAAATGCAGAACCCTTTAACGACCGCGCGAGCCAATAAATTGGCTCGAGTTTTTTTGGTTATAACTCGCCAGCCGCTATAGCTAGAGAGGTGTTCAAAACCCTCTACGGATTCAGCAAGTCTAGTAGTTCCGAGTCAAAAAAAAAAATTTTCAGTTTTGGGTTTGGGGTTTTCTTGGGGGGGCGTCACAAGTGGGGGTATTTTCGCGTTTTTTTGGCCTATTTTGCACGGCCCTGGACGCCCATCAAATGGGCCCACGTTTTGGCCCAAATATTGTTACGAAACTAGGCTATCTCACGAGTCTTTAGAGCCCTTGATTGGCTTTCTAGCACATCTGGATGAAAAATTATGCCACAAAAAACAAAAAGTTGTCAAAAATCGTACCTCTGAAAAAGGTAACCAGGGTGGAATAACACCCCTTTTGGATATGGCCATAACTCGCTGTTAGAATAGGCTAGAGAGCTGTTCAAACCCTCTAAAGATTCGTGAAGACTAGTAGTTTAGACTGAAAAAAAAAATTTTCAGCTTGAGATCACGTTTTTTTTGTTAATGTTTGCATATTCAGAGGTTGTTCATTCATATTTCTGTACATTGGGATAATGACGTCACGTCTTGGGAGTCGAACTATCCATCAGATTTGGTGACTCGAAGTTTTTTTGGATTCTAGGCTTCAATATGAGTCTTTCGAGGGTTTGATGGACTTTCTAGCATTTTTGGTTCAAAAGTTATGGCCAAACTTCCGGATTTTAATTAGGGAGATCCCCTGAAATTACTCAGCCTTGTCCTCAACGATTTGGGGTCTTTTGGCCCCTGCTTGTGCACCAGAAACGCTAGGAAGTCGATCTAGGCCTCTAAAGCATCACATTCCAGCCTAGAATACAACCAAACTTTGAGCCAAAATTTTGGCCCTTTGTGGAGGTGATGACGTCATAATGAAACAACCAAAAAAGTCCAAAACTACCCTTTTTCTAACCCCACCCACCGAAAACCCCGAACCATAACTTTTTGGGCCATAACTTTGGTTCCAGACCTGCTAGAAGGTCAAGCTAGGGCTCTATCGACGCGGGAGGTCATCTAGTTTCCAAACAAAGTTTCAGCCAAAATTGTGGCCCATTGGATTGGCGTCCAGGGCCCGTCAAATTTTGTGCAGCTAATGAGCCGTTTTTACTTGCATTCTCAATTCTTACATGCTTGAATCTGGTGTTCGTCATGCAAATACATTCCTAAATCGGAAGAACCGACTGAACTCTGAAGATCGTGTCAAATTGCTACTAAACACACCAATCTCCATTTACAGTAGGTGAAAATGCTCTTGCTGTTTCTCACTGGAAACACCCTTCCTATTGATGGGTCTCAAATTGCAATGAAAAGTTTGCCATTTTCCTTTTGCGCTTGTGTTAATAACAATGTTTCTTGCTCATTGCCTTTCAATTAGAGTTAGATAGTTGCAATATCAGTAGTTGGTGTTAATCCAAATGCCTTGGTATTTCTGAGGTAGTGGGATCTTAGAAGTTCAACTCGTTCGGGGCTCGGTGAGATGTTTATGATTTCACCAAGGGTTCAACAGCCAAAAGAATGTGCAAACCCCGGATTTACATCTATTCCCTCAATATCTGCATGGTGCTCACTGCCTTCACTGGTTTCCCTGTTTTCGCTTTTGTATAAAATTGAGTTAAGTTTCAGGCAGGTATTTGGAACCAAAGTCTCCACGGGTGGGTGGAAGTTCGTAACCTCAATGGTTACAGACCCTCGCCTGAAGAGCAAAGATTTGTAATGAATGTCAATATGCGGCTCATATGCATTTTCTGGGTCAAGCTTTTCCGACAGAAAAAAGACAAATTTTGTCTGTTTTTTCGATTTAAAAAAGCCCAGTGCGTTGAATAACATCCCGAATTTCAAAATCTGTAAAAATGCCAGTGGGAAAACAGCCAAATTTCAAAATCTTCAAAAAAGCAAAATTCTTAACCCTGCTCTCGGAATACACTACTCTGGATGTAGTGTTGTACTAAGTGTTACGAGTTAGCGAACAACTGTGATTACAGAAAATGTCTGTAATCTTGTGGCCCTAACGCAACGCCATTACAAACCCTGTGTGTCTGTTATTATCAGTCTGCGTTGTGAAGACAGTGTGTGCTTGTGCTCTATGGACTTCGTGTCTGGCCCAAACATTGAAATTTAAGACAATGCAGTGCACACCAGGAACAGATTCAATGGACACTGCATGAGACAAATTGCGCGTTCCACTTGCACATCTTGTCTATCTCTTTTTAGATATATTTGGGTGCTCATTACACAACCGTATGGGGGCCCACTGCTCACTTCATGGTGGCAGGGACAAGCTACACGCACCCCTCGCAACTCTTCTCCAAGAAAAATTTGTGGAATGAAAAAGTGGCAAAAGAGCCAAAAGTGGCCAAATAGCCAAATAACAATTTTGGAGCCAACTGCTTCTCAAAAGAGCCAAGTTTCTGGTTTTTGGCTCCAAAAGAGCCAATCTGGCAACCCTGCTCAAGACGACCTTCAACAGCACGCTGAAGCCGCCGAACGACGATGACACGTCAACGTCTGGAATCAAAGAAAGTGTTTCCCTTCAGAAAATGGGGGGCGACAACACGAACAGGTTGGGCGAGAGAAATTTGGCCAAAAAAATTGTTGCAAAAAACATTGTGTTGCTGGCGAAACAGTTATCACAGAATCAAAACAAAATATTCCCTGGAAAGGTAATTGTCTATATTTTCATTCCTGAAAGTTTCGTTTTACCTTCAGTGTACAAAAATTTTTTACAGATCAAAACGCAAACGTCACCTAAATGGTGACCATTTCTTACGTCACAACGTCACCACTTAGCTCCCAAACAAAGCCTCGACCCCAAACTGAAATATGAAGCACTAGAAATCAGTGAACTTGCGGGCCCTTTGAAGGAAAAGTGCTTATACTTACAGTTATTTTAGGCTCCTTTGAAAGCAAGGTATTTGCACATTGCAACTGTTGTTGGGGGCCCCTTTCAAAGCAAAGTAGCCTACTTATGCATTATAATTCCTGTTGGTCCCCTTGGAAAGCAAGTACTTTACACATTACAGTTGTTATTGGGGGCCCTTTTGAAAGCATAGTGAACCTATACGTACACATTTATTACATGATGTGCGACCTGGAGGGGTGGCACAGGCATGCTTTAAATTCAGTAGAATATCTATTTTTAGTGGGTCCTCATTACTGAATCAGGGATCGTTTCCATAGGTAAAATCCTGCTTGACAAACCCATGTTGCTGAGTCCTAATCCGAAAGTACTGTAGTACTTTTATTCAATAAACCACTAGTGAATCTTGTTGTATTTTTCGTATTTTATTAATCATAAATAAACAAAGAACATGAAAGCATTGGTACTCACCAGTTCACGATATTCCATAATGTTTGGACGCCTCTCGGCATGAAGCAACTCCTACATAAGATAATCTCAATTTCTGCAGAAATTCTAATTTTTCTCATTGAATATACAATTCAGATATGAATAAAATACTCTTTGCACACACTTTTCAACAATTAAATGTTGTCTAATTTAATAATTCAATTATACACTATAACTGACACTGTCTGCACTGTTCACTGACTGACAATTCCTGCCTTACTAGTCGCTATTCATTCTGCAAAACCAGTAACATTCGTTCGTGCGGAAATTTGTTATTAAAGTTTTTGGTCTTGCTGCGTTTGTTCGAAAGCAATCTCAGTCAAAAGGGGTTGATTCGAGAAGGAATCAAAGTATTCCAAGGACCTCTGCCGAGCTGGGTTCGACCCAAGCGAACCACAAAGGGATGTGACTGACATGCCAAGCAGGATACAGTTAGATGAAGTCTTATCTAAGTGTGACGATTCAACCAGAAGGATCTCGACCAAGTGCAGTTTGACTGCGGCGGCACAAAAATTGTTTGAGGCAATTTTTGTATGGCATCCTGAGTCGGAAAGCGGAAGGGTGTTACAAAGAACATCCGACGGCGAAGAGAGAACCAATTGACTGAGACTAGAATTTAGCAACAAGTTATCAAAAGGAATTTAGCCATAATCACCGATTTAACACGAACGCTTACCTTGACTGATTTGACAGAACTTCACCCGGACAAGCCAAATTTCATGATTTAGTTTGACAGGGATTAACCCGGACAAGTCACTTTTTATAATTCAGCCTGGCAAGGATTAACCCGGACAAGTCAATTTTTTTAAGCTGTTGCAGTCCGTGGACGTTACAACAGAGAGGGTAAGCTGTCACGGCCCCTGGACGCCACGACAGAAAGAGTCTTATTGAAAAGACCGACTTTTTGTCCGAATGCAGCTGCATTTATAGTTGAACATTCTTTCTGAGTTTTGTTAACGCCTCTTTGTTCCAGGTATTCGATTGGTTGCTTCTTATTAATGCTTCTTGTGATTGGTCAGCTTAATTGACTTCCAGAACTTTCTTGGGCTTGTTTGTGTTTGGGTTTCCTTCTTCTGAACTTCGGTTCATGTTCCGTTGATGCATTTCCTGTCACATGCGTTTCCTGTCATGTCATGCATTTCCTGTCACATCATGTTGATATTTCACTGCAATCTTACTGGGGTGACTTGAAGCTATTGTTCTTGGGCAACAGTCTGTCAATCTTCGTTGTCATAGCAACGGGTTAACTAATTTTCATTGGTTGCCGCTTCTCATCGTTGCAGGTATCTTGTCCAATTTTCTGGCCTTTCCGTAGCACTGACTTTATGTACAAGAATTCGTGTTCAGGCAACCTTGTCTGTAACACATTACAGTTGCTATTGTGGGCCTCTTTGAAAGCGTAGCCAACGATTTACACATTACAGTTGTTATTGTGGTCCCTTTGAAAGTAGAGTACGTACACAATGCGATTGCTGTTGGGCGCCCTTGAAAAGCAAAGTACCTGCACATTACAGTTGTTGGTGGCCCCTTTGAAAGCCGAGTAGCCCACTTACACATTGCAGTTGCTCTTGGGGGCCCTTTGAAGGCAAACTACTGAATTATGATGTGGTTCGGAAAACACTGTATGAGCGGATAATAAACTGTTCACCATCACTGCATATATCCCTGACAATGACCTTGGATAATAAATTATTTTTTACCAAAAATGAGGAATATTTACGCGTGAAATACCTTGAGGAGGGTCTCTAAAAAGGGTGGCCCGAGGCAAGTGCTTCGCTTGCTTTCCCTTAAGCACACCATTGTATATAACCCTGACAATGATCTTATATGAGAATATGAAACCGATTGAAGACTTTCTGCTTCATCTGATATGCATACTTTCTCACCTGATATGCACATGTAAACACTGTTATGTAAAGTTATCTTTATATTATTGAACACGTTGAAGTTGCTGATGAATTTATCACTTAAAAACACACAGATTTACCGCGACTTTTCATAATTAAACCCAGACAGACAGGTCAACTAAAAACAGCTCTGGGTGAAAAAAAACTCAGTGGGAGCCCTGGTCACATGGGCCAGGTAGTCTTCTCTTATTTTGTACTGCATAGCAGCAAGATAGGCCTACCTTTGATGCTTATGACCAAAGTTACACATTTGCGCAGCCTGCTGTTTAGATAGCCAGATGGAGTTAAGTGTGTAGTTAGAAGAGTCTATTTAGCAATCACTGCTAAGTTGTCCCAAAACAGAGTAGAGCAGTTAGTGGGTTATGGATGTTAACTGTTGTGTCCGCATAGGACTTAGTCTGTGTTTGTTAACATTTATAGGCGATTTGAAATAAAATATGTTATTAATCTAAACATGTGCCATGCACGAGGAGATTAACAAGTCCAGATATCAGCAAGGTTTATGCATGCGTATTTCAGCCAGTAAAAATCCCAATGTGCACCCTTTGCAAGCATATTTCACTTAAGCCCATGGCAAAGTCAATTTACGCTAATGAAAGAAAACGTTCATTGCAGCGCACATTATTTGACTGGTGTCAGGTTTGCTCCTTCGGTAGTAGTGTTATCATATCTAAACGATAGGATTGCTTCTAATTTCCTGAATTTTTTTTGCATTTCATTACGACATCTTTAAATAATCGTCGTCAATTAAATGACAATGATTTACGATCAAATTCCTTTTGTTAAGCTCCTTCAAAAAAATTTTAGTTGGTAATTACGAGCCTATTATGAGTATTTGCAGGAAAATATTTATGATTACAGAAATTTGCACAATCTGCAAATGCTGTTGATGTTGTGAATTAAACATAAATTGCCAGATAGTCTATCCCCCCTGCACAAGCATTAAGGTCCCCAATAGGAGAGTTTCTAGCAACGGTTCTGCCCAGGCCCCCAGACATGGGGGAGATTCGGGGGCAGTTACCCCCAAATATTTTTTGTGTCCCCCAAATGTTGTTTTGCTCAGAAAAATTTGTTTTAAATATATCATAAAAACAAAAATCTTTTCCCAGTAGAAATATAATTTTCTCCCCAAACCTTAAAGCCTGGATACAGGCCTGATTCTACCAAATTGTGTCTGGAATTAGGATATTTTGTTTTGAAGGCCATTTGGCCTGGAGATGTGGCATTACGTGGAAATTTTTTTATATATCACTATTAGGGGGGCCCCTGTAGGCATTTTTGGGAGGGAAAGAGTCGGGCTACTACGGCAATATCCCTGTATTATGGTGGGTGTATTACGCTACAATTGGGGTGATGTTGAAAATGTTTTTTTCGCCTGTCCGTGTGATCATGTGCGAACACCTATTCTGTAATGAGTTATGTCTGACTATTTTTTGTGCTCAAGCCCTGTTTACTGTGCCTACGATACGGACCATGTGTCTGCAATAAATCATTATTATATACATTACCAGGTAGGCTACAATATACAGCACAAACAAATAATGGACACTAGGCTACACATATATAAAACACTGTACTAAACGATTATGGGTCAAGAAAAGGGACGGAATCAATGAAAGTCACACGAATTCCTTTAACTTTGATGACATGACCGCCTACATGAAAGAGCATGCTTCGAGGCTTGTAGCCTACCTTGCATCACTGGATACTTTGTATGTTTTAATGCTCCAAATGCAAACACAATGTGCAGTTTCGATGGATGTGAAAAATTCCACTCAAGAAAACTTACAGAATAAATGCAATAATCTACAGTTACGAAACAGAACTGAAACTTGCGAAGAAATTCAAAGCAAGATCATCAAATCCAATTCCAATCCAAATCTGGTTAAGCAGAATTTATAAAATCCAAATCACATTCCGCCATAAACTTGAAAATTCGCTGGATATAAATCCAAATCCAAATTCATATTCATCTCTGGGGCAACTTAACTGGGTTTGTCAATCAGATATTTAGTGATAAATGCTTCTGACTCGAGTCACGACTCATTGATTTGATTAGAGATGGGCAACCACTACTTTGACAATAGCGTCGCTATGGCTATCGCTATTTGCTGAATATAATAGGGGCGCTACCCCTCCTGTCACTGAACAAAAATAGTAGCAAGCTATCGCTACCGCTATTCTCTACCGCAACTTTTGGTTAACTTTTTGAAATTTGTGCTGTGTTGCAGAAGTAGGGTTTATTTTACAGTCTCACCTTGAAATGTTTTTTAAGCTATCAATTTTGTTGGGTGCCCCTTTATTGAACAACCATGATCTGAAAATAATAGTCATTGAGCAGTTATGATTAGGAATTGTTCATTTTACAGCAAATGCACATACAGTATAAATGAAACTTAGACTGCAGACACACATAGAGTGCATTTACTTTTGTAAGTGAATTGCTGTAGTTTTATCAATCGCCTTTATTGCTGCTTTCTCGCTGGAGTCAAATATAGAACTCAGGATAATAATCATGCAATAAAAAGTCAAAAATTTATTTTAACAAGGTTTTACGCACGTGTAAGTCGAATCGGGCCCACAACCAGGGTGGAAGAAAACCGGGCATTTGCATCCACCATGAAGTTTTCAGGCATCAATTTAGATTTTATAAAAAAGGTGATGTTGATCGTTGGTTTTAGTGAAAGCCCCTGAACAAACTATTGACCACATGTATTGCAAACTGAGCTCCTTATTTCTCCATGTTTTGGCTTATTCACAACAACAGCTTTGAATAGGATGCAGTGAGCTCCTTGTTTCTGCAAACTGATCTCCTTGTTTCTCCATGTTTCGGCTTATTCACAACAACAGCTTTGAATAGGATGTAGTTTATATAGACATATTCACAGTATCTAGTGGATTTGAGGCATTTGTTGTTGTTGCTAATGGTGGGATGTTAGTTTTTACTTTTGTCTTATTAATAATCTCATTAACACTTTTCCAAGTTTTCGAAAGATTCCCTTTACTGTCTATGAGATTTTGCTTATAGTACATGATTTTGCTATTCTTTTTGATGTGTGTTAAGATATTATTATATTTTTTATAGGTTTGCAGATATTCAACATTATTATGGTGTTTAGTTTTCCTTCTGAATAAACGTTTTTTTGTTTTTATAGATTTTAATATCCCTTTGGTTATCCAGGGTTTAGACGCTAGTTTGTTGTTTCTCCGAGATAATTTCACTAAAGGGCTATGTGTGTTGATTACATCAATAAAAGTGTCCAAGAATAATGTAAATTTAGAATCAGCATCTAAGGAGATATTAGAGAGATTGCGTCTAAGTTTATTATCCAGATCAAATAAAAATGGGTCCACATTAAGATTTTTGTAGCATCTTCTCCATAGGGGAGTGTGCTGTTTATTTCTGGAAAATTCAATTAATAAGAAACTGGGAAGGTGATCACTTATGTCTAAAGGGAAAAGACCACGATATAAGTAATGAAGATTATCATTAGTATAGATATGATCGAAAAGAGAAGGAGTACAATTATGCATAAATCTAGTAGGCCTATTTATTAAGCAGTGGACTCCAAGGGATGTGAGGGAATTTAGGTAAGCATGAGTCAAGAGACTGTCTGACAACAGGTTAATATTTAAGTCTCCTAAAATATAAAATGTTTGCATTTGATTATTTAATTTTATGATAGTATTTTCGAAGTTCCTGCTGAACTCATTAACGCTGTTGTTAGGATGGAAGTAGATGGTGCCTACTATTATAGACTCTTTAAACGGTGAGAATAATTCAACCCACAGATCTTCAACGTCATCGTCATTAAGATTTAAATCCAGCTGTTCTCTAAACATTAACTCAGACTTTATGTACAACGCTGCACCACCAGCGTTAGTGAGGGAATTTTTATGAATAAAGCTATAACCTTTGATGTTAACCATGGTATGTTTATCACCACAAAGTTTTGTTTCACTTATGGCAATAACATCTGGAAAGATAGATGAACTGTTTAACCAGTCCGTAATCTTATTTAAATTTTTAACTAGACTTCTGGTATTAAAATGTACTAGGAATAGACCACTAATTTTGTTACATAAGCATTGCAATTGGGTTAAATTGTAGAATTTACAAGGTTCGCAACGCAAAACCGTATTTGAGAGATCTAATACATCTTCAGTAGTCATAGCAATACAGAGTAATTTGTAGACATTTCCAGAATTTTACGTTTGACTGTTGTTTAGATGGTAAAATATAAATTGATGAAAGCCAAATGCTGACAAAGTACGAAAAAGGTTTGACTGAAGCTGAATCGGTTTGAATACAGAAGGATCATTAAAGTCACCAATAATCAGAACACAGCAATCAGGGTCAACTAGAAGCGACGATAAGACAGTGGATAGGGAATCGGTAAACTTTTGCTTGAGAAGAGAGTTAGAATTTGGTGGAAGGTAGCACACTGCAATATAAAGGCAACGAAAATTTGAAGTTTTAAGTTCAAGCCACAGTATTTCAACATCATCTAATTCATAATCGAAACGGCAAACACAAAAAATATCGTTTTTAACATAGGCTAAGACGCCACCGCCATGTCGATTTCGATCCAGACGAAAAGGATCAGCATAGCCATTAAGTTGAATAGTAACGTTATCGATCGAATTATCTAACTACGTTTCAGTTAAGCAGACCACAGCAAAGTTGTATTCTACGGCTAGGAGTTCAATTTCATCTAACTTCGTAGTGTTGTTATGAGCAAGTACGCTTCTCGTGTTAACATGAAGAACTGAGAAAATAGTTGAATTTAACGTCATTACTCATAATTAAAACTAATCTGGCAATACCCTCTCAC
>Ga0210059_1011696_pt1 | contig 13380 bp, 7 predicted proteins | sample Ectturendosymbi2_FD_188042 | JGI IMG/M metagenome (GOLD analysis project Ga0210059, IMG submission 188042) | Ecteinascidia turbinata endosymbiont from Florida, USA - Sample 2 (SPAdes) (version 2) | ecosystem: Host-associated > Tunicates > Ascidians > Unclassified | place: Key West, Florida...
CCAAATTGCCCCCCCCTTGGATCCGCCACTGATGTGAGGTAATATCAATCTGGCTACAATATGTTTGTATATGATATGTTTAATATCTCATAGGTTTATGTCTGTTTGGCCTTTGATGTGTGAAATGCCGACGAGACGAAAAGTTTTTTTCCAAATTCGCATGCCTGTAGAGTCGGCGTGATCGTACAAAAGGAATCAGGTTCGTTCCATGAGCGTCGAAAGGGGGGGGGCAAGGCCCCCTCTGGATTTTAAAAATTTCCGCAAAAAAGGTTGTTTTTTTAACTTCTAGTGGGAAAAACAAATTTCACCACTTTTGATCCCCCTGGAAAAATTTTTGAAAAATCCCCTAGTGTAACCCCTGGAAAAAAATCCTTCCGACGCCCATGGTTCGTTCATATACAGCACTGGCTGATGAAATCATCACAGTATGCCATGCTGCTACTTGGTGATCAATACGAACTGTGATTGTTTTTCAGCGAGGAGTACAAGGCACAGTTTCCTGTCCGCAACCTGAAAGCGTACTCGGTGGAACCACTGCTGGTTTATCCGACGCATTATACGGGTGAGTATTTCTGCAAGATTTAATGCTGCAGTGCTTGGTAAGTTTCGCTTGAGCAGGTTACTGTTGCCTGGGTCCATACTCCCCTATGGAATATATTTGTGTCTCACTATACAGTAGGTTCTGCAAATGTCTTTTGCGATTTGAACTGACGAGTGCCTGACGTTTTTCCCAGGCCAAGAAAATTATTTCAGTGACACTGAAACGTCGTCAATTTGGGAGGAAGTTGGGACCGTCAACGCACCTGTCAAAGAAGAATTGTGACGACTTCGCTCATTATTGCAGTATTATTGCTACAGCGCTAGGTCATTTATTTATGCAAAATTGTGCCAATGAATGCAGTTGTGTGTTTTTACTTGGATGAATTTTATACACAGTATTCTTATTTGAATTTTCGATTTGGTGCTTGTTTTACTAATGTGTGTGTTCTTTTGAAAGATGCGGCTACAAACTTGGCTATCATGTTATGAGTGGTTTATTGCATGTCGACAAGTCAAGGCTTGATGATCAAAATATTATTTGCAAACGCGTTGCTTGCAATAAATAGAGCTTGCAGTTGTGCAGGTGTTGTGGACATATTTTTGAAAATAAAGGTTAAAGATGTTGACTCAGCTAAAGGACCATCGAGAAAGTCAGTTCGTGGTGCTTAAATCGGAATGGGACTAAAGGCGCCGAGCTGTTGTAGCGCTAGCACTTGTCTGCTTGATTACTACTGCGCACACGTCTCTACAACTGTAATTATTATCAACGCACAAGAACCACTCACGGAACAAAATCTGTATGTCCGGTAAGCAGGGTTGATTGATTAAAAATCAAAAAGTCATGTAATTTTGGAGCTTTGTGTGATGTGTAGGACGCGTTTAGTTAGCATTCTAATAGGCCTATACAGTATCAGTGTAGAAGACAAAGAGTTCTTATCAGTCATGTCGCCACGGTGGTCATTTGGGGGCTTATACCCCCAAATTGTAACATGAAACACTATAAATCATTTGAGTTTTTGTGGAATTTAGATAGTCAAGCCCCCTTATTGAAAACTTTCTGGCGACCGTTCTGGTTCTTATGACGACACAACTTAAAACCACTTGAATTTTTATCAATCACAGCGAATGTGAGGTCACAGATTCTATGTCATTTAACTGCAAAATTGGCATGTGGACTGAAATCACTAACCCTTGCATATTCAGAAGTCGTAACTGTTAGAATTCCACAAGTTTGAAAGTGTGCACTGGCATAAAGTGAAAGTTGCATTTAAATTCTATCAAATAAAGAAGGTTGTTGACTATAAACATAGTTACAGGACATATTTTTGATCATGAAACAGATATCATTTTATGCATGTATGCCATGGGTGTCAATGAATTTACTAAACTGGCAGTTTCAGTATTGGCATTTCAATAAATATTTCATTTCGTACACCGGTACTGGTGTTGTGAACTTATTTGCATTAAGGGATATTGGATAAGTGCAAAAAAGTTTGAATGAAAGTTCAGCTATTTCTAGTCAGGGTTGATTATTTAAATCAGTGATAAAAACAAGCAAAAAGTCATGCAGTTTTGAAGCTTGCTGTGATTTGTATGACACATTTAAGTGGTTTCACTTATCATTGAAGAAGGCAGACTTATGACAAGTTATAAAATCAATTAAGATTTTGTGAATCACAGCAACTGTGAAGTCGCATATTCTATGTCAACCAACTGCAAAATGATATGTGGACTGAAATCACTAACATTTGCAGACTCAGGATCCAGAATGCCTCAAGTGTGAAAGTGTAAGCTACCACAAAGCAGGCCTGTAACCAAGGTTGGAGGGCAAAATAAACTGTTGGGGAGCAAGATTTTTGTTTTATTACTGTATATGTTCAAAACAAACTTTTCTGGGCACAAAAAATTTAGCGACGCCGCTCCTGAATGCCCGCATGGCCACCGGCCTGGCATACAGTAAAACTTATAAATTCCAGCAAATATGTAGGCTTTTGACTGTAGAAATAGTAGTTTTAAAATATATTTTTGATTCAAGTTCATAATAACACATATGTCATAGGTTTTTACCATTTTATGCATTTAAGTTATACTTTTACAGAAGCTGAACAAGTGCAAGCCCCGAAACTGATAGCCTTTATTTGTTTCTAAAAACTTTCACACAGCTCGTGATGCCAGAAAAAGCCGTTTTGCACCAAACACACCTGATCCGTTTTGCCCCAGATGGTAGCATTCAAAGATTCCCTCACCCTTGACATAATAGGCTATCGCCATGGGCGTCGGAAAGGCAGGGGGTCGGATTTTGAAAATGTAAGCAAAAAAGGTTATTTTAAGAGTTTCGAGCGGGAAAAATCAAATTTCACCACTTTTGCCCCCCTAGAAAAATTATGGAAAATTTCCTAGTGGCCCTCTGGAAAATATCCTTCCGACGCCCATGGCTATCCCTCAAGTTTATGATCTTCATTTGTGATAGAAATTCAAACACATGCTACAACGAATTTGCAAAAAACAAGACGAAAAGTCAGGCAGATCAACTAACTAGTAACCTATACATCTGCCACACTGAAGCCATGACTTCACTCAGGGCCTGATTAATGGGGGTGGGGGCAATTGCCCCGGGCCTCCCGCTAGAAAAGCCTCCTCCTGATGACAATTATTTGTTTTAAATAAACTATTCGTTTGAATAATTGTCGCAATTCAGAAGCGATACAAAAAGACAGTCTATATTTCGATGTTGCATTAAGTATCATTATTTGATTTCTCTACAAGCTTGACTTTCTGCCAGTTTCAGTAATCACTATTGAATATAAGTATTTTCGGTTTTGCTCAATGCAAATGTATTTTAATTTTGCTTGAAAATTTTTCCTAATAATCGTTCTTTTGGCTTAAGTATTATTATCTACGCGTGCATCACGTCCAATGCACAAATGTCGCGAAAACGATGCTATTTGTGTGCTAAGTCCTGCTGTGTTTGTTGTTTAGCAGGGTTGCCAACATGTTTTCGTCAAAGCAAACAGACTTTGTGACGCAACTATAGAATGAATATGAGGGCGAAGTCGGGAAGTTCGCAGTCCTGGCTAGCTGAAAGCATTGTGACGCAGCCGTGAGTGAAACCACACGCGGGTGCTGATTGCTGGAGACACAAGCTCCATTTTAACACGTAAGTCAGGTTCGTAACAGCTCTCTTTGCGAATCTTGTTGATCTTGATAAGATTTCGCAGCTGGGTACCAGTCGCTGGCGTTCGACATTTTGCAATTGTTACGTGACATTCCGACCTCAAATTGGCGCCCCCAAAATCCTGCTCCCGGGTGCACATGTCCCCCTTGCACTCCCTTAGCACGCCACTGCTGGAAAGGCGAGAAACCTACTTTAAGCGCAACGAATTTGTGTACCTATGAAAAGAAACACATATGAAAGTTTGGGTGGTTTTTGATGCTCACAATCACAGTCGGATGAGGAGGGCAGTCTGCCGTGATCGATTTTTCTTAGTTGTAATGCGCAGAGCTGATGGCCTTTTTTGCTCTTGACTTGCCAAATTTTTCGCTTGCACGACAGTCCTGCGGGACTGCGTTATGTTTTCAAAACTTTTACAAAAATAGGGCAGGGTGCGGAATGACCTTTGCCGCAGCAAGGCAGAAGAGGATGCAGTGGGATTAAACATAAATGTAAAAAATGGTAAGTCGCTACTACAGGTTTTTTTTAAGGAAAACGTTAGGTACCCGATATGGATCTGTAGGGACCCGATTTCTCTGATTCTAGGGACACAATTTTCTCTGATTTTAGGGACCCGATTTGGAATGCTAGGGACCCGAATCAGGTCCCTAAAACGCCTTAAAAAAATCTGCGCTACTACGATATAAAAGTTCCAAGGATGATAAAAATTGCTAAAAATAATGTACTTGCGTTGCGCATGCAAACAGGTGCAGGAATACACAAGTAACGTTTGATCTTAAAGAAAGCCTCCTAATAAAAAGAAACAGGCTTGCAAATCTTTGCATGAGACAACGTGAAGCTAACCTCATACTCGCGAATCAGGGTTGGATGTCAAGTAATGTAAAAAATATTTGCTATCATCCACAATCACACTGAAGATGCTGATGTTCTTAGGCATATTCATGCTGTGGAGTAAATTTACATGAGTAGGTACCAGCAAAGTAGTTAGTGGCTACTGCTTATGGAACTCTCACTGAAGTTCTACTTTGCATCATTGAAATTCGTCTGTATCAGAAGCAAAATTAAAAAGACTGAATTCGTGTACAATTTTGTTTTTAAAGTGGTAATCCTCGAGCACATAAGAATGTCACTTTTTGCCGACATATTACTGTACTTCGCAACGCTCAGTAAATAGAGTCATAGGGAATCGAAAATAATTGTGATAGCAAAGACAATTTGTCCAACTTTATGCAATTTTCCCCAAAATGTACAAGTCAATGGCATGAGGTGTTGAGTGAATCGTGTCATACCATTTACAGTTTTTAATGAAATTAACCGGACAGGCCTTCAAGGCATAGTTCCCAATAGTCGAACAAAAGCTTTGTGCTTAAATCATGTATTTTGTACAGAATACAAAGCAACGTTTGTGGTCAGTTAAATTTGTTTCAGCAGGATTTATTTTGTGCAGAAGATTTCACAAGCCAGTGAATTTTAATATATTGTTTTTTTAACTTTCGCAAATAATTTCCAAAATCTTTCAAAATTTTGTCTATTTTTGACAGAATGGACCGCACTCGTAAACGCAATTTAAATCGCTGTAGAGAAATAGAAATTGTTGGAAAAGCAAGGAGATTGAAAGGAGATTAAATTTCAATAAATGAGCAAAACTTGTCATCACTAAATCCTATCTTCAAATGTCGAAATTCACAAAATTCCGAAACCTTCAACAATATACAAATTTTGCACTGACAGAGCATCAAATAAGGTGGACACCAACTGCTAAGCGGGATGCGGATAGTGGCGCCACTTGTGCTCCACTGACAATCCTCCTGCCATTTAATTGCGTTGAAATCCCTTACAGCACGTAGCTGTAAACTGCGTAAATATGTCTTTTGTTGTTTATAATTGTGAACATATGTCTTTTGTTATTGTTCATTGATTTTAGCCTGGCAACGAAATAAAAACTAAAGTTTGAGTAACGAAAGCGTTGCAAATCCACTGACAATGTAGCTGAAGAGTGACAGAATGGCTAAGCATGCTGTAAATGGTGTTGTAGTGAAGATATTTAGTTGGTAGGCAATATAAGCACGCAAGCTGTGTTTCGTATCTCAATTTTTGCGCCACTTTAGTTTTGGGCAGAGACCAAATAAACCTCCTGGCATGATATACTTCCGTCCATCATTTTCAGTTCTGCTTCAAGCAAAGACACAGATTGCAGCACAATATCTTTTAAGTATCAAAACTGCGCATGACGCGTTCAACAGCAATTTCTAAACAACGATCAAAATCTTCGACAGTTTTCCACATCATCAAGCATTCTGCTACATTTGTAAATTATTCGGGGCACTTGTCGATGACGCAACAGTTGCAGACGCCACGTGAAAATCATCCACCTTTTTCCAGCACCGACCTATGCATGCAAGTTCACGCAAAACTCTTTTTGTTTCTTTTCTCATTTTTCTGCAACACAACCATCTTCAGGTAAAAACGATGCTTTACGAATGAAATGTTTATGCGCACACTGTTTTTCAGGCAAACTTACCCGGATGCAAGATTGTAGAAGACGGGGTTGAGACACTCGCTTAAGCGCAGCGCGACGTACGTCAGCGAACCCATCCACCAATCCAGGCGCTTTTCGTCGATAGTGGTCTTAGGAACGGTCGTTGTGTAGAAGTGGAATACTGCGAGTGCATAGTTAAATGTAGGTTAAACTTTGGTGGCGCGTGCTCAACCAACTGTACCACTTAGCTTAGCCGGTGAAGTATTTAGTCAGTGAAAATGCAATAATATCCCCACAGGGCCGGCCTGAGACACTTCTGCGCCCCAGGCAAGCTTCAATAAGAGGTCATTAACAGCTGGGCTGAAAGTCATTCATATAATAAATTCTCATGCGGACGAAATAATGCAAGACTTTTTTCAAACATTCTGGACCTGGAAACCAAGAAAAAAGCGGATTCTTCGCCCCCTGAAGACTGGGGGTCTAGGCGGCCGCCTAGTGGCCTAGTGAAAGGGCCGGCACTGCATCCCCACAGCCGAAGCCTACAAAACAACGACTGTTGAAATAGAAGAATACCTCAAAGCATATTTACTGTATATTCGATTCCTATTTGTTATGCCAAAACTGCGGTAACCATGCATAAATGGAGAAAATACGAATTTATAATCTTGTTATATTTTCAAAAAGCCCCCAATCAGAAGGCTGCTGTTTCCAATCTAAAGGTCAGTCTCTTACATCTTGCTTTTAAGATAAAGAGAAAACAGGAAACTGCACCATAAATACATTGTTTTTATTGAATGACGATTTAATAAACATAATATTCGGTTTAAAGTAGTTTGTTGAACATGCGAAGTAGCATTTAAATGCAAGCGTGTTTGCTTACCTGACTGCGGTACGTAACCAAATAAAAAGGAACCGACTATAAGCAAAAGCTGCAACAAAATCTGGTTCTCCTTCCTGCGTCGCCTCATTTCGAATTTGCTGGGATCTTCACCATTCGATTTGCGTTTAGCTGTGAAGAAGATGCAAGAAGCGTTGCAACCCAACATGTGTTGTTTTCAAGTTGTGCGAATAGCACCTGTAGTTCTCAAGGCGTTGACGATAACGTCATCACATAATCGCATTTAAAGTCCTCTCTAGGGCTGCAGCTGCAAATACTTGTTGTAATATAACAATCTTCTACAAAAAAGTGAAACATGTTATTTGCTGTAGCCTGCTCGTGCATAGTGCGATTGCCAGTAACAGTTGAATCGCGTTTGAACATAACGATGTTTTTGTGCAGTTTGCAGAACAATAATAAAAATCAAATTAAATTGCTGACATTCGTGCAATGACATTCTCAAACATTACTTTTGCTAAAAAAGGCCGTGAAATCATAATAATCTATTTTTGAGTATAACAAAGTTCAGTGGCTGATCAAACAAAAACCAAGCACAAAACAAGACGCTTCAGGTGCTGCTGAATATTCAGTCATTTCCGATGAGTTTATCCAATCATTTGTTTTATAAAAACTATGGTAGTTTGTTGCAACTCAAGCAAGTATGGATGTTTGTGAACCAAGTTTTAAGCAGTGTGAAAGATGATATATTTATATATATACCCATGAAAAGACAAGAAAAACCTGAGTAATTGATTAATGATTTTTGCAAAACAAGCATAAACATTTGTAGCGGTAGTTACACTCAAATGTTGTTTTTCACAACTGATTTGCAACATTAAAAATATGGCGCGAATACACGTCCAGCCTAAATGCGACTAGACTGGAGATTCATGCACAGAGACCTGGGACTAAAACTGCTGGAACGGATATAAACTGGTTTTCAAGTGATTTCCAATCATATTTGTGTGAAAGATCAGCATTGTTTGGCTTATTATGATTTGCGAAGAATCACATCAATGCGAAAGAGACCGTTTAGCATATTTCGTTACAACATCGGATCCAGTCTTAGGGTTTGGAGTGCACTCAGTCAAGTGATCGCCAGCCAGGCTAAGGTTTACAGCATTTTGCGTTATAAACTTTAGAAACCAAGAAAAGGAGAACATTCACTGAAAAAAGGGACAATTTTATGGATGCTATATTTGTTTGAGGAGGGAGATCAGCTTCTAATAACCCTGAAATTGGCATGTAGTTTCGCAACTCCACATATTCGAAAAACACTGCAAGGGTTAACATACAAATATGCATATTACGGTTCTTCCATCCTGTCTAAAACCTTTTTATTTACCAATATTCGGTTAAAAGGAATATACTTTTTAGCTGTCTATCAGATCAGTGGTGAATCAAGATTAAGTTATGGATAAGGGTGGCAAATACACTTCAACGTTTACATTAAAAAAGGGCGTCAGAAGGTGAAAGCCGAGACAAATGGGGCAGATTCGGTGAAAACGTGCTTCAATTTTTAGAAGTGCTATACCTACCTTTTGAAGAAGGCAATTATTGCAAGTTCCTCTCGTGGGCCTGCCTTTACTTCAATGTACTGTATCATTGGAAAGGTTGTACAGGGAAGTACCGAGGTTAGATGGCGCCCAGGCAAGAAACAAGTTTGGCGCGCCCATGTTCGAACCTAAGGTCTTTCTGGAGCAAATGTACTACATTGAAGAAAGCACTTGCGACATTGCTATGAATTTTCGGAGCCCCCCATCAGTGACCTTGGCGCCCGTGGTGTTGTACCACCCTTGACGCCGTCGGTACGCTCCTGTGGTTGGATAAAAGAAATATGGAATAGCTTTGTTTTCATAACCTAAATTTGGACGAAAACGGCTTTATCATGTTTTCAATTTAATAAGCTTTATTTTCAATACAAAATGTCCTCAAAAACTCATGTACATATACGTTTGTTTGTAAATCTTATATATCTAGAAGTATTTTTCCAAAGTTTTATTTGTGTCCAAGATACGTTTGTCATTGTCATGAACTTCATTAAACAAGTGTGATTTTACAAATAAGCATGCTTATCATCAAAACTTCTCCAAAATCATATTTTTAAAGGATTGACAGCAAAATTTCGCAGATTCTGTAAACCTGTTTTCAAAAAGTGAGGTTCGCGCACTACTTGAGGGACGTGAAGACATAAAAATTTTAAAAGGTCGAACATACATTGTATAGTACGTGCACTGTCAGTCTGTCACAAATATAATTACCGCGGTGTTTCTTAACTGAAATGATTTCGCAAGCTTTTGTAGCCGTAAATCTTAATTGTTACGCCATCTTAAAATTCGCAGTGAAAACGTTGTTTACAATGATTTTCGCACTCCCCCGTATATGACGTAATGATTGGTAATACGATTCACTATAGCAACATTTGAAATTACTTTCTGGACGTGTAGAAATACCTTCCAAAGGAGACAAAAGAGACATGGGAATTTTGATTGGATTTTAAACATTTTGTTGTTGCAAAAGCTGATTTGTCAGGGCGCGAAGAATTACTTTAATTGGCGTCTGTTAGAAGTTTAATGACTAGCTTGAATCGAACAAATCTTTCTGGTTAAGTTTTGAGGACGAATATCTATTGTTCTCACAAAAGGCGACTAAAATTTTATTGCCTTTTGCCACACGTGTGAGACAGCATTTCCAGCTGTTACAAATATGAAGACAAAATACAGGTCCAGACTTACCGTGGATTCTGATTTATGATTTTGCCAGTCAGAAGTAGGTCTCATAATTGATAAACTGTGCAGTAAGAAGCAACCCCATCCGTCCCATTGATGTTGTCAATTTTGTGCTATAAACTTTTTTCAGTGTCAAGTATTTTTTGTTTTGTAATAGGCATCCTTCCCGCTGGTTGGCCGGGAACATTGATGCGACATAAGATTGAAGTACGAGAAAAAACAAATTCACAAATGGGAGACCGTGACCCAAAAATTTTTGGCGACTCTGCTCTAATGACGCAGTCATCAGCCATTAAAGCTCAACCAGCAATCGAATAAATCGATCATGTTGCCAGGTGTGCAGCAAACATTTTGGCAACCAATGCTGCAAGCTTTATGCTCGGTTCGGTAACAAGTACTTGGAAATGAGCAATAAAACAAACGTAACAGGACAGTTTTGCATTTGTATAACATGAGAAACGAAGCTGACCTTGCTAGCAAGAGTTTTTTTATATCACTAGTTTCTTGTTCAACAGCTAGTTTTAAAAAGGGCGTGTTTCACTGAAGACTGAAACTTTGATTCGAAGCGCGAATGCTTCAAATTTCCTTCTCAGGCTTCACTTTGAAAGAAATGCTTACCTTGAAAAATAGATTTGTTTCTTGCTGATCTCATTCTGTACAACTTGCCACCAATTAAAATAGACAAAACGATAACCAACGTGATAGGAACATAAAACATGATGCTGTAAACGATGTACGTGTACATCTTGAAGGCAGAAACCCTAAAATACAAAGGAAAGTTTTGTCTTAAGAACAAAATATTGGTTTGCACTCGATATCTGCAAAAATCATTAGGCCTACACAAAACAAGGTTTAACAAAAATCGGTTTCGGCCTCTTGCAACAGGAGGCTGTCACACAAGGTGGCAACGCAGCAATGGAAATATATTCTATATTTATCTCTGTGCAACCACTGATACCTCATACTCAGCAAGGAAACCGCAAATGACAATGTGAACCAAGTAACCAAATGGTTTGCTGACGATAGCTCTGCAGTTGGTTCACTATAAGCAGAGCCGCATCAGCCGCACTCCATACCCCCAATTGGGGGGGCACGCTATCACAGGGGGCTCAAAATTCCAGTCCCACCACCACTTAGCACCCCAGAGAAAGCTTCGATCCCCCAAATTGGAATGTGAAGCACTAGAAATCAGTGAAGTTAGGGGGCCCTTTGAAAGAAAAGTGCATTACAGTTATTTTCGGCCCCTTTGAAAGCAAGTTATTTTCACATTACAACTGCTGTTGGGAGCCCTTTTGAAAGCAAAGTAGCCCACTTATACATTGCAGTTTCTTGTTGGGCCCTATTTGAAAGCAAGGTAGGCTACTTTGCACATCACAGTTGCAAAGGGGGGGCCCGAGGCAAGTGCCTCGCTTGCGTTCACTTAAACACACCACTGTATATAACCCTGACAATGATCTTATATGAGAATATGAAACCTTTTGAACACGCTCTGCTTCATCCGATATGCGAACTTTCTCACCTGATGTGCGCATGTAAACACTGTAAAGTTATCTTTATATTATTGAATACATTGAAGTTGCTGATGAGTTTACCACTTCAAAAATACAGATATCACGCGATTTTTCATGATAACCTAGGCACACAAGTCGACTAAAAAAACAGATCTGGGTGGAAAAAAACCTGGTCACATGCGGCAAAACGCCTACTCCCATAAATTGAAGTGAATATTTAAAAATTTATTGCCGTGTTATTGTTACGCAATAAAGACCAAAAGTACAACAATCGGCTAGCAAGTTTCGCAACCTGCCTCTGCAAATGAGCGAACTGAGCACTTGCGCTAAGCCTGTCGGGGGCCTCGCGGTCACGACTATGCCCTGATGGGCCTCGGGTTCATTTATACGGCCCTGCCTACATGCCCATTTGTACACGTCCAGAAGTCAGATTTCCACTTGATCAACGTACTATATTTTGTGTAGCGATTGTTGTAAAAAAACGTAAGCTACTATGTCTAGCCCAGGTAGTCTTCTCTTATTTTGTACTGCATAGCAACAAGATACCTTTGGTGCGACCAAAGTTACACATTTGGGCAGACAGCCAGATAGAGTAAATTGTGTAGTTAGATGTCTATTTTGTGGGGTGTCCCAAAACAGAGTAGTGCAGTCAGTGCGGGAACTAGAGGTTTGAGCCAGGGGGACAAAGCTTAGTTGAAGGGGGTCCACTAGCCAAAACTCAGAAAAAGTTAAGAAATGATAGTGAATCTCTGGATGTCGTGGATGTCTATACTAGCTAAAAATTCGAAAACATCCGGAAAAATGCAAAAAAACAACAACCTAAAGAAAACTACAGTAAATATCAAAATGTCAACTAGAGGGGGCCCAGCTTCTACATTTAGCTTGCCAGGGGGAGGCGACTCGCCCCCTTGTCAGTTACGCCACTGAGTGCAGTTAGTGGGTTATGGATGTTAACCGTTGCGTCCACGTAGGCCTTAGTCTATAATTGTTAACATTTATAGGCGATTTGAAGTACAAAGTATTGTTAATCTAAATATGTGCCATGCACCCAGAGATTCACAGTCCAGACATCAGCAAGGGTATTTCGGCCAGTGTTTGCGTATTTCGGCCAGTAAAAAGCCCAATGCGCACGCTTTATTAGCATATTTCACTTAAGCTCATGGTAAAGTTTATCAATTTGCGCTAATGAAAGAGAACATTCATCGCGGCGCACATGCTTTGACCGGCCTCATGTTTGCTCCTTCGGTAATAATGTTTTGATAACTGAACGATAGGATTGATTCTGATTTCCTGCAAATTTTTTTACATTTGCATGTCATCACTACATCTCCAAATAATCGCCGTCAATTAAATGACAATGATTTACGACCCAATTCCTCATGTTAGACTGGTTGAAAAAACTTTGGTTGGAAACTACGAGACTATTATGCGTATTTGCGGGAAAATATTTATACTTAATTTGCACAATCTGCAAATGCTGTTCATGTTGTGAATTGAAAATAAATTTTTAGAATGTCTAGTCCCCCTGCACGAACATGAAGGTCCCCAATGGAAGACTTTCTGGCGACGGTTCTGCCCAGGCCCGCAGGCACGGGGGTCATTCGGGGGCAGTTATCCCCAAATATTTTTTGTGCCCCCCAAATTTTGTTGTGTTCAGAAAAATTTGTTTCAAACATATGATAAAAATCTTCCCCCAAAAAAATTTATTTTGCCCCTCAAACCTCAAAACCTGGCTACGGGCCTGGTTCTGCCAAAATTGTGTCTGCCATTAGAATATTTTGTTTTGAAGTCCATTCGGCCTCGAGATGTAGCATTACATAACTTTTTTTTATAAATCACCATTGGGGGGGCCCTTGAAAGCACTTTGGGGGGCAGAGTTGGGCTGATACGACACTGACTATAAGGCGTTGATATGTTGGGATTACTTAAAAGCCATGGGTCCAAATATTGGATACTTCCCCAAACCTGCAAAACCCATTCTGATTGTCAAAAACAAAAAGCTACGAAAAGCTGCTAAAAAACTTTTAATGGCACAAGATTTACACATCACAGGCCAAAGCGAACGCCACCTA
>Ga0210059_1011697_pt1 | contig 13380 bp, 13 predicted proteins | sample Ectturendosymbi2_FD_188042 | JGI IMG/M metagenome (GOLD analysis project Ga0210059, IMG submission 188042) | Ecteinascidia turbinata endosymbiont from Florida, USA - Sample 2 (SPAdes) (version 2) | ecosystem: Host-associated > Tunicates > Ascidians > Unclassified | place: Key West, Florida...
TCATCAGTACGGTAGTCAACAATCTGTAGAAAGCAAAGCCGAAGGTCGCAGACAAACGCAGCCACGCTCGTACATAATTAAGGTATGGACGAAAGCGGACCCGTAGCCAGGGTTGAAATTGGGGGGGTTGTTTGGTCAGGGGAGCAGAATCGTTCTCATTTGAATGAAATTCCAGGCATTAAATAATTTTTTAAATATAGCCAACGTTTGCTATTTAGATTAGGTAACAATCTCCACCTCTTATGCTGTGTGCGTAATAACTACACCTCAGCTTTTCTACGAATAACTGCATGGGTTGCTGAATGTCCACTCAACTGTCAACCTCCTAATGCTACCGGGCTGGCTTATTCATAACCAGGTTTCACAAGCTACCGGGCTGGCTTATTCATAACCAGGTTTCACTGTTGATTGTTTCCTCAGTATAGGACATCCTTTCTCGCCTGGCTCGGTTTTAAAAGAAATCTTGCGCTTCGCGTACGAAACTCGTGTGTGACGTAAAAGCGCATAAGACTCGTTTGTGACTTCACAGGGCATGAGACTTAACCTTAGCAAAAACACTGATGAACTACAGTCGAGTAACTACTCTCCACATGGGAGATAAACAAGGAATCAATCACCAAATTTTTAATAGGGTTAAAAATTTGCTGGTTGATTCCTTGTTTAGCCCCCTTGTGGAGAATAGTTGCTTAATACAGATACGTGCAAGTTTGCATCATCGCAAAAAGATGAAAGCAGAGCCCAGTTGGCTGATTCCTCGAAAGCTTACAGCAAACCTGTAGATTTTTATTGTTGATGAACTACAGAGCACGTTTTTTACTTCTTTGGTAACGGTGGAAGTCGGGTGTTTGAACATGGCTGAGATCCACAATGTTGCTGTGATGAAACCGAGAATATTGTGGTACGCGATGAAGAGACTATAGTAAAAGGAGTGTAGAATTCTACAACGCAATGAATAATTTCAAGCTGCGCATTTGTCGTTAGAAATCTCCAAAACAATTATTGGGGTACAAAAATGGGGTCAGTGCCCCCGAACGTCCCCTCGTGCCTACGAACCTGGACGGAAGAAGAAAACTTGTGGCACACTTATGCATTATTGCCAACAGATTGCCAGCTTAAAAGCCTTGGGAAAACACAGGCTAACAAACCAGGGTGTTTTTCCGTGCTTCAAAAATACAAAAACCGTAGCTGTAAGTACTCACTTGTAGCAATATGGCAAAGCTGGTGAGATGAGTACAGTAGCACACAGTGTGCGTGTAGTTGGTGTCCACAACAGAGCAGCCCTTTGTCGACCATGCACCAGCGTTCTCATCGCTGCAAACCAATCATAGCTGTCAGCGCCACACGCATTACGAACTAAGCACGTTTTTCGTCAAAACAGGTTCGAATTCGAAGCCTGCCCACAAATCGCTTGGCACAGATCCAATCGCAGCGACAGCAAACAAGAGTTCTGAATGTATATTTTAGGCCCGAAGTTTATCGTTGCTAATCTCGACAAAAAATTTTCCTTTTCGTGTAGAAGTGAAAAAAGCGATTTTGGAAAAACTTATCATGGTGTTAAGTGGATGCGCAAGTGCTTCAGTGTGTCAGTGATTCGTGCATTTTAATGCGTGATTTCAGGCAATTTATATTTGTGATTCGATGCAAATTACTTGTTTGCAAACAGCCTAGCAGTTGACATATAGCCTGCTAACCTACATCACGGCAATTAGTCGCTGTTTCCGGTCGCTCCTGCAAAAGCTGAACACTGCTGTTTGCGCCGTTATTCTACACCAAACCGTTAAACATCACATTGTTCTAACTTCACATTCAAGTGTATTGAAGAGTTTGTTGAATATCTGAATTTACTCAAGAGAAACAATCGAACTTCGAGTGCTGCTGGCGAGTTGCAGTACCAACGGGAAAGGTGCAGACCTTTTACATCGCCTTGCTTTGGTTTGGCAACCTCAAGACGTCAGGTCACTTAATTGGAAGACTGATCAATGCTCTCAACCTAGCTGTTGACCCTCAACCAATAGGATCCTTGAAATTTACACATCAGCTCCTCACATCGCGGTCATTACTGCCTCACAACCTATCCAAAATGTTGAGAAAAAAGCTAAGTTCGAATAATAAATTTGTCATGGGTTATTTTAAATCTGCCCAGGTTTCATTGGCAGAACCAATTACGAAACTTTGGGAAGTATGCCTATTCGCCAGTGTAGCAATGGTATAGTTTGTCTACATCAGTGTTACTGTCAGCAGACCTAGGATCTCCCGTGAAGAATTGTATTGAGCTGATTATACATGAGCCTAAGTACATCGGCTCACGTTAGAAGTGCAATTTTGTCAAAAACTTGGTCTTTTTAGCAACTTCACAGCCGTCCGTAGAAATTTTGGCTGGTACTAAAAGTACTTTAACCAGCAACCCGTTCTTTAGCGTTGGCATGTCATTCCCGCAAACTGCTGTGCGAAGCATTTTCAGAGCACGTGTTTCATGGAACAAACTCAGTAATCTGCCGGAAGTCAGCAAATGCCAATCTAAGGTTAAGCTTCATTTCTGTTACTTATGAACAACAATCAGTGACCAGGTCAAGAATGTGATAAAAACGTAATGGCGTTCTTCTGTGTGAATAGTGAGTACGACGAAGCAGCAAGCAAAGGTTAACGCCAGGCGAGCCCAATGCTGATCATCGACGGAGTGGCAGCAAAATCGCATAACCAGTTGGCTTGGTTCAAATACAATAACAGAATACCGCATGAATCATTTTTCTGCTTGTCTGCCATATATCATGGTTTTAATGCTTTCCAGCAAATTGATTGCTGTCACTGACGCCATAGTCAAAACTACACTTTTTGTGAGGGTTTTGTCACTCACCCGTAGGCACTGTTTTCGGCCTCACAGCAACCCAGCTGGTTGAAAGGTAACGTTCATTTTTTTCTTTCACGGTTAAAATGCTATTGTGCAAAAAGCTTATAAATCCTCACCTGTTTTATCAAACGTTTAGTGGGAAGACCTATAATCGGATTTCTAATACTTTGTTTAAGAAAAATCAAAAACTTTTGAAAAGCTTTGATTTTAATTCTGCTCATTTAATTCACCAATTCAAAGTGGTGATTATTTATTTTGATGTTTTTATTGCGCAGCCTGAATGAAGTGACTGGGAAATTTTCGTAAAAATGGTTTGTCAAAAGGACGAATAAAATATTTAGCACCCACAGCTGTCATGTCCAACTCTTAAAGCTTGTGATGCAAAGAAAGAACTATCAGGCTTGGAGGTTGCCAAGAGCAACAAGCAAGAGTTAATTCAGTGATAACAAGAAGCAGATTAAACCCAAGGAAAAGGGTGGAATGCAGTATCAACGTGATGATCTTGTTCGGTAAACTTGGGAAGGAGTAAGACCAAGCTTGCCGCTTCAGTCTCTGCTTGCAAATTCACTTTATCAATGAAATGAAGTAGAGCATGCCTTGACTGACGTCGGCAGGGTATTTGCAGGAAGGAAGAAAGCACAGACAGTTGTTATCGAGAGCCAAATTAACAACGAAAACGTATGCAGCAGGTAAATCACTTAAAAATGTTTTTTTTAACAGACAATGACGCATATTTATACATACTAAAATGTATCGTTATAAAAAGATGCTGCAAGATACTGAAAAAATGTTTTATAATTTGGAAAGATTTGCTGGCTTGTGAGTTTAAACCGCAAAACTATATATTCCAAGTCGCAAGAGACGGTTTGCATTTCGCAATTTTCAATAATCTTTTTACGAAAATGGTTATGTCATATTTTTGAAACTGCAACTTAATTTTACGACAGTATACCAGCTTCACAAGAAAGAAAAGTATAAGACTAGCGTTTCCATGCACTTCATTAGACCATCACCAGGTATTGTTTACACACGGGGTGTTCAAAGTGCGGCCCGCCGGCACGTTTAAATGGCCCGCGACCTTGCTTTTAGATTTGTGCTGTATATGGCCTGTCAAAGCCTGGATTACCCTACTGTGTCAGAGCGACGGCAGTTTCTCGCTACTTGAGACCAGGACCGTAACTAGGGGAGGCGCAGAGGGGGCGAAGCCCCACAATAAATTTTTCCTCCCCCCCTGGAAAAAAGTGTTGGACATAGCTTAAAAAATTTGGGATCCTTTCAGACAACTCTTCGCCCCCCCCTGGTGTCCCAAGCTGGTTACGGGCCTGCTTGAGACGTTTCCCGTTGTTTTGTTGTGCTGAGAACGAATTTGAGGACGAAAGCCATGGCAAAGGACTGTTTCTGCTTCAAAATGAAAGGGAAACTTCTTGACTCTGCTAAACTGCACCTTACAGTGAACAGTGTTGGTAAGAACTGCCAGACCCGTAGCCAGGTTTTAAGGTTTGGGGGGCAAAATACATTTTTAGAGGGGAAATATTTTTGTGTTTATTGTATGTTTAAAACAAATTTTTCTGGACACAAGAAGTTTGGAAGACACTGGCCCCAGATGCCTACGGGCCTGAGAACTGCTGGCCCGCGTCAAATTTGTCCCTATTTGAAAAAGTTTGGTCAGCCCTGGTTGTTGCACCATTCTTAAATATATTATTGAACTGAGAAATAAATAGAGAGACGATGTAAAAAAGCGGGAATTAGTAAGATGTAAGATTGCAATTTCGCAGCAACTTCACGATTAATGGTGAAGGATGGCATTAACTTTGACAAATGATCAGAATAAGGAAACGTGAAAGAGTTTAGGGTAATCACAGAAAACGACGATACACTTCCACAAAGAATAAGATTGTATTTAGGGTTGACCATCCGGATATCGGTTAACCAAGGCATTTTCAGCTATCCGATATCCGGATAACATTTTGTCGGTTAACCGGATAATGAAGGAATAACATTATTACTGCTTTTTTATGTTTGTAAGACGTTTTAAGCAACTTGGAAGTGCCTTGTTCTCAGCTACGGGCAGCCTGTCATCCCATGGTTATCTTGCAGCGATAACGCTAACCTTAAAGCCTTTATTTAGTGTTCATGTATTCTCTAGAATGTCGGGGGATATTTGTTCTATTACGTTAGAAAGTAACTGATATGAGACAGTAAAATTTTAAATCTCCCGGCTTTTTTAGTGTCTATAAAAAAACATTGAAATGGAATTCAAAAGTTTCAAAAGTGAAAACCCTGTGTGGAGCAACTTCCAACCTTTAACAAATGGCGAAAGGGCAAAGTGTGATACCTGTGGAACTAATATTTCTTGCAAGGGAGGATCAACAAGAGCTATGAGAAACCACTTGCGTTTGAAACACTAGATTCAGGTTGAGGCAAAGACAAAAGCGCATGTTCTTCTTTGGTAGTCAGTTCTACAGGTAAAAGCAGGATTGACAACTTTTTTAGACCAGTCAAAGACTCGGAGAATTGTTGCAGAGCTGGCAGCTGTTGACAGATTTCTTTCAACACAGTTGCTACCAGCAGGCAAATGAGGCATTCGTTTCTAGCAAGAGGATACAAGTTACCAGACATAGCGCGAAATGTCAGAAATCTTGTCATGACATTCTTCTATCAACTGAAAAGCAGTATAAAAGAAAAGATCAAAATGAAAAAATGGGCTGGGAAATTCTGCTCTATTACGCTTGACGAGTATACAAGCACAAGAAACAGAAGATACGTGAATCTAAACCTTCACTGCGATAAAGAGCACATTAAGGAAAAATAAACATTACAAATTTGTGTTTTTTCGTTGTACTGTACATAGTTAGCTAAAGTACAAAAGCAACAGGTCTTTGTATTTTGACTGCTAGATGGATTATATGACTCTGAGTCAATATGTTAATCATCATTAAAACTTTAGCTTCGTGTTATTTCTTCTTTTGAATATCCGGTTAACCGGATAGCACAAAGGCCAATTATCCGGATGTGTCCATTATCTGGATAACAAATTCTTACAACTATCCGTCTAACCCTAATTGGGTTGAACTTATGTTATATAAACACTTTAAAAATGGGTCTCTAGTGTAGTGTGTCACAGTGCGCTATTTGCTCTGTTAACGGATTAACTCGTATTTATTGCTTAGGTTGCCTTCGCTGAAACTCTAAATCACCATTCTGCTAAACACAATCGACTGATGATTAATTCACTTGCAGTCCTACCGAGACAACAGTATAGGGTTTGTTTCGTCAACAGCAGTGTTTATTGGTCGTTTATCAACGTTTCAGGCGCCCCTCGACAGATATTCAAACGGAGCTCATTTGTAAAAGTTTACAAAGCTAAATTTCTTTTCTTTAGACATATGACGCTTTTATATTTGTGAAAAAGGACAAAGAAAATCAAGAGGCAGTGATTGATCTACACTACGGCTATTGGTTTGGATTCGTTTTCTGCTTTCTCCTCCGTCACCCGTTCTTTCCAGCAACGATTCCTCTGCTTCAGAGACATTACTCATGACGATTAGGCATTCCCCCAGGAATGACAGTGACAAACATTTCCGACTATCTTCCACCTGCGTGTAGTTGGCGTGCAAAAACCTATTAAACTTGCAAAAAGTTTGTTAAATGCGTAAAAAAAGTTGTTTGCCGTTAGACCCCTGCAGTGCTGCGGTGTGCACTAAGAAGATTTTTGTCATTTCAAGCACGGAAGTGGTTTAAAAATATTTTCCGAAATAATTTGAAATACCGTGTAACGACTTACGTATTTTAAAATTCAGGAGAGCAGAACTCCTCTTTGCCCCCTTCTGCCCGATGTTCTTGAGTGGCTCACTGAACGCTGTCATGCAGTCTGACAAATTGCTATTTCCTGCCGACTCTGGCTTCCTGCAGAAGACACTGAGCTATACTGCATTTCCTCGTTGCTGGAGAAGAGCACTGCAGCACATCATTTTCCACGCTTCTTCATTGTAAACAGGAAACGACAATTAAATCAGTCATATTTGAAGCAGCGTGGTGGGTTGTAGCTGTATTGCCTGGTGGTTGCCGAAAACGATTGAACTACTGGATTAGTTTGGTGAATGACTGAAAAACGATAATTCCGCAAGCAATTTAGCACCGTCGTTAATACCAAGGTAAAGTCTTCTTCGAAAGCTTGCCGAAAGCGAGTATTGCTTGTTGTCGGGTCACCGTTTGCAAAAACTGTCGGTGGGTTGCAGCCGATTGTGGTCAGTTTTGAGGAAGAAAAGCTCTGTTTATGGAAAAAGTGCACGATTGTTGTCATAAAAGTCAGGTGTTCAGTGTGCTGGTGTTTTCATGTTACTGTAGCAACTGCAACTTTCGATCCGTTGTGTCGAATTTTGCACAGTAATTTGCTAGATGAACTAGCTCTGCAAAATGAGTTCTACAACTTTCTTATAGATAACGTACTAGGGGAAAAAATAACTTTAGGCAGTGTCATACTACAGACGGCAAAATTTAACATTAGGTGTCTCATGTTGATGGTGCATAAAATAAATGTAATTTTTGAGCGCACAGGAAAAAATCGCTCCTTTGCAAAAAATGGCGAAACCACAAAAAGAGGGCAGTTCATGAAGATACCATCGGTTAAAATTACCGCGGAACGGTAAGAGTTTTACTTACGTTCCAACTACAGGTAGAACACACATTGCAAATGACTGTCTTTCAGTATTGACTGTCATTTGTTTGTGACCGTATGCAACTAAGAGCGTGGCCAGGTAAGGTCAATAGCCAGTATTTTTTTGTCCAGGAAAAGTCGCACAATTGGCGAAAAAGCAAGTTTCCGGCAGTCGATAAGAAATCTTCGAGAAAACTACAGCTACTTTTTAAAAACACCCTCTGTTTCCAAGAAGCTGGGTACATTACCGTTGCTACGGGGAAATGCAGTAAGTTTGGACAAAGAGTCGAGCGACACCATTAACTTTTCCGAAAATTTGCTTCCAGCTGCGCGCCTGCGAGCCGCTCGCGTCCGAAATGTTACCGAGCAACACAATGTCTGGACCACAAAGTCAACGCGATCCTTGGCGACAGTTACAACAGCCGGGCTTTTAATTGCGTGCGATGCAACGCCCCTTCCTCGCGTGAGAACCTCAGCCGAATGTTATCAATATTTGCTCCCGCTCTGATTAACTAACACTCACATTACGCAGCAACGCCCCGCACCGCACCGATTAAGCGACTGCTATATATAAAACTTGTATAAATATTCCCAGGCAACAGAAGGCGGCTCTTTTTATGTAATCGCCTCACTATATTTGGAGTGTTCTTGCTATGACTATCATTAAACACTTGACACTCAGAAGTCGCCGCTGACGAAGAACCTTGTAGGCAACAAAAGTCGCAAGTTTCATTCGGTAGAGAGAGTGAAAAGAAGCTTGTCTGTAACAGGATGTTAAAAATGTTGGTAAAGCAAAATTTTGTTCAATTCAACTGATTCGGAAGAGCCCGGATGTTGGCTTCACCAAACGTTTAGGAGGGTGACAGGTTGCAGTATTTGCAGTAATCTAGCAACTGTTGCGCAATGACAAGCGCCCTTGCTCACTGCTGACAATGGCATTTTCCACCAGGCCACATTCAAAGCAAGTTTCTACGATCGTTGGGTCAACTGTAGGTCAGTTTTTTGTTTGCATGCCTGTAGTTCCACTTGGAATGAGCAAATTGACTTGGCAGTGGGCAAACATCGCGTAAATAGTACTTTCAGCGCAAAGAGTTTTGACACGCTAGTAAACTTCAGCGCATCCGTGGGATCACGAAACAAACTTAACTTGGCAGGGGATGTGATGCTGAACTGTGCTGAAAAGCACAGTGGCTAAAGTCTAATACTGGGAGACCTCGTACCGTGTCTTTTAAAAGCAAATCAGTATTGTTTTGCTTCGCAATGTGGTTGTATTTACTTTTGGATTAAATATCATTGCCTTTTAACATGAATAATACTGTCGTCGCCATTGAAGCAAACGCCTATGTATAGAAATATTTTTCTGTAAAACATTCTCAAATATTATTTCAATAGCCTAACAATATCGCTTTGTGCATTCGCGGACGTTCACCGTACTATAATTTCACCGTAGTTAAGGTTCGTTTATGGCCCGCGCATGACCTTTCCTGCTTACATCCTTCTCAAAAGATACTACTTGGGACATACCAACAACTTTAATTACCTTCAACAAAAACATTTTGTGATTTCTTCAGCTCTTATGAGAGGTCATGCGCGGGACGAAAACGAATATTCTTAAATGTTGAGGCTGACTTAGCATAAATTACCTAAAAACGTGTTGGTGCTCTGTGATTTTATCAGACGTTACGAGAGTTCATGCTTCCGTCAATCGAGTTTATACCCATTATGTTGAATGGTATGTGTATGCTTCATGTTGGTTGTCACAGCGCGTGTCCCAGTGTCTCGTTTCAATGCTGAACATGTCCCTTTGCTACTGCAGCCGAGTCATTTTCTCTGTAAAACTTCATAATGATGGTTCTTCAACCTATCCAATGTTTTTGATAAAAACTCCATCAGTCATGTCCATATAGTTATTTCGCAATTGTTCATCTTGGCTGACGCCTTTTTAACAATATGGCTACACAGCCATATTTCTTTTTCCTCGTGTTTGTCAGTTTTGGAGATAAGCAAATCGAGCGCAAAGCATCCAGCCACAGATGGGGTACAATCATTTCCAGCAAGATGAAGAAAAAGGAAGCACTTGTTGGCGCGAGTGCAGTCCCTGTAGGAAAAGTTCTAATTTGATTCAGCCAAATCCGCCATCCAAAATTAAGGAAGCCTGAGGTAGTGGCTATTTTGAGATATAAAGTTCACGCAACAGGTGAAATTTGCACCAAAAGGTAAAAACTGCACAATTTTTTGAAAAAAGACACGTGAGATATATCCGGCTCAATGCCCCGTTTTCCGAAAAGCAGCAAGACGAGAGCATCTGTGGCAACAGCAAAAAACACAAACGTAATGCCTTGATTTTGATACGCGCAAAACCTTTGTACAATTGGAAACAGTTTAAAACGGCAGTGGCCTGCGGCTTGCGTGTGTCAGGAAAATTTTAATTTAAAATTACAGTCGTGTTCATATTAATTGACTCAAAGTGTAAAACACACCGAATTTCAAATTTTTTCATTTATGCAACCTCAAACATAGCAAAAACGTTGTTTCAGTTGGTATTGTGTCCGCCTTCATTCTTGGAAACTTCTTCCACTCTATTTGGCTTGGATTCCACCAGTCTTACAGTTTTATTCGATTTTTGGGACCTGATACCACACTTGTATTATGGTCTCAATTAACTTAGTCATGGTTTTACAGTCTAGTTTTTGCAAAAGATATTTTACAATTGACAGTAAATTTTCTATAGGATAGTGATCAGGTAAATTCCCAGGCCATTCTAAAACGTTTACATTCTGTTTCTTGAAAAATTTCTTCATTTTTTTTATGCATGGCATGGGACAAGATCTTGCTGAAATGCCCCCCACCTTCAGGAAAGGTATCTCTCATGTGTGGAATCACTTTTCTCTGGATCACATCCACGTATTTGTCTGAATTCATCATCCCGTCTACAGGAACAAGTGATCTCACACCACAGAAGCCAAAATTACAACCCCAGAGCATTTTCTTTAGGGGGTGTTTTACTACCTAATTGAAATGGCAAGGGTTAAGATTTTCACCATAACTGATCTTGACATGTCGACTCTGTTTTCCCTTAACAAAAAATGACATTCATCAGAAAATAAAACTTTTTTCTTGTCTTGTACAGACGACGACTTGTGTTGTTTTGCATATGCCAATCTTTTTTTCATCAGTTTTTGGTTTAACAGCTGCTTCTTTGTTGCGTTTTTAGCTTTTCGACCAGTTTCTATCAGCTGGTGCCTCACTGTAGCTGAGCTCACATGTACTCCAGAATATGCTAAACCTTTCTACAATGCAAAACTACTCTTTTGTGGATTCTTTTGCTGTTTCTAAGAAGGATAGCTTCATCTTTTGGCGTGGTTTTACGTTTCCTTCCACATTTACCCTTGCGTCTCGGAACAACAGAACCAGTTTCTGCATGTTGCCATATCATCCGATACACAGACTTTTGACTAACGTCCACCATACTTCCTATGGCTCTTTACATGTCGTTACAGTGCTGAGAAAGGGTAAGAAAGCATGTACATTTCCTGGGTGTGATATCGGCCATCCTGTTTTACAGAAAAAACAATTTGACTGCTACTTCACTACAGATCGAGAGGAACGAGTTGTAGGCCAACAAGACATTATGTACCTTGCAAACCTTTGTGTCGTCATAGTGCTATTTTTTTTATTGTTATGCATGACCCAAGATGCAGGTCTTCAATTTTATAAAAAAATAAAAATGCAGTTTTGCCTGAAAGAAGGTCAAATGGTGACGTATTTCAAAAAGACTGAAAAAAATGACTTGAGTCAATTAATATGAACACGACTGTAGTTCACTCAGAGGCGTATTATACGCGCAAACCGAACCGCGGTGGCATTATCCATGTTTTGTCAGGCCTGATTCACTTTTCTGTTCCACTTACAAAAGTTGATGCATTATGCCAGGGGTGGGCAAACATTTTCTACGGAGGGCCACATTGAAGATTTTATTGCTACCGGGGGCCGCATACTCGTACCACATATATTGAATATATAATCGCTTTGAAAACTTCAAAAAAGTTTCACATTAGCTAGCACAAAATGAAGGTAACAATAGTCGCTTCCGATTGAGTAAAAATGCGGTTTCGAATGGAACGTTTGGAATAAAAACTTGATAATTCTAATCGAATCGATAAATTACTTTAACATAGACTCCACATATGTACTATCTATGTACGTGTGGCTGCCCTGTGGGCCGCATGCGGCCCGCGGGCCGTAGTTTGCCCACCTCTGCATTATGCCGTTACGTATAAAGGGCTGCGTTCCAACAACAACAACCCCCTCCTCAGTTTCCGACGTAAATTCGTCAGATTGCGTTGCTGCGCAACACGTTGCTAACCAACTGTGTATTGCAAGCATGGTCGGTTAGCAAGGAGTAACTGCATTAACACAAGTCATTGCAGATTTGCTTCCCAAGCAACGAAAAACTCAAATTCATTAGGCTCAGCTGCGCGTGCGCTCTTCAACAACTTTTGCTGTCGGAGATGCAGATGTTCTGGATTTGGGAAAGTTAACACCATCAAAAAATGTTGAAAAACGTTCTAAGTGCAGCTGCGTGTTTTATTCTTTAAGCTACAAACGCCAGCAAGAGTGTAGAAAACAGTGCAAGATCAACGAACCTTTCGATGTCCCAGTAAACGCACTGCAGCAATTCTTCGCTGTGGACAACAGGGCTCGTTTGCGGCGCCTCGGTGGATTCGTTTTCAGAGCGAACTTTCTCGAGTCCAGTGATGTTTCCACGCGCACTGCGCTGATGCCGAAACGCAATGATTACGGGTTGTTCGAGGAAAACGGCTTCGGGGGGCGGAGGAAGTACCGTAGTGGTGAGAATGGCGCTGTTCAGGGTGTTCGATCGGACTGTTTTTCTTCTTCCCAGGCTGTAGAAAAGAAGAAAGCTCTTATGTGACACAAACCAATTAGTTATTAAAGCGCATTTCCTCTTGCTGATCTTCCGAGTCAACCGGACACTACATTCTAAATGGCATGTCGTTATTCGGAGATATACGTTTGGCCAAGCATACCGTCTTTTCAAATATGCTTTTGACCCTTATTTAATTTAGGGGCGGGCAAACGTGTTCTTCCCGATCAGCACTGGATCCAAAAATTCTACAGCAGGTAGGACCGGGAGAAGCTCGATGGATTTTATTTGTGAAACCGAGCACAGTGAGATTTTAAAAATTGAGTTGTTGTTATTGGCATACTTTGAACAAGTTATCCGGGCCGAATTAGAGAGCTTAACAGGCCGCAAATGCGGCCTGCCGGGGTAGTTTGCGCAGGCCTGATGTAGTTTCACGTAAGTACCGTGCATGTGCTCGCTGTCCCGTCCTATTTTGCAAACGTGAATTTTTGCCAAAAACGTCGGACAACGTGTTGCTTTTTTGTTCTTATGGCACTCCTTGGCTTCGTAGCTCAACATGCCACACTGCTCCTTTCACGGCCGTGGTCGTGAATCCAGTACACATTAAAAGCGATTTTTTTGCCTAATTTTTCGTTCAGGGCACATGCCTGTTAAATAATAGATTAGGCGACGTCAAGCTGCATGGTTAACTCCCTACCATATGTTTTTTTAAACTGCGCAACAAGATTGTCAAACTCCGTTTGAGTCAAATCCGGAATAAAGCTATTTTAAATCCTGTTCGAAGATACAGGATGCAAAGGTTGGATGGTTTGGTAACACTAGTTTTTGACTTTTCGTGGAGATAACTACGATCGATTTTATTGGTTGTTACGGAACACGGGTTTTTACTTGTCGTCATTTTTCCTCGTCGGCATCGCTTGATCCAAGTTTTTGTATCGGATATTGCTTATCACTGATTTTCTGCCAAGTGCTCTCCATGGCAACATGATG
>Ga0210059_1011698_pt1 | contig 13380 bp, 7 predicted proteins | sample Ectturendosymbi2_FD_188042 | JGI IMG/M metagenome (GOLD analysis project Ga0210059, IMG submission 188042) | Ecteinascidia turbinata endosymbiont from Florida, USA - Sample 2 (SPAdes) (version 2) | ecosystem: Host-associated > Tunicates > Ascidians > Unclassified | place: Key West, Florida...
CATATCGCCACAGGAGGCTTTGGTGGGCTTAGTCCCCACAAACAAAGCTCCAAGACCCCCAAATTGAAACATGAACACTAAAAATCAGTGGAGTTATTATCAAATAATAGAATGTCAAGGACGCCCGTAACCAGGGAGGGGCGCAGGGGGGCGAAACGCCCTTCAAAATTTTTCTCACCCCTGGAAAATTGTGTTGGACATAGTTCAAAACCATTGGAGATATTTTAGAAAATTAGGACCCCTCTCAGAAAATTCTCCGCCTCCCCTGGTGTCCCAAGCTGGTTACGAGCCAGCCTGATGTCATGCCTCCCTGCACAAACGTATATCCCCCTATTGAAGATTTCATGGTGACGGTTCTGCATACAATTTGATGGAATCGATTGGAAACTGTCGGTCGTGAGCTCCAAGGAGCTGGAAAAAAGCCAAGGGGATTTATGGTCAACGTAGAGACAAAGATGGAAAACTAACTGTAGTCGGTAATAAATGAGATGCGTTTGAGTAGCATCAAACACATCTTGAGCTTCTCCAACAATTGCTGTGCCGTTCTGTAACAGGAAAGATGATGGTGAAGTGCTGGTTCAACAACGTTCGCTGATAAACAAATGCCACAAATCAAGGGGGTGTAGATTGTTGTCACCAAAATATGAGTTACTGCAGAATCTCTACAAAGCAAGAAATGGTGGTTGGCTTTGTTCAGTTGGTTTCCTAACATAGTAATGCAACCTGCGTGGCTCCTCTGCCGTCATCAAGCAGGAAGAGATTCACCATCCTCCAGTCTACTGTCGTTAGGAGAGAAGTTGTGCAAGAGCTGAAGGTGTCAACCACAAATTCACGGCTTTGTCTTCAGGCGTGAATTTTTTTGGCCTGTGGTGTGTGTCAAACAGTGGCGTGACCAGCACAAACTTTTTGGGAGGGACAAACGTTTGAGTTTACGTGAGGAACAGCATTTTGTTTGGGATGCCGCCTCTCAAAGCGCTAAGTGACTAGATATGCTAAAAATTTTGGGGGACATGGACCCCTGGCAGTGGCGGATTAGGGGGGGTGCTGACTGGGCTACAGCCAGGGGCCCCCAACATTCAGGGGCCCCCCAACCCCTAAGTTGATAAAAAAAGTGTAATATGTGAACAATACACAATACGCTATAAAAGATACCATCGCCAATTGGAACTAACAAGTAGCCGCTCTATGCTCCCTCATTGAAATTGTTTCGTTGACAGAAAGGTAGTTGATTCTTTGGCATGTGGTCTGGCCGGCACTCACTAGCAAGTTAGCACACCAAGGTCCAAAAAATAAAGGTATTCCATCCGCTTGTCTTATTTTAGTTTCGGATGAGCATGCGGTATCCACGTCATTTGAACATCGATCCTGCAGACAGTCCCGAATGAAGTTGTGAACTTGTTAAGTGGTGTCAAGTCTCTCAACAATGGGGAAAGTAATTAAATTTTAGCTTAGGATAATAAATCGTGGTGTTGTAAGGCAGGACTACGACTGCCCGAGTCGGTATATACGTCACGTATATGTCCTCGTGTACTTTCATGTATTTGTGTGTTCTTTGTTACTGCGATGCATGTTTGAAGTCTGGCGCGTTGCGTGTGGGAGTGAAGACCTTACACAATACACACATGTCAACTGGTAGTTTAATACCAATTCTGGTACTGCTTACTTCCAAGATGCAAGTTTGGACATTTTGGTACATGCTACATTTGTGTGAATTACAACAGAACAAACAATATTAAAAACAAAAGTCGGCTTATATCGAGTTACTTAAAACGTTAACTGATAATAGAACCAAACTGCATCAAGCACGTCTTAGTTCTGTTTTTCGTTCAAGTAACTAAAAGCTTGCTCACGCTAAACTCAATGGCTCATTCGATCAACGACTTCAGTAAGTCGTAAGATGTGCTTTCAGTCAAGAATTTTGTGGAGTGCCATTTCATATTCTAAGTGCAGTAGAAAATAAAAACAATTAAGAAGTGTCATGTCTTATGAACAGGGGTGTAGTGGGGCGGGAAGCGTGGGAACGGCTTTCCCATACCTTTTTCATGTTTTTCTTTAAAATGAGTTGGAAGCTGTTTTAAAATGGCTATTTTTGGATGCGTTTCCATACCTTTTTTGTCAGCACTACATCCCTGCTTGTGAATGAACGTAAAACCATACGTAATAAGTCCAAGTGAGTTTCACAAAAGCTACTGATAAGTTAGGGCATGTTCTTGTTCTTACTAATAGTCTTACTGATTTAACCTCAATGGTGAACAGAAAAATGAGGTACTGAATTGCAATGAGTACAGTTATTATTTTTACCATATCAATTTAGGACATATCAAACTGGGCTATTATGGTAGGTAAGGGTCAGGTTATATTTTAAGGTTATGTTAGTGTTATTTTGGTTTGGAAATATGGAAAGATGATTTTTCTGAAAATAATTTTTAAAGAAACTTTTATCTACCTAAAAATGTCATTTAATATACTTACAGTGGAACTCTGCTACCACGACCACCCACTGGACGGCACTCAATTGGTCGTGTTAGCGGGACTGCCGGCTGGGGTGGTCGCGTCACACTTGCATTCCTAAAGGTTTCATGTATCATCGCGATAACTTCATTTCTGCAACTGTTTCCTCGATTTAAAGTTGTTTAGCTTTGTCTTACGTGCTGCCATAGCCTAACGTCACTGTACTATGAGATCACACAACGGAAAAGTCGATGACGACAGAACAAATTCCAGAAGAGTTTACAACATGAGTTTGTTGAGTCACATTGGAGCTTACTGCGCTTGCACTCATGCCTACATGCCTGTATTCACGAACCACGATGCTTCAGAACAACGTGATGCAGCTGAGCAAATTGCTGCTGACAGGTTACCAGTTTTCCAGCGTAAGAATACCGATAGAATATGGTGGTCGTGTTACGTGGTGCTCGATTAGCAGTTTTGTAACAGCTGGACTGTGGCCGCGGCCTGGATACCGGGGTGGTCGCTTTAGTGAAACAAAATTTAATCCATTAGCATAGGGAAGCCTGCGTTAAAGTGGTCATGATAGCAGGGTGGTCGTCGACAGGGTGCCACTGTATATTCAAAACATTCCACCGGTGTTTTGTGAACATTTATCGATATGGTTAAGTCTCCAGCAAGAAATGGAGACTTGAAATCAATGAGTTTCGTTCATATTGTGACGTCCATATTAGTTAACGATTCGTTTTTTTGCTCAAGCTTGTTTTGTTTCAATAAGACAAATACTTCAGATCGTTCATTTATTTTTTTCCCTATTAATGACAGTTTTGTATAAATAGAGAAGGCCGCTTTCGAAGTGTCAGCCAGGAGCCCGACACAACCTTAATTCGCCCCTGACGCCTGGGCCCTCCTAGCTACGCCTATGGTGTTACCTTTGAGCAAGAGGAACTTGTTTTGCGTTCAATTTCACACTTGACTATGAAGCATACACTAAACAATTAGTCTATAGCTGCAACATATCAATATGTGGACTTTCATGCCTGCCGCACCCTATTATGTGTCCATGACCATATCAAGATAAACAAACAAAAAAATTTAGAATTTTTGGCATTTATGCACTATTTGCTGTAAAACAACAACAAAAAAATTGAAAACTCCACAAAATCAAAATTTGGGCCTTAATGGTTTAAACAAGTCAAGTCAGCTTTGAATCAATGCGACCAATATCACAACACTTAAAAAACTTTGTCACTGGGATCGTACCTGATAAATGTGACGTTCCTTCGTGGCATCAACAACTTCATTGACCCCTGGCACGGAGATTTGTACTGCGTTTTGGCCGACTTTGCTAAGAAACCTACGCGTCACAAAAATAGTAGAAAACAAGCGTCGAAATCGCCAAGTTTCGCAATATCAGCCGACAAAGTGACGTCATATCGTCGCCGGGTAAATGAGAATGGAATAAAACAGCAAAAAGGAACGACGTTCGAGAATCGCTCAAGTGAGCGAGACAGTTATTTAGATCCAGCGTGTCCTGATCTCGCAATCTAACCTCAATGTAACGACCTGATTTCTGCCAAACCAAATCGTTTTATCATTTTTTTCTTACCATGAAGTTTTTTAATTACAAAAATGACTTCACAGCCACCAACACACCTTCTTAACAACACGACAATCACCAAAGTGGACTCGTAGACACGATACGAAATATTCATCGTTAATCGACGACGTTCGCCCCTCAGGAGTAACCACAGGCCCGTAGCCACGGAGGGGCATTCGGGGGCAGTGCCCCTCCAAATTTGTTCGTTAACCCTAAATTTTGTGCTTAAAAATTGTTTTTAAGTCATGCAATGAAAACGAAAGTCTTGCCCTTAAAAATGTATCCCCCCCACCAACCTTAAAACCTGGCTACGGGTCTGGGTAACCACCCACAAGAGACTGACCGGATTCCGAGAGACCATCAACCATCTTACTTCCGCAACCTATCGATGTATTTCTTTGTGGAGTGAGCGTTCGCCCTCACGAGGACCACCTCCTGGGGCTTGATCTGCTGCACGATCTTCAGCACCGAATCTCCGTCCGACCTGCCCTCGAAGTCGATGAACGTCACGGTACACTTCACTTCCAACGTCACTTTCTCGCTGACGCACTTGGTCGGAATTTCTTCAACCGGTTCCGCTGACAAACGTCACATAAGGCGCTGCTTAAAGGGAGGATCCGAAAAGCACGAAAAACCGCCAACAGTTGCGAAAAAGACGCCAACAGTTGCACCGGACACACCTTGAAGATGCACTCGATCGTGACAAGGTTGCAAGCAATGGTTATGTGTGACCGTTGTTGGGCAACTACATTCAAATCAGGTCTTGGCTTACACATAAATTCTACGTCTTGTCGAGAAAACCGAGAAAGAAATTCGTGCTTTTGATGACGCATTTACATCCTGAACATCAACTCGAAGGAATTTTCAAGATCGCAACAAGATTGTCCAAAACAGAACTTGATTTACAGCCGAAGAAGTAAAAAAAGATATTCTTTAGCGATTTGGTGAACGACTCATCATCAAGTGAAGAGCAAACGACGACGACGCAAAATGTTCTCACGTTCTTTCTCTTGATTTTCTTCTTGGACCGCCTTCTTGGGATCAGCGGCGTGGATCTCCTCCTCAAGCTGAGCGATTTCATTTAAGCGATAATCGTCGGGACTGAAACAAGAACAACAGGTCTGCCAAGCATTTCCACAATCAGCCGGGGTCAAAAAATTTGTTCAGTATTGGTCCTAAATCCGCGCCCCTCGGTCAAAATTGAACGAATCCGTTGGATCTAATCGTACACGGGAAAATATGGAAGAAATACTCTGGAAGATTTTAGAGCGTGATTCTTTGCTGGGAAAGGAATTCATTTCGTTCCCGTTCTTGAACCGAGCGCACAGTCAAAAAAGTTCTTTAAAAAAGACGCTAGAAACAAACATTCGATGCGTTATAAACGATTCCTGTGAGTCCAGCCACGTCACGCAACGGATGAGTAAATGTTCAATCAAGATGCCCATTGCGCACCGGTATTTATCACATGAAACATTTTTAAGAAGCAAAAATCGGACGCATCGGTTGATGTAAAGTAGTCATCGGGAAACTGTGGGCCTCGGCCCACTTGTGGCCTGTTTAACACTTTTTATTGGGCCGCGCAACCACTTCCTGTCGTGGGCAGCGTCGTACGTCAGAGCTAAAGTGCTGCGCCGGTTGCGTGGGCTAAAACATGCAGTAGGCCACTGCAACAACTATGGAACATTGATTGTTTGACGTTCACAAAGCATTGTTTTTGTCATTATACGGTTTATGACATTAACATATCACTGTTATGTGACGGGCAAAGCGTAGGTTTGAAATCAGGCCTTCAAAGATAAGCACGTGCTTTTAATCACAACTGAAAGGGGAGTCTGGGCCACCATAACGAAACTTTGCTGATCGCTATTATAAAGGATCCCGAACCTTCGAAGCTGACTCAAAATTTAAGAAACGATTACGAGGCTTCGCACAGCGCGTGTGTTCTCGCGGAGAGCAAGAATCGTAACAATCAAACCCATTCTTCTGCAACAATGCCAAATTAAGTACTGGGCTGCTTTGTCCGAAGAAGATTCTTTGTCCAACAAAAGCCGGTGAACTTAACGTTACCGAGAAATCAAAAGGCTGAGGTTTGAAGTGCGGAAATTTGTAACAATATTAAAATAATGACGGAAGCCGAGAGGTTTAAGACTTCAAATGCTCACTTTATAAACTCGCCGTACTCGTCCCACTTTACCCGGTGCTCGACAAACGGGAACATCGGGTAAGTTTTCTTGGCTTGTTTGAAGAACCCGCCGCTTTTCACCGAGCTCTGTATAAAATACACAAGAAAGTGATTAGTCACGATGACCTCAGAAAAACCGGAACTGACGACTTGTGAGCCAACCTAACATAGCAAAGCACGAGCTGGTGAAACAATCAAGGTTTCTAAATCTATCAAGCCGCTGTAGTCTCGTAACAAACAAAGAGAAAAGAGGGTTTACAACAACCAAGGTGTTGGAAACGGGGAGCATAGCGCGGGAATGATAGAAAGTACAGCAGATCACCTCATTCGTGACGATGATGTCATGTTGCGCTTGACCGGTTTTCTTTATTCCCTCGTCGTCGCTTTCGTCGCTGGACTCTTCCTCGAGACTGTAAATCGAAAATAGTTTTTTCTTCCCTATAACCTTGTTTAGCAAAAAACGTCAAAATCCACGAAATGATGACCAAAGGCAGGGCTGTGGAGTCGGTTCTCAAATTTCAGGCTCCAGCTCCAGGCAAGTAAATTTTTTGGCTCCGGCTCCAACATCTGGACGTTTTTGGCTCCAGCTCCAAAACAATTTGGTCCATTGATACCTAAAAAATATTGTATTATTTGCACAACTCGCTTACCCCACAAACTATGTCTGTGGAACCGGAACCCAACTTTCATGCTCCGGCTCCACCATCTAAAAGTTTCTGGCCCCGGCTCCAGCTCCACAGCCCTGGCAAAAAGACATCAAAACCGGCGAAGGCCACCGTTCTATCCAGCACTGTTCGCAAGCCACACACACGTTATTGCCAGCAACGTTACGATGGACGGACGCAGGCAAAGAAAGCAAGACTGTTGCAAGAAACGGGGGATCACAACAAACCATCGCAACATACATTTTCACTTCCTGTGCTTTCCGTGCAGCGCGCTGCCGCTCGTACTGGTCGAGCTCCTCCCCGACCAGAGGAACTCTTTTCCGCATCTGGTTGCAAAAAAAAACAAAGTTTTTAGCAGGAAACACTGCTGCTTGGAATAATCCATCGCTGAGATGTGAACATGTGAAAGAGAGACGTGTTTCGGAGGGAATCGGCAAGATTTCCGAAATTAATCGATTATTGATCGTGAAGACCACGATGTTGAGGTTAGTCGCCTGTTTAAAGACGACGTCTGACAATACGACGTTCCGCGGATTTCTGCCTTTTCTATTCCAAAGTCCTTCTCAAGGACTTTTAATCGCCATTCTAACTACGTCAAAGCCATCCGTGAAAAGCCAGTTCTTTCTTGCTTGATAAACAATCAAATGTAGCGTCACGCACGCGCTGATTATCAAATCCTGCGGTTAGTGAATGTGACGCAGAGGAACAGACCGTCGACCATGTTGTCCTTAAATGTCCAATCCATCAACCTCCCCACGGACTGCACGGCCTGAAGGTTCTGGTTGATGACACAATCGAATGGCTGCTCAACACCTGCCCTGAGATCTCGTGCGGCCAAGCAATGGATTGAAAGAACACGCTCATACGATGAAGGGGACAATCCGACACCAAGTCGAGAAATCAAAAGAACGTAAAGCAGCAGAAAAAACTCTTAACTTACGTTTAAGGTCAAAGAGGGGATGGTCGGGTTGTCAATCAGGGTCCGGGCCAGGGTACCTCTGGCGGTTCTGTTGGTCAAAATGACGGAGTTGCGGGGGTCAGAACACCACCGCGCGAATAACTGGCGCGAGAAACCGCTTTCCATGTCCGTGCTGCTCGCCAAAACACACTGCGGAGGAGAGACAACAGAAAATTTTAGCTTGTTCAGCGCAAAAAGCTGGTTTTGTGAGACTGGGGATGACGTCGCGCAACACCAGATATCAGTATTAGTTAGTTGTCTAACTGGTCGGGTTTAATAAACTAATAAAATGACATTGCAAAGTACACTGTCAAAACGCCAAACTGCATTCGGATCACTCGTATGTCGCAGTTTTTTCGTGAGCGGTTGTATATTGAACACACGGCGACATACTCTGCATATAAGGAAGTACGGTGCTTTAAATAAAATTGCACATCCCCATAGGACCACGTATGTGTTCGAAAAGTAAATGTGCAGACTTTAAGTACGGCATTCGATGGAAAAAAATCGTCTTGCTTACGTTACAAGTTCTCTAGCGCGAAATACGTCAAGAATTTATTTATATCCAGTGGCCGCACGATGGCAGCATAAGTTGTACTTACCTTGGGCGAGGGAACTTGCGCCAAATCGCCAAGGTTATGGCAAAGCTTGAGGTGTTTGAACTGGAACGGATTGTTACGTTGGTCAGTGAAGGATTGGATGATCTTATCGCTCATCCACTCAACCTGTGACAGAGTAACAAGCAAACGTTTAGATATCAACGTCTAATGCCATCATGACAACAAGCCTCAGTTCATTTGCCAACTTACTGCGGATGCATGCATGCCAGTCGGGCATCAGACACAGCTTAACCGAAACAACAACGATTTTTCTGTTTCACTGACTGCCCAAAGAGTCATTCTCTCTATGCAAGCCAAGCAGAGCACAGCGGCAATCAATAGAAGACTTCCTGATCGCACTTGAGCACGACATGAAGTATATCAGCCCATATGCTGGTCCGTAGCCACGCCTGTAAACCATATGGCTGCACGTCGTTCGTGGGATGCAAACGTGGGAGGTGCCGACCGGCGAGAACGAGCTCGAATCAGGGGCGAGGTAAAAACACATCACAACATTTCACTGGAAAGTCTCAGATTTGCCCCCCCCCTCCACTGACAAGCACATAGCTTCGCAAACGACAAATGCACGGCTTGAAACACTTGTACTTTCAAGTATTCCTGCGACCCATTCATCGCAGATGCGATTTCAAACTCAAAAGCTCTTACTGTTCTTGGAAAAAAAACAACTTCTTTGGCAGCGCAGTTTGTAAGCGAACAGCCGTCCAGCACCACGTTTCACTTGCCATCCGACGTCCAGAGTTCGCGTAGCACTGGAAGTGGAACGTTTAACAGACACTACGACGCCACTGAATGTGGCGGCAAGCACCAACACACGCGTTTGTTGTAATTGCAATTGCGCAAGCAAGCGATTGTGAAGTGAGCTGCTGCTGCACGAATGGGGGAATCCTTTCTCCCGTCATTAGCCCAGCTGCACAGTTATTAACAAGATGGCTGTGCCTGCTTCAAAAGAGTTAAAAAGCTTAACTTGGTGGCATGCTGACTTGCCTGCCACGCGAGTTGCATCCACGTCTGCCACTGAACAAAACACTACAATTTTTGGAAGTGTACATTAAACCCAGAAAATATATTGAGTGTCACCGTTATCCTATTCTTAAATAAAAATATCTGATGAAGTAATCGGCACAATTTTCAAGGTAAACATCCATGGAAAATTATTGATTTCAACTACATCAACAAAATGGGTATCCGTTAAACGCATACGTTAAATTGAAACGAACATTCTAAGATACGTCGTTGTTGAATAACAAGCCGCGCATTTGCTGCAGTGGGTAACAGAAGAAGGGCAGAGTGTTCAAGAATGCAGCCAAAGTTATATGCACGCTACGTGCTACAAGTATCTAGAACAAAACGTGATCTCCTTTTTGCATCGCGATCCGAGCAAGAATTTAATGCGTAAGCTTAAACAACGTTTGCTTTCCTACAGTTGCGTTGCCCCCACTCTACGTAGACCTATATTGTTTGAAAATTGCGATGGTTCCCGTTCAATAAAAAGCCGAATATCAAAGGAAACAAACTAATCGCACAAAATCTAACGTTTGTCAAAAATCGCCTCAAAACCGAATGTACTTTGCCAACAACGCACTTTGCTAACAGCGGAACAGTCCGCTGACTGTTTGGGATGTGCAATTATCACAGGAAAGATAAAACGCTGGGTACACAACACAAAATCCCCGCACAGGCGAAGACGTTGCTCGACATCCGACCACTATACACTCGCTTGCAATCGTTCTTAGAAAATTTTGCTGCCAACGCACCAAACCCATCACCGTTATTTTCACTCTCTTGAGTTCTGCGGCTTTCAAGCAAATCACGCACGTTGTTCAATGGCTTCTAAAAAGTATCGGAGCACTTGTAATCAAACAAAATGTTCGTCGTCGGCCGCAACACGTTGAAGCAAACTGCTGTTGTTTCGTCACAAACGCCGGCCAACTTTTCGAACAATGCTCAATCGATTGATGTGAAAGTCCTTGAGATACGCCGGTCACGTGCACAGGTCAAAACACTTGTGCGGCTCACACGAGTTAGTGAAAACATCTGGCACATCAAAATGTCAACGCTTCTACCGATGGTCATCTTTTCTGAACTTGCAACGTCTTGCGGCATTCAGCAAAACGGATCGGCTCCGTGGCTGGCAACGTGATAGACTTGTGTCGCAAAAGGAACCAGTACATGTGGTCGAAACTCGCCAAAAAATTATCAAAAAACACACAAAGTTTCTTCCAAAAAGTTTGCTTGCATGAGATTTCTGAAAATCTAGAATTTCTTTTGAAGTTAAGCAAAGACACGCTGAGTGCGCTGAAAACTGTGAAGTTAGCGGCGGAAAGTTGCTGACTGCACAGATTCAACCCTTGAGCTGAAACTCAGGGATTTTGGGCAAACATGGATGTTGATTAGGGGCCAAAGGTTGTTTTAGATATGAGCAACATTTGATACATATCTGTGCTTTGCTGGTCATCAGCAACATTCAAAAAAACGTACCAGGGTAGGATTGCTTCTTTCAAGGCTATAACGACAGTATGAAGAAAAGCCTCAATCGTCTTGATGTCCAATTGAAACCACCTAACTCTATTTGAATAAGATTTAAGCACTGGGGATGCGTAAAGTTACGCGAAATCGATTTCCAAATTAAAAAGCTTTACTGATGGATTCAACCCGGTCGCCTTTGTGAAGACCAGTTACTTGAACGCAGGTAGGTGCAAGTTTGAATCATCGCCAAGTCATGAAAGCAAAGGCTAGTCGGTTGATCTCTCAAAAGCTTGTAGCAAAACTAGAGCTTTTAATTGAAACCAATCAATGCTAATTTCCGGGATAACTTCCTTCTTTTTCTCACCAAAAACTTAAGTTAAGGATGGACGATGGATGTGCATAAAAACACTGCGATTGCCACCTATCGTTGTCGCACCCCCAACAACAATCAGATATTCTTTGGTCGACTGACGAACAGTCATCCGCTACTTCCGTTTAGTAACGAATGAAGCAAACTAACTTCGTTCGTAGATGCAAAAGCGTAATTGGCGGCGATACAATCAAAGCATTTTTTTCTTAACGTCGCTGTGTATTCCCCGGGTGACGAGCGACACCCCGCGGAAAGCGATACAGGAAAACACATCAGCGCAGAGATAATTAACTCTGACGTCAGCGCTTGAGCATGTCTTCAGCAGAACAAAAGCTCTACAAACACTTGAAATGAGACTTTTTTTCAAACGACGCCAATATTCAAAAGGCAAAAATTACCCCGTCAATGTAACGCGATCGCAAAGGCAATTTCTGCCCCGTGTAACTTCAGCAACGTGCAGACAATCGCAGAACACCGTGCCCTATTTTTCAAAGCGACCGCTCATTATTTACCAAATTGTCAAGTCCGTATCAGGTTTCAATCAAGAGGCCAACGTCACTGAAACTGAGTGCATAATAAACAAGCGTGGTGCGATTGTGCGCAGCGCGGCAGGAGCTGGCGGCGGTGAGAGGCTGGGCCGAGGAAGTCACAAGGCATCAACCGCTGGAGCTGGAAAGCGATTCCGGTTCGAAACATCTTCAGGACGTCAGGGAATTTGTTTTGACAACACGAGCGCAACGCGTGTCTGGGCGCCGCGCGTCAGCGGCACCGGAGCTCGCAGCGCGCCCGTTGTGTGTTTCGCGCGCACGGCGGAGTTTAAACCGCGATCGGCGAAAAAGTTTGCGGTCAGTTCAAAGGCGATTTGTTTTTTTTCAAATAAGATATTGGGTCAGAAAAGGCTTTTGCGGTTCTGGCAAGAAGTGGAAAGATTAATTCAATTATTTACGTTCCCTCTCCTAAGCTGTCAGAAGCCGCTTTCGCAAAACGAGAAGCCGCAGCGATTCTCGGACCTTAGTTACACTCCCGTTTTTCAAAAAATGCGTCTGCATCAGCCCGAGATCAGCCACAGACAATTAGGCATGGGTCAACAAGGTAAGAGTGAAAACAGATGATTCACAGCTCGGCTGATGCGCATGCAGTGTGAGTCGTTTCGACCAGTGCAGTGGCAAGACGCAGCGATTTTATTCACAGCGTTACGTGTTTTCCTTTCAACGAGGCTCTTACCGGAGCTACCCGAGGTCACCGAGATAGACGCAGTGCCTCGAGCTACCGCAATAATCACAACAAAGACGTGTGAACGAAGGCAACCCTCTATGTTAGAACAAAATGGCCAGCTGCACTTCTGTGCACAAAGCATTGGAGAAACAGCAGAGTTTGGTAAAACATGAAAGCTGAAGTGAAAACTTCAACAGGTATTTTAGGATGTTCCGCGTTTCTTCCTTTATCATTCAATTCTTTCATCACTTAATTCTCCAGGACAGGGTCACCAAACTGTTTTCTCCGAGGGCCACACAACCTACTACACAACAGTTCGAGGGCCGGACATCTTTGTGTAACGTGGTTGTTTAGGGATGTTACATTCTACAAAATCAATAAGTGTTTCATAAATATATTGTCTTTTCATTATTGGCGAATACTCCTTTCGGTCGGATAAAATAGCTTCGTGGGCCGGATTTGGCCCGCGGACCGTAGTTTGGAGACCCCTGCTCTAAGCTGTACTATAACTGAAGATGGATGGAAAACGTCTGAAGACGTTCTAGATGTCTGTTTGATGTTTTCTAAGCAGATCATTTCGTTAAATCGACCGGCAGTCGTAAAACGGATTTACAGTGCGGACCGAAGCCGGTACCCAACAAATTTGGGGGAGCAAATCTATTTCGGGTATCTCTTGAATTTGACATCAATTAACATCCAAAACCATTGAAACAAACTTCACGAAGGGGTAATAGCCATTCAGCTTCGTGTTAGTTTACGCCCCTGTTAACTCCATTTTGCCCGATTCCACAATAACCGCACCGAACTTTTGCGAAGGTGCTCCTCCCCACCAATTCACGTCATGTCCTCAACGTTG
>Ga0210059_1011699_pt1 | contig 13377 bp, 7 predicted proteins | sample Ectturendosymbi2_FD_188042 | JGI IMG/M metagenome (GOLD analysis project Ga0210059, IMG submission 188042) | Ecteinascidia turbinata endosymbiont from Florida, USA - Sample 2 (SPAdes) (version 2) | ecosystem: Host-associated > Tunicates > Ascidians > Unclassified | place: Key West, Florida...
TTGTTGAATTTTAAAGAGCAAACATGTATGATCAACACGATCAAAAGCTTTGGATATATCAAGAAATACTATTCTAGAGGAGAGATTTGAGTCATAAGCTTGGTACAAACTATTGCAAGTACTTAGCAAAGAATTAAGAGTTGAGTGTTTTTTCCGAAATCCAGAGTTGTTTGGAATCAATAATTTATGGTGTTCTAGGTAGTTGTAAATATGTTTGTGTAAAAGTTTCTCACAAACTTTTGAGAGAGAAGGTAATAAAGCAATTGGACGATAATTTTGGACTTCAGTTTGAGAACCTGTTTTAAGAAGGGGTATTACAGTCGCAGCCTTCCAAACTGTGGGATATTCCTCAGAGGAGAAAATCAAATTAAAGAGAAGGCTGAAGGGAGTAGCGAGTGACTGACTACAAATTTTAAGAATCCGATTAAGCAGGTTATCAAATCCCTTGCATTTATTAGGATTCAGTCTATTTAATTTAGGTTATTAAATACACTATTACACACACTATCCCCTGTCTTATGCAAATAGAATCTTATCGTATCCTTCATTCTTCAAGACCGAGATTCTGTTTAAAAGGAAAAGCCGAGACTGAGACTTTGCCAGAAAATACTCAAGATGTGAAACTTTGTCAGCTGGTATGGTATGGGTCTTCGGAACGTCCACGCTTCACATTTGTTGAGCTCCCCTTCGTTACAAACTTCGCTTTTCCTTCCCAGAGAGTAAGACCAGCAACCAAATGCAAGTTGAATTACTGGAACTTCACCATGTCATATTTAAGAAGTTTAAGTCTCGATACAAAGATCTTAATGCTCTGAACGTCATCCTTTAAAACCTAGACATGGGTATCCTTCGAGACTGAGACTCGCAAAAACCGGTCTCGAGGCACGTAGCGAGACCGAGATTAGTATCAAGGCTCCATCACTGCTCAGCACACATGGAAGAAATTGAACTCCAGCTTCTGGCATGAACGTCAGTTTCTTCTGCTTGTTTGCAGTTCTAAAAAACTTTACGTTTTCAGATGGTTCATTTCGATATGGCAATAAAGTCAGTGCCGCCTCTGTTCGTCGTACTTAGCCCGGGTAGGAATTACATCCGTGCATCAACTATACATTAAACAAATCCAAATAAAAATGCAAAGAAGCTGTTAACACGGAATATGTCAAGACCGCCAGGGAAAAGCTGCAGGCAAAAACATTGCAGAGCTTCTCAGTGTCTTGTCTGAAACAAAAGTTGCTGATTCAAACTGCAACTTCAGTTCTAAATGAATCGAATGCTAACCCAGATGCAAAGTTTTTTTAGTCTAACACCACTTTTATGACAATCGATCAAGCATTCAATTGTACTATGATTCATTGTTGATTTAATTAATTATCACTGAATATATATTGACATTTTTCCGTGCAAAAATAGCTTATTTGTGGTTAAAATGTAGAATAGATTTGTATCGTGTAAAACGTTTATCAACATAGGTGAAGGTGTATTCACTTTTGTATATAATATCAGCAAAACAGTTTTTACAAACCCTCAGGAAATCAGTTCCATCCCACATCTTTTCAGAAAATTTTTTCCAGAGCAACTGATGTATGTGTCTCTGTGATAGATTGTCCGCCTCTCAATCGAGAGATTGGATGTTCGAGCCACAGCAACTGAGTTAATTACCGTATAACTACTTGTGCAAGAGAGCTCACCTGAACCGCCCCGGCAAGAAGCACGTTTCAGGCATCCGCTACTTTCCATCTTAATAACCTAACAAATGTCGTGTTGCAATCTGCTGTTCTAGTAGAAATTACCTATGATAAACAGTTAAATTTTAATGGCCATCCTGCAAAAGTGAGAATCAGGCTATCCACATATAAGACACTACGTGAAGAAAAGGTTTAGCACTCGTCCTTGACGCTGTGTCCGAGAAACGGGAGGTATTTTTGACTTCTGATCTTGCAATAAGCCCAGATCAGACCCATTTAATCGCTGCTGAATGTTGTAATAAAATGTACATTTTATACCTGACTGTGAATGATGTTGTTGAGACACATTTTTTAATCACCACTCAAATTAATTGATAAGCCTCTAGGGTACTTTTAATTTGAGTCACTTAAAAATGTCTGAAATAGAATCGAGTACAGGCACAACATTTTTCGAACCGTTTTGAGCCATTCTAGAATGAGATAAAAGCTGATTTACACATCAGTTTTTTCACTAAGTATTTACTGGTTAATAGGATATGACTCCAATCGACTCGAGCATGACACAATTGTGAATTGCTCAAAAGTCAGTTCAGATTCGAGTCGATTCGAACGATCACAACATCTTTACAAAAACTGACTCGATTTAAACCGAATCAACGAAAGGCTTAGTTTAATTCGAGTCATTGACGCCAGTTCATGCAATCCTTGCAAATTGTTTCCTGACAGCCTTGTGGGACTTAACAGGATACTGTCGCGTAAACATGTTACTCTGGCCTACAACAAGATCACTTTTCGGCGTGAGAGCCAAAATTCATGTCACCAATCCGAAAGCTGAGTGTGATGGAGCGGATGGCATACGAACGTGCAAGCTGGTCAGATGAACGTCTAGCAATTATAATTATACTCAGTTTATTTATTATCGAGTCAGGTCAACTCACATATCATCTGTGCTTCTATACTTTCAGAGGATTGTCCTTTACCTTGTTCCCATTTACTGTAATTAGTTGGATCACTTTAATAAATTACGATTAAGGGTCTTATTTTAAACGCAATTTCACAAGCAGCTTGTTAAAATTTAAATGTTAATTTCCATGTGTTTAGCTCCAAAAGCGTGTATGAAATAATGTTCATCCTGTGTTTACTTAAAAATAGTGGTCAGTTTCAAGTATTATGGGCTGATGAACTTACGTTTTATGAGTTTTAATGCTAAGTGGATTAAACACACGAGTGTAGTGTAATTCGCAACGTGTCTATACGAACGGTATTGGAGAGACATAACATAGTGTTTAGTTTATTTTCAGATATTCAATTGGTAATTACCACGCAATTCACAGAAAATTGTGAATTTCTCAAACGTCAGTTCCCTCAGCGGATTTCCAAATGTCTTAATGTAGCGAAACGTATGCACACGGTGCCGAAAGCTCAACGCATAATGGTGTAACGTTCAAGGCAGCTAAATTAAGTTTTATTACGTGTGCTGTCACAGATCGGAATAAAAGTAGGCCCTCTCTCTCTTTGTATGAACGAAAGTATATCAGTCAGGTAAGGTTTGCGTCGTGCTTATAATAGAAAATATTGTTGAGATTGGGATGAGAAGCAAATCGACACAAGGTAAAAACGTTCAGCTGCGATTGCTTAACGCCAAGTGCAAATGGCATATCGTACGAGATACTTTTTGAAGAGGTTGTTCTATGGCCCCCTTGACAATAGGAACTTCTAGGAATTGTGAGAAGTTGCATTTGAATAAAATGCAACAACTGCACATATTTACAGTTTGTTTCAAAATTCATCTAGAAACAGTAAACATTTGAAGCGAGTAACTTCGAAACTAAACCACTTCACAGAAGAAATCGTGCCTTGAAAAACATTTGTCGCGTTTGAAAATTGGATTTAGCACCAAACGTTTTTATGTATATTTCGTATTGACAAATTTTAAGGTTAACGTTACATTCGCAAGAACGCCATTTGGAATTATTTATATTTTACATTTTATTTTGAAGCACTTGACTCAATTGCTGCCGCGTTTGACAAAGAATTTTTGCAAAAAGCAGAAATATGCAAATGGGGGACATCCCAAGTTTCATTCGCGTGATGTCTAGAAGACCAGCAAGTCAGAACTTGATGGCATGGTTTGCACCGCGTTGCATGTGCCATTCACGCAATTAGCTGATACCAATGCTTGGTTTGTGTCTTATGTCACGTCCAACAATATCAAGAAGTGGTGGTGACTTTGGAAGAGAGTTGAGATCCAATTTAAAAGCGTTAACAAAAAAATAATGTATTTACTACTTGTGCAAATAAGATTCGAAACATAAAGTTAGTTACCCACAGAAAATGTTTCTCATTATTTTCTCTTGTGGAATTTTCTGACTCTTCAGTCGATAGAAGTTCACGTGCGCTGATATTAAACCTGAAGCTCTATCGCTGACCATTTTGCACTTTTTCAAAAATATTTCCTGCAGCACAGAATCATTTCCTCAACTTTCACCGACGATGTTGATGGTATTTGCGGCGTCACTGATATGTGCATAACACTGATGATGGCAAATCATTTTGCAACAAAAATATAGAGATAAAATTTGTGCGGAAGTGAAACAGCGCAAAATAATAATTTACCGGCACAAGTCATAATCATTTGTCGTTTTCTGTTCAGCCCGCGCCTCAGCACGGTAATGCCCAAAACATTTTGTGCGAGATTGTCGTACGGGCAATTACCTTTCCTTCATAGGCCTCAGCAATACAAAGCCATTTCCACCGTTACTTCCGTCGCTTTAACTGGAAAAGTTTGGCAAGTTGCTCGTGCAGCTGTTGCGTTCATTGCATATTTTGAGGAAGACTATGACGCAGCAAAATTTGAGGCAGATTATGACATGAACCGTATCCTTTCCCACCTTGACTATTACATTATGCAGCAACTGCTGACTCGATAATTTGGGCGCCATGTGGTAAAAAAATTATTTCCGATAACGACAAACGCGCCGAAAAATTGAGAAACATACAGTAGCTCCTCCCTATTATTTGAAAAAACGATTTTACGTGCTATGAATGAAGCAATTCACTGGGAAAATCTAAACTGATTAAGTCACGTAATAGTTTAGCCGCTACATGTCAGCAAAGTCAGCAAAATCTGCGGCAATTTTGATAAAATAAAAGTTGGCTAAGCAAGCGAAGTTCAGAAGCAAAATGCCTCACACTCACTGCACGGATCTTAAGTCTAATTTACATCCTTCAGGAACCCTAGACGTTGTGCCTGTTTTCAAATAACGTGGTGTTTGCTTGCAGGATGAGAAAATGTTATAATCAACATTGACTTGATTTCATGCACGAATGCGAACAGCCTTGCTTTCAAATAAGAACATTTAGCAAAATCTGCAACTGGTATTTTATGCGGATCTAGCGTTGTGAACACAGCTGCGCTTTTGTGTGAGTGGCATGTGGCAACTACGATAAGCATAGAAATAAAGCTGAAAGAACTTCAGATCAACGATTTTAAGTAACTGAATAAGATAATCTGTTATGCTGTTTAATCCAAGCTGTAAACAAACACATAAAGAAATAAACACTTACGTGATGAGTACATAGAAAATGCCATCTTCCAGTTGATCTAACCACCAAACGGTTCAGGTAATACAAGGAAAATAACATCAAACCATTTTTTTATTCAGCACATTTTGTAACTTAGCCTGCTTACATTGCTGGGGAAAAGCGGTAGGAAAGCATTGGTGCAGTTTAATTATTTGTTAATGAGTTTTGTAACTGACTATGAAGAAACTTACTTCAAGACGTAAAACATCTACAGAACAGATTATTTTAAACACGCAGTAGAAAGTTGTATCCAGAATTGATTGACAATTTGAAAAACAATTTAAATTATTCATCCATTTTAATTACTGCTCAAAATGACTGCATAATCGCAGTATGAATGATTTAAGGCCTCGTTTACATTACACCGGAACTGACCGGGTACTCTGCCTTCATTCGACCTCGACCGGCCACTTACGGTCACCCGAGGATTTCGCGCTAATGCGAATAGACGAACTTCAGCATTCATAAACACCACAGCACTGAACATACCTAATCTTGAGCTCTTCAGCTGTTGTAAAAAATTTGGCACTGATTTTAAAATAAGAGCCAGCAAATTGAAAAAAGAGCGATTGATCACATTTAGAAAGAACTAGACTTTTCAGCCAATCCAGGCCAGAGTCTACTTGACTCTAGCCTAGTCAGCATCTGATGAAACAACCTTCTCTGCTCAGTTAAGAATCATCATTTTTCTTAGTGCATGCAGACAAGCTTAACTGTCCATTAATTTGACAAAATGCGGCCTGCTGAAATTCACCAGCTCACGGTGTTGATCTGAATTATCACAAGCATGAACGAAAAGAAGGAAGCCTGTCTGGCTTGTCGTTGTCGGCCAAAACGCTCCTTGACCCTCGCAGACTCGACCTGACCTCTGGCGACGTCGGACGACAAACATAATATTGAAAATTGAAAAGCTGCCCGTCCGCCTCGGTCAAATGTAAAACCAGCTTTAACAGTTTTACCTGACGCAAATACAGGCAACTTAAAAGTTGTACCGGTGGGCGAATCGCCGCTGTTATACGAAACGAAACTGAACTTTCGATTACTTTTGCCCTGACAGCGAATTGGAATTTTTTACGAAGGTCGTAGAAAAGCATTTCTACGGCCGTCGTGAAAAAGCATACGCTTGTTGGCTCTAACGCAATTACTTTGATGAAACACAAGCATCGATATTCGGCACAGTAAAGGGCACATCACGGTTATTACAATATAGTGCTGCGATGACGTCCAAGTGAACCGATTTATAAAATGCATGGGTAATGGGAGGCTGGAAGGACCAGGGGTCACTGGGTCATTTAGGCTGCAGACCTCCCTTAGGTGAAGCTACGTATAGTGTAATGTAAAGGGAACAGTTTATATCTGTAAGTAAATGTCTGTTGCTCTGAGTATAACGTTTAATATGCACAATGCTGTTGTGCGTTTTATGGAATCAAAATGCGTTGCAGACAAGGTCAAGCCAGCAGAAAAAATTGGTTTAACGTTGACACATACCGTATTTTGCGGTCCATAAGGCGCACTTAAAATCCTTAAATTTTCCCAAAAATCGAAAGTGCGCCTTTATAATGCGGTGCGCCTGATGTATGAATCTGGTTGTGCTTTCTCATCTAGAACCAGTTTTATGTGGTAAACGGTGCTATTTATTTAATTGCTAGTTACCATTTTTTGTAAACAGACCACCGTGTTGCGTAATAAACCAACAACACTTGCAATGAGCAACGTCCGAGAGCAGCTAGCACATACCACAGATTGTATTACTCTGCGGGGCTCCTGACTACATTGCCGCACACTGAATCAAACACGAGCACAACTTTTATTTTATTCTATTCGTGTCTAGCGGATTAGGCACGTGTGACAGATTAAACTGCCTCGTATAAAATTATAGATTAAACTCCCAGTGGCGACTCCGGCACTCGGGAGTTATTGTGAAAGAGTTGAATACAGTTTGACTTATCTACGTTTTGCTTCATTTAATGCGCCTTATAATCCTGTGCGCCTTATATATGAAAAAAAACAGCTAGCATTCAATTTTTGATACTGCGCCTTATAATTCGATACGCCTTATGGTCCCGAAAATACGGGTAAAACATTTGTTTTTTCTCATATTTTTTAAATATTCATGACAGCTAAAAAGGAAATGCATTAACAGTTATGGACTAGTGCAGCACTGCAATGGTGTCACAGAATTTTTTCCTTTGGCGACACCTTGTGGACAAAATCTCATGACACAAGTAGAGTAAATGACAGCAGGTTGCGCTGAAAGCGTTGCAAATAAGATTTGAAAAAATTGTCAATGTCCCAACACACTTTTGACACACTTCTATTGCGCATCAAAATCGTAGCAGCACACGGAATGCACAAATGCAAAACAGAAGTGTTGGACATGTTCTTCTGGTATGCAAAACCTGTCAGTGCTTGCCAGACACTTTTGTTGCTAAACTTTGAGTTTGGTGCTCAACATCGCATGGCAATTGTTTTCTAGAAAACCAGTCAGAGCCACAAACTGCGGTAAGACGGACAATAGTCCACCACAAAATGTGCAAAAGATGAAGTTGCAGTGAGTACGCTATTGCGTAGCGCGAGTTTGACGTTTGCAAAGACACTGTATTTAAAAAAACTGAAAAATGATTTTTGACCACGTACATTCAGCCTTGAGTACCACTTAGGATTAGAAATAAAAACTAATTAGTTTATTTGAAAATTCATTTTGCAAGCATATGAATGGAACGGAAATCTTTGTTACTCAGCATGTGAAAGAAGTTGCATGGTAAAAAATGAAAACATATTTGTTTAAAGGATTACACTTAGGGCTGCTTTAAGCAAATCTCTTACGAAAATCGAACTTAAATCTCAGAAAATCTGACATTTCTTTAGAGTTTCACATGTTTACATTTTACTTGATATATCAGTGCTTTTGAAGCAGAGTTTAAGCAGTAACCTTCAAATACGGAAAAATAAACCTTCCACAAATGCATGTTTAACGCTTTGCTGGCAAATAGCAATGAGAAACCTCCAACACTAACAAAGCCACAACAATGCATTGTGTGACATCACAAGCCCTCTGCACATCTGACGCACCGACGACCGTCTTCGTAATGCTCATATGTTATAAAGAGGTAATCAAAGCGCCCTGTAGAGCATCTCTTGAATTATTCATTACTTTCGTCAAAAAAGACGCGTCGCTCAGCACCGTTCGTTCCCTCCCAACCCGATTTATTGCTTTTTCGCGGAAATCAAACCGCCCAAACCTCCATTCTAGCTTTTAACTGGTTGGAGACCAGGAGGTAGAGCAAACAACAAATCGCCGGTACTGTGTGCAAAATCGTATGAGTGTGGAGGAGAAAGTATGCGATGTTGTTTTTGTTGCGCTTGTGGTCTAGAGACGCATCTCTCCGGAAAAGAGGGAATCGTTATTGCTTCCCATAAAGTTATCCGATTCATCGGCCGCGCGTAGTTTAACGTAATTCAGTAAAGGAGACTCTTTCTGGGTCATACGAAATAACAGCCTTTTTATAGGGGAGGGCTTTTGTTGTTGCGTCGGCCATCAGTGAAATATTCTGGCGCTGCCTAGTGCATATAAAGACGCCCTACTACCGTTATTCTGTCACATCAGTTTGTTTTCCAACTCCGGTTTTGCTTCTTACCGCCTCAGCAGTAAGCCTTTGAACTGATTCATGCTGTCATAGTATCACAAGATGGCTGACTGCGCATTGAGGTTGACTAGAGAATGACAATACCAACGTTGGATTTGTTTGTTTGAATTGTAAATTGTTCAATTATTCTAAGGAGAAAATTTGTTTTTCATCGCAAATCAAACCCAGGTAGAAACAAAGCAAACCCGTAAATATTTAGAATGTTCCTGATCAGATTAAACTTACGATTGAAGACACTTTCACTGCTTCACTAAGCAACAAAAAAACATTCATAACAAGAAATCCGTTTATGAGCCATCGCAAACCAAGTGGCAGCTTTATGGGAAACGGTATTCCACATCACCTTAAACTCACTAATATCTTGCAATAATAAACATTTCCGCAGCATTACCTTTGACGGAAATTATAGGGAAAAAGACAAACAGGAACAAGCCAAACTGGCTTTGATAAATTGCCTCGAAGGTTAACGCCTAGAAGTTGAAACACGCCGGCATGAACTTAAGGATTGATACACATCAGGCCTTTTGCCTGCCACCGTAAATCTATGCGGTTTACTTGAATCGATGCGATGCTTGACATTTCCCGCGCACATGCGCACGCCTCAGTGCCACACCCCTTTCCAGTGACTTGTGCATTTTGTTATAATACAATTGAAACATGCGGCCTAAACGTAGAGTATGAAAGGGCTGAAAGCCGAATGGACGTTTGCAAGCAAACAGACAACATGAGCATTGATGAGAAGTCTGATAATGGGAATGTATGTTTCAACAGAGAATCAGCAATCCATCCTAAACTTGTCGAAAAAATTCTGCAGTGGTCAAAAAACCAAAGCCAACAATACATTTAAGTCGAAAACGTACAAAAAAATGTTACATGTTGAAAGTGCGAAAGAACCATCCAGATGACGTGTAAAATTCTCTTCGGTGTAGGCAATCACAGCACAATTTGGAGTTTAGAAAAGAAAACCTTAGAATATACGTTTCCCTCAATTGTTTCAGCAGTGTTCAAAATATTGTGTACGCTGTTTTAAAAGTTTCGATTGAATTCTAACAAGCGATAAATAAAGTAAACAAGAAAAGGTTGCTAATTGTCTTTAAATGTAATCTTTGAAACACTCAAGGGCAGTCGCTTCGATTTTTGCGCTACTGATCAACATAGTCTGGCAAGTTTTTTTTTAAATCGATTAACTTTCTTTCCAATGTTTTGATTAAAAAAACAGAAAATGATTGAAATTAACACCAAAATATATTGCATTGCTTCGTGCGCAACACTACCGATGAATGCAAAAGTTGTTGACAGTACTAGTTTTCAAGCAAAAATGGCTACGAAGGACGATAGAGCGTTTAAAATGAAATAAAACGGAATTGAAGGTGTAGCCTGATAGTTTTTATTGATGTTGGTTAATTAATTGCAATTTCAGATATAGGACATCAAAATAAAATTTTGAAATAAAAACAAATTTTCATAAATTAAAACTAAAATGCATCAAATTAAAAAAATAATTTTCATCAAGTAAGGGTTTATTTACGTTTTTATTTACCTATTTGACTTAAACGCATGGGTTAATAAAAAACACAAGATAACACAAACCTCAATCGTGGCATATCACAGCGCAGGCGCATTTTGCTCTGCACATGCCATTCTGGTGAGGAGCACAATTCCCCGGGCGCCGAAAAGTCCCAACAATGCCACGTACTTTCTTGAATACATGCTTCCGAAAGACCTCAGGTTCGAACAAACTTGCTTCTTGCCTCGTGCACCATCTAACTTCGTTTAACGCTTGCTTGGAAAAGCACGGTTTTGTAATGGTCGAGATAGACCGAACACAAAAAACGCGGAGAGTCAAAAACTGGCGAAATCCGCAAGATGAATTACCACCGGGAAAAGTACAAAGCTGTGATAAATACCAGAGTAGAATGATTTTATTTGAACAGGATTGTAGGACTGAGGATGCGTGGTGTTGCGTGAAATGTATTTCCTATTTGCTGATTCAAACCCTATTAAAAGCTTTACGTTTGCTCTAAGATTTCGAGGAATAAGTCGCATGGACTCTGCTCATCACCTTTCTACGATGATTGAAACTTGCATTTTTGTATATTCATGTAACTAGTCTCCGCACAGGTGAAGAGTTTGAATCAAGTTGTAGAACTGAATAATGCATTTTGTCGCAGACTCGTGGTCCATCATATCACAAGCAAAGCACATTCAAATAGAAGAGCGCAAAAATGGTTAGCCATAGCGTATAACAGGGTTGGTGTAAGCAATGAGAGGAGCAAAACACATCTGCAGCGCACCAACTACGTATAACTTCATTCACTTATCATCAAATAGGTATTGGGCGGTGGGAAAGAAATGAAGATATTCTGACAGAAAATTTTGAGTTAAACAGCTAGCAGAAAAAAAGTAAAAAACAAATCGGATGGGGATGCACATTGGCGCTCAAAGGCATTAGGCATACAAATTGTTCCAATCAAGTTTCCAAAGTTTTGCTACGAATTTAGCATGAGGCCGGAAGCCAATTGTTTTTACTGAATTAAGATAATCAAAACTATTCCAACTTTGTCAGTTTTTTTGCTAGTTCTATATCTTGCTTTTTTATATCCGGCTTGCACACGCCGTGATTAATTCTTTGTGTGAAACGTTTCCGATATTATAGCTACCATTGCTTCTTCCCTCAATTAAAGAATCAGGGTTAATATAATAATGGATTCGTTCGGTTTCGCAGTGGGTTTGGTTCTGAGTAGAATGAAATTTAAAGTCTTGCAAGTCGTACAGGAAAGATAAAAAGCAACGATCAAACAAAATCCATGTTGAAAAATTTGGAAAACAACCGATTTCATCCTCGTCTACATTCAGCGAGCGACGTGTGGAATGTTCGACCACCCAGCAGAAAGGACAAATGGAAATAAAATTAGGCAGAAGAAAATCCCCAAGTGCCGGCACAGCGCTGTGATCCCCGATACGACTGCGTTCAATCGTAGCAAAGCTGAATAGCACCCTTTTTTTCAACCGTTGAAGCTATTGGCGGAAATCGCGCCTCTGCTGCTTGACTCGCCACTCGCTGCTGGTTTCTAGGCTTCGCGTAACTTGCTTGGTCGACTAGCGCGAGCGCTGCTGGTAGAAGCGTTGTTGAGGGAAATCAAACGGGGATAGACGCAGACTAGCGTTGGTTAATCTATCTTTTGGGTTAAATCAGGTCAGAAAAACGAAAAACAAGTGGATTTAATTAAAACTCTGAGTTTCTTTTGGAGTAGTTGAGATAAAATGTGCTGCCTGCTTTTAATCAGGACCAGAAGATGTTTGCTGTACAATGCTGTGTGTCCCAAACTACAACGATTAAGCCTACATTAGATAATGGGACAGAAGTCAAACCAGTTTCCTTTTGGCAGGTGAAGGTTACCCTTATCGATATGAGCAAGACATTTTTACTAGGCGCTGTGTATCGATGGGCTACTTTTGCGCAACGGTTGAGTTCCTGACATTTTGAAGGATTGCCGCCAATTCTTACCGTTGCGTCACACAAGGCGCAAGCGGCTGCTTTCTTGGTTGCGTTTTGCTTTCACAAAGTGCTGAACGAGGCTTTGCAAAGCAATTAGAATTTTACATTGAAGGATACTGGTACTATTGTCATTTACATGCCTCTGAAGGTTACGCAGTAGGTAGTTGTTGAGTGTAGCCATGCCAGCCAGCTACAGGTGATACGTCGGGCTGTCAAACATAACGCACATCATTGTATTGTAACAACGGTTGGTTGGAACCAAAAAACTAGTGCTTTAGCGTTGACAACGTTCGCGTGATCATGTTTCCATCTACTACAATACAGACCTGGCATGTGAATGTTACTTGTGCCTTGCGCAACCAGTGCAACGTCGCGAAAAGCGTATGAGTTGTTGGGGCAGTTCACCTTGCCTTCAGTGTCTCTGGTGTTCATTTACATTATGGGAAGTTCCAGGCATTTCCTTTCAGCCTCCCCGCAGTTTTAAAAGCAGATTGTCACGTTGCGCTCGGCTGAGCAGCAGCAACGTTTCTGTAGCCTTGCCTTGATCTTAAGCCAGAAATAACGCACTGCGCGGTTTTGAAATCTTGTATACGACGGTATTTGGCGATGCAGTAGCACGAGATGGTTACTGCCAAAATTGTATATAAAAATATGGCCAAAAGACACAAACAATCCAAAATGGAGTCACAAAAAGTAGCATATAGCAAAAATAAAAAAAAACGCAATAGACATCAACATAACACAGATGATGGTAGGCAAGCAATGGGTGAAGAGACGAGGCATGTACAGATGAGCAGGTGAGGCAAACATATAGGTGAAGAAAGTAAGCAGCAATAATGGTTATGAGGCAGAGGGCAAGGCATTTTAGTGTAACATTTCATAGCAAGAACAAGTAGCATGGGCGGAAAACAATGTTTATAAATACACATCATGAAGAAAAGTAGATTTACCCACAGACCAT
>Ga0210059_1011701_pt1 | contig 13376 bp, 7 predicted proteins | sample Ectturendosymbi2_FD_188042 | JGI IMG/M metagenome (GOLD analysis project Ga0210059, IMG submission 188042) | Ecteinascidia turbinata endosymbiont from Florida, USA - Sample 2 (SPAdes) (version 2) | ecosystem: Host-associated > Tunicates > Ascidians > Unclassified | place: Key West, Florida...
TCACGGACGAATCGTTGGAGACGCTGTTAACGGAGGTGGAGTACATCCTGAACTCAAGACCGCTCACACCGGTCGTCATGGACTCTGAGTGTCAGGAGCCGCTGACTCCGAACCATCTGCTGCTGGCCGGCCACGAGGGCGCAAGCCTCCCTCCGGGCGTTTTTTTGTGCGGCGGACAGTTACGCTTGAAAGCGATGGAAACAGGTGCAGAACATCACCGACCAGTTTTGGCGCCGTTGGACCAAGGAGTATTTGCAAACACTGCAGGTTCGACAGAACTGGCAAGATGTGCGGATGAATCTTGCCGTGGACCATATGGTACTGTTGTACGACGAGCATCTCCCTCGTCGTAAGTGGCAACTTGGTCGTGTGACGCAAGTATTTCCGGACGCTAACGGGGAAGTGCGTCAAGTTCAAGTAAAAACCGTTTCGTCCTCCTTCCGTGGACCGGTGACCAAGCTTTGCCACACAGACTTGTCCCTTTAACCCACCGAAGGTTTCGCTTCGAACTGCTGTGTTCGCTAACAATCTTTTGTTTTCTGCGCGTGTTTCGGTTTACTCTGCGATTGCTTTAGTAGCTAATTGAGATGCAACTATGTCATCAACACTCGCTTTGGTTTAATTAATGGTCTAGGTTTCCTCGTGCTGGATTCGTATGTATTGCAATGGGTCGGAATTGTTGTATAATGTCGGCATTATGTGCCAATGTAATGGTACACGGCATTATGTGCCAATGTAATGTACTTGTAAAGTTTCGTTGACCCTTTATGCCCCTTGTCTTTGTCGTTGACGCTGTTTATGTGTGCGTCAATCTTGCCTTTCAACTTTAGGTTTGTATGTCCTTGATCAGTACATCGGGGTGGGGGGTATGTTACGGCAAGATTATGATTGTGTGATGCTTCATTGAGTACGCCACTAGCCCCGCAGTGGCGAGCATTCCAAGTCTCAAGTCATGTAATTACGGCGAGCCTGCAGCTCCTGCATGTTTCAAAATTTTGGAATTGCTAGCTGGGCACCGGTTGCAGTAATCGTGGTGTTGTGTGTCTGGTGGTGCAAACGTTGATTGTTGCGGCCAGTTTGGCGGTGTTGAAATCGGTTTTTAACCGATTCATCGAGCTTTTTTGAAAGTGAACATTCTACGCATTTACTTTTTGGGCGCGAGTGCGCGTTGGCTCGAGTGAGCTTATTTGACAGTGAATACTGATATGAGCGCGAGTGCGCAGTAGTTCGTTGGGTTGTTTTCCTTTGTGATTAAATCGCGTTGAAACCTTTCTTGCCTACTGTGTTATCTGCTGTAACAGACGCTTTGGTACACCTTGGGTCGTAAAGGCACTATCTTGCCATACTTGTTCGAGGATCCTGATGGAGGTACGGTAACAGTCAACACAGAGCAATACAACGAACAAACGAAAAGAAAATTGAGCCCAGAACTGAGCACTGAGTCAGAAGCGAGGAGTGGACGTGCATAATGTGATTTATCAGCAGGTTGGAGCAACAACGCATTGATCCAATGCTTCACTCGAATACATCCATCCTTACTTTCCCGGAGACAGGCTCATATCCCGTTGCACTGACCATCCTCAGCCTGCGCCATCTCCAGACCTATACTTCTGTGGAAATACCTAGAGGACAGCATCCATGACAAGAGATCAGGAGAATTTACCATGAGATGTTGGATAGGGCATTGCAAAATTCAATTTGTAAGTAGCCACAGTGATTCAACGCCAAGGAGTTTGGATCGAGAGCATTATAAACTATTGAGCTGTGCTCGCAAAATGGTGGTGTACGAGTAAAAACATGCACCACACACAACTTGCATGTCGGTAGATAGGCCTAAGAACAAAAGCTGCAAAGCAATTCCTTCAATACAAAATACTATTTCATCAAAAATGGATACATCTTTTTGGACCACACTGTAGTTAATCTAAGAACAATGGAAATGTTTGAGTTCAGCCTGAAGAATTTCTTTCATCCTGTTTCACAGCAGAAAATAACTGTCTCATAATCGCCTCCACAACTGATGGTAGTGATGAGTAATCGGAAGTTTCATTTGAAGCTATTGCTTTAAGAAAGGAAAAATCACCGTTTATGCTTAAAAGCTATCAATGCCTACTCAGAGAGAGAGAGGTACGGTTAACATTTAGATAACATCCAAGCAGAGAAAACTGCAATGCATCGTTGTTATTAAGGACCGCGAAAGCCACTGTAGCGGAGACTATTTTCGGCCATACCTCGACGACCGATCGCGCTAGAGAGTAAATAAATCCATCTTTAGTAGTGTACTTTCTGAGGAAAGAAGTAAACGGGTAAATTTACATTCGATTTTTTTCATATGTCGCAGTGACGTCACAGGAACGTTCTCGTGATATCACAATGTCACACAAAATGCCATATTTAAATCTTACTTGTTCGTGTATATTCTGATTGAAAAAGAAGTCTGCGTCTAATGTCTTCATTGCCTCTCAGCGTGATCGGTCTTTGAATTATATGAACGCATTTGTCTGAAGCCACATAAGTGGCCTTCGCGGTCCTTGAATGCTTTGGAACTTTGAATTTCGCAAAAAAAACAGATTTGTTCATCGCAACTTGTTCATAATCTTACGCTTTACACAACCCTAGAAAAAAACCTTACAAACAATTTACAAACGGTCTTATAACCGGTGCCCCAACACTTCGTTTCACTGGCAAAGCATTGCCGTGTATCGCACATACAAAAAAAAATTCCCTTGGTTCATCGATGACATAACCCTAACAACGTCTTCGGAAATGCCCAATGCATGCCTTCGACGACAGGCACACGCTTGAGCATTTTGCGCACAGTGTAATGGACCTAACGTTTCATCTAGCCTGCACAACTGACCAAAAGAGAGAAACAGAGTTCCTCGTTGCATTCATCATTGTATAACTGCTGAAGATGATTTTAAATTTGTCACTAAACGTTTTGTAAATCCCACGGTGAAAGGCAGTTCATGAACTGTAAATCACACCGCTTAAACGGCATGATAGCATTGGCATCATTTTGGGAAGAGATCTCGCCCCACCAAATTGTGACAGGAGCAACAACTCGCAGGATTGGGCTAAATCACTTTCCCACCTATAAATTGTACTAAAGAAAGAAAAAATATTAAATTCGAAGGCAATGATTACCTACAAAATGTCCACCAAAATTTGACAAAAATCAATTACAAGAACCTTGATTTAAATAAGAAACTAACCGAAGGTTTCGTCAGGAACGTGCGAACACTGTGCACTTTGTGGTTGCGATAGAAAATACAATAGATCAATCGTCACAACCTTTTCACAAGTTCCGATGAAAAAATAAAAAATTTCTCTGTAACAAGAACTGACATGTGCAAACTGTGGCATTTGTGTTGAGACTTGTGTGATATAGAATCATCAGTGCTGTGTGTTGGCCAAGTTGGAAACAAATTTTCCAAGAGATGATCTCTTGTGGATCTCTAGAAGATGGAATCGCACCGAGGTACATACATCAAACCAGATACGAGGGATAACAGGGATATAATGTCTTTATTGCGGCACTATGCAGTGTTTCATGGTATTATAAACAAACCACCCATTTGTGAATCGTCACTGTTACTTTTGTAAAACAACCTAGTTTTCATTCTCTCGATACCTGTGTGCCGTGAAGATGAATGGCTTAACAAAGGAAACTCATGTATTAATGTTCCTAGCATAATCCTCCCTCATGTGAATATTGCTCCTTTAAATTTCCTTGTCATTCTGCTATGTTCATTGAGAAGTATTTTTGTCATTTTCTAATGCCCAAATGTTCAACCCCTTTCTCACCACGCACCTTGTTTTTTGTTGTCGATTTTGTTCTCTCTTTTTTCAATGTTTACCATTTGAAGACCTTCTGCAGCGTACGTCAGTCAACCTTTTGACCTCAAGGCCACCTTTGCGTAAACGCATGCCGCTGCCCGCTATGGTTGCTTCACCACCGCGTTGATCCTAATTGTAGTACATTTGGTCTGTAATTGGCGTCAGGTAATTTTTCAGTTTTAGTTTAAGCAATAATATGAGAACGGCCTAGTTTCCATATTTTCCTAGCTGCGGATTGTGTTTTGATTTATTCTTTTCAGTCTTGAGTTTGCTTGCTCTCTCTTCCCTTGCTTTAGCCTGCATTTCAACCGTAAGCATTTCTTGCAGATTTTAGGACGGTTGATGTGCACTGTAGAGTTACATAAAATAAATTTCCCGTTGAAACAATTTTCTGACTGATTGGAGTTATTCAACTTTTACCCAGATTAAATACTTGAAGAAAAACATAATAAAGTAGTAGCTTGGGAAAAGTTGGTGCTTTCTAAAAATCAATTTCTTGCCTTTGCGAACTGCCTTTCCAGGCATGAAATACGCTAACTTGACCTTTAAAATAAAGGTTTGCAGAAATGCGTTCATGACTCATTTGGTCAGCTATTGTGAAACATACCAACCTTGAATAAAGGTGTATGATGTAATTGGCGCTCCAGTTCATTAGTTCACGATAGAGCAAGTGGAGCTCCTGGTAGTTCGGTCGACAGAAGTTGTTCCGTTCCAAATGCAACTTATCGGGAAAGTAAAGCGACAAAGCCCAGGCCGTCATCACCGAGTTGTGACCCCATCTGCGGAGCAATGCACTCAAATATCAATATGATGATTAGTCAATTTCTAACACGCCAGAAGAACTAGACTTTGTGCGCCATTCGGCCGAAGTAAAACTTTTGCCAGGTATTTTCTATGACAATTTTGCGACAATTTTTGTTGCATGGCAGGTGGCAACCATTGACAAAATATAGCAAAGGCAGACATTTTCACACGCGTTTTGCCTATTGTAAACATTTTCCTGAAACTGGTGTGACAAGACCCTGGCAGCCACAAAAAAATGAATGATGTGCATATGCCAGTTACAAATGCAAAAAGAAAAATACACCCATTTTGTGCCGCAAAGAGTGTAGAAAACCGAAATATTGTATTTTCAGGTGTCTTTTAATACAACAGCGACCATTTAACAACATTTAGGCCGTTTTTTTTCAATCTCACCGACAGATATTGTTTTTGCTTGACCTAACGTAAGTTCATTGTTTCGAAATTTATCCAATGATTTTAAGATGACGCTGTCTGTGTCCATGTACATGCCTCCTACTTCCAGCATAAGTTGAAGTCTCACGACATCTGTTTTGTGCTCCACAACCTGAAAAAGTGAATTTACAAAATCAGATCATAGTTTTTGCTTTCAATTGCAATGACACTTCTTCGCGCCTATGCTGAAATCGGCAATTTTTGGCGAAAGATCTTCCTTCAAACATGAACAACAACTATCCAAATCCAAGTAATTATTAGAAAAAACATTTCGTGACCCATTTATATAATAATTGTAATAAGGCATCAGTCTTTTTCAACTGGCTTTTGAAAAAGGTTCAAAATACAAGGTTTACAATAAGAAGAGCTTTTAGTTGCTGTTTGCCGAAAACGACAACGATCTATTTCAAATTAATTGTACACATTCCACGCGACCTTTAGAATTAAGTCAAGAAAGTAGTTTACTGCAATTTTTTACACCAGGGATTGCGCTTTTCACAGGCAACTATTAGTTGGTGTTATGCAACAAATGACAACCTTTGCTCTTCAATTGCGCAAGGTACGACAATGCTAAACCCTTAGCTGCGACACAAACATTTGGCTATCAGCACATCTCATTTTGTTTGGCACAAAATCACAAAGATTTCTTCACCACAAATTTCTCATGAAGCCCCCGCCCGATAAACAACGTGACACTGCACTAACTCTCCCTACCAGAATTTCGAGAGTTACCACTCGCCATGGAATTCCAACCTGACACATGCATCATAGGCATATAGATTGAAAAAATGTGGGGATGCTACAATGTTGTGCCCGAAAAAAGTATGGTCATGTCCAAAAAGCAAATATTCGAAAATTTTCAGAATTGAGCTTCTCTTGGTAAAAATAGACACAAGTAATGTACTTTTACTCTACTCACACCAGAAAAGAGTTAACTTGAGAAATTGCAGTAAAAAAATTACAATATGGATAAAAACATTCCCGTGTTTCACATGATATAGTTGGGGAGCTGCAGAATTCCCTGTAGCCCTGCCTGTGATCAAAGAGAAAGGTAGCTTCCAAACGTAAGCGCATTTACCGCATTTATTCAGACAAGCCGGATTTGCTTCTTAAACGAAACACGATGCTTTCAAAAAGCGACTGATGTTAACTGTCAAAGCGTTAGAAGTTTCAGTATCAATTTCACGCAAAGATACTAGTGTCAAATGCGCTCTGACCTGAAGTAGATTTCATAAAACTTGTCGTGGATCGCGATGGCTATTTTTATGGGAGCAGTGTAGCTGTACCTTATTAGAAGTGGTTTAGGAGGCCGAGAGCAGAGTATGCAAGCGCCCCCCCAAAAGTTTTGATTTGTTAAAAAAAACGGCAAAATCTCGGAAAATTTGGGCAAAATCTCTGAAACTCCGGGTAAAAATGACGCCCAATATTGTTTGATTTCAAAAAATGGCGCACAACGTTTGCAGAAAACACAAATGAAAACCTTTGTTTGAAGGTCATACCAAAAAACGTCTTCATAATCTTTATGGGAGAAAATTTGTAGACAAAAGTCGGACAAAAACCTTTCGTGCAAGTTTGGGGAAATTCGGGCAAAAGTTCTTCGCATCCCCAGAATTTTGCCTGCTCCTACAACTATGCTTATTGGTTATGGTGACAAGAAGTTTGTGTTGGCGTTTCAGTGTTGAGAAGTGTCAGTCCACCTTATGAGGAACTGACATTGTGAGTCCACCTTATGAGGAACTGTCATTGCGAAAACAACCGCCTGTGGAAGTAATATTAAACAAAACGACTATTGAATTACAGCAAATATCTAGGGGCAACATTTTTTGCTGTTTCCACTCAGTCATGCTTCGAGTCAGATTTCAATGCAAAATTGAATGCTTTTGTAGATAAGGTTCCTTCCTGCATTGTACAGTATGCCCTGAAAATTCGACGTCCTTTGATGTAATGATTCACGGTCTTCATGCACTGGTTGGACTGAGAATACAGTCAACGTTTGTGTCGATTAGCTAGCTTATTGTCAGTTATTGGTCGAAATCAGGGGCTGTTTTTCCGGGATGGAACGAGTTTGATTTACTTTTGCGTTCTCCGTAAGCTACTTAAGTGAGTGTGTGTGATGCTTGGCGAGCAGAGGAATGTCTTGCAACTAACTATCGGCGTTGTTCATGGGCATATTCGGTTTGCATCATCTATTAATTATTTTCTTTTATTGCCTACCTGTTGCCCAGCATTCAGAAATAGCAAGTGACAGCTGTCAGTAAGTGTTCGAGGTTTGTGTCAAATTTTCTTTTTCACAGTATTCTGGTCGGTTCAAAACTGTGAGTTTGAAGTTATTTCAGGAATAATTTGCAGGTTTTGTTGTCGAAATGAGCAACTAAATAGATGCCAAACGACCAGCAGTAACACCAGTAATATCAAAACCAATTGATACTTTGATATTTATGCCCCAAATCTTTTCAGGTGGTGTTCTTCGCACAATCTTCAACGTTTTTCCCGCAATTTCTTTGAAAGCTTCCCAATATTCTCCGGTTGGTGCGCAGTTGCAGTGAAAAAGGATCATCCGAGGTTTTTGATATCTTAAAGCGCCCATAAGCCTGAAAAGCAAAAAAATCAATGTTATAAACGAAGCGCATCAACAATAGAATTGCTCGATGTTGTACGGTCTGTTCATAACAACCTCATGACACGAGACAACAATGCGAGGCGGAAAAAACAGATTGTTGTATGTAACGAGCTATTGATCTGTTCTCTCACAAACTATCGCAAACTATTTTAACTTGAAAGCTCACGTTTCAGACGTGGAAATCATTGGTGAAGTATGATTGCAATGTTAAAAGCAAACCCAGAATGAAGGTTCCTTGAGTACGCAAAGTCGTTATACACTTCCAAAAATAAAACACAAAATTGTTCCCGAAACATTTTTGCCAACTGCACAGAGTTAGACGTTTGCCAACTGCACAGAGTTGGACAATGTCGTTACAGTTTTCTTTGTACTTACAGGATGGAATTTCGACACATGGTAAAAATGTAACAGAACTCTGTAGTTAAACCAGATAATAGGTAACCAGTTAACTTTCTCATAAACTGTTTCAGCCACCACTACTGATTTATTTACAACCCCCAAATTGTAAAATTAATTTGTAGCTATTCATTACTTTTTCCAGTGCGAAGAGTTTCTACTAGAACATTTCAACCGATGCGTGGTGCGAATATAAGAGGTAGGTGCGTTTATGCACGATCAGGTCGATAAATAAATAGTTAAAACAATTAGAAAGCTTCAATAAAAGCATGTCAACAAGGAAATGCGTCCCTTTTCGAAGGTTTCCTATCAAGTCCCTTCAAGCATCCCTGTCCACGGTGCAAACCGGAACAATGCTGCCTTTCATCAAGAACAGCATCGAATTGTCAGCGACATTTTGAAGAAATTCCATTGCACTGCTGCAAAACATCGCAATTCATTTTCCATTTGATTGCAAGATCTCGTTGGTGTACGAGTTGAGTAAATTTCTAGTTTGATTTCAAGGTGCTAATCAATGCAATAAAATGCAAATTATTATTCGGTTTCCGATTACAGAGACATATCAAGTGTTGTCTAGATCCTAAATGGCTGTTTTTTGTGTTTTTACCAACATCACCAGAGTTTCTGTTTATTATATACAGTATATCCAGCAGGACCTAGATCAGACCCGTGCAACCCGCGGCCCGCCGCATTGTTTGGTGCGGCCCGCGTGGTTTTGTTCATGATCTTGAAATGATATTTCAAATAAATTATATTCCTCAATTTTTCTTGGTAGTAATTTCACAATAATTTACCACAAGCTTTTACACTTGATCAGAGGTTTGCAGCCCTTGAAGTTTATGAACAAAGAACTGTAACATTTTTTAATTACCTGGGAACCATAGACCACGAAGCGAATATAAATATTCGCACCATTTGTAAGTGTTACGCTACAGCCCAGATTAAGCTCTTTGTGATGTAAAATTTTTCGTTGTGCTTCAAATGCAAGGCTTGCAGAGGCTTTGGTGTGTAAAATTGTTCGAACAGTTCATCAAGACTTGGCAAGCAGTTCGTCATGCGAACTGAGAGCTATTAGATTTGATTTTAGCTTGAGAAGTGTAGTTGGAATAGACTTCAGTTGATTCGCCTGTCATCATTAACTCGATTTGTGTGTGGTGATGTTGTTTGTGGCTGTGCAAGTGCTGGGATTGGGAATGCAGTCAAAATAGGAAAAATTCGCATCGGGACAGGGGAAAGAGGATTTTGAAAAGGTTCTTCTTCTGTTTCGTTTGAGCAAGTTCTTTTATCCACTGCTTGGCCGTGCTAGATTTCGGGGCAGGTGTTGAGCAGCCATTCGGTTGTTTCATCGTCCAGAATCGTCAGGTCGTGTAGTCCATAGAGAGGTCGATGGATTGGACGTTGGAGGACAACACGGTCAACAGTTTGTTCTTCTGCGCCACACTCACAAGCCGCAGAGGGGGCCATATCCCATTTGTACAAGAAGGACCCGAAACATCCGACACCGGTGCGGAGGCGTTTGAGCCGGACCCAGGCTCTTCTTAGGAGGGTCATTCCGGGAGGGTGGTTACCCGTGTCTCCAATTAAAATGCAGAGTCTTGTGGGGTTGTCGACCCACTCCGCGTTCCATTGATGATCCGCCCACCGCGCTGCAAGCATGTTGTTGCTGTCAGATAAACTAATGAGTTGTTGTGCGGTGGGTACAAACGGGAGTCTCGATTTAAGGCGTGCGACGCGTGATGTCAGCTTCTTGCGAAGTGACTCAAGGTGTCGGCGTTACGTGAACGATCTGTCCAACGTAACTCCGAGGTATTCGGGCTCGGAGCAGAAAGGCACGGTTTCGCTATTGAAGTTGACTTTCAGCTCACGCTTAGCTTCCTTGTTGTTGAGATGCAAGACTGCCGACACTGTTTTCGTGGTGCTGAGCTTTAGCTTCAAAGTCTGGAGGTATTCACCTAGAGTTGCCATGTCCGTGCTCAGCGCCCCTTCCCCTGCCTGCCAATCTCCATCAGCGTGCATGATTGCTAGGTCGTCAGCATATGCATACTTTCTGGAGATGGTGGCTGGCAGGTCGGAGATGTAGATGTTGAAGAGAAGGGTCGCCAGGACAGATCCCTGTGGGACACCGTTCTTGAGGCGTCGTAACCTGCTCCGTTGGTAATCGATGACAATAATAGTATTGGTTTTGCAGTTCATAAAAGCAACAATTTCAACTGTAATTTAGTCTCAAAGATTGACAATTTTATGCGAAATATGTCGTGTTCGCATAAACGCAACATACTTCACGAAGGGCGGATGTTTAACGACGAGTTGTTTGCGTAGTATTTTGTTGTTCAACAAAATGACAGGGCTCTTTGCTTGATTTGTCGAAATAACATCACTTGTCTGAAAGAATTTAATATCAAGCGGAACTACAACTCCAATCATTCAGAACAATACGAGGGAATTTAGCCAGTGGATAAAGCCCATCAGTTGAAGATATCATTGCACGAGCAACCGAAAATGATTTCCCTTTGCAAAAACAACACTCAGCTTGGATTGAATGGAGCTTCAAGTATAGTGAAGCAACAGCAGAGAAAGGAAAAACTTTCAGGTGCGGCGAAATAATTTAATTTTATAATGCTCTGATGTCGGGATGTTTGCCAGTTAGCAAATTACATTTCAACATGAACAATGTGCATGTGTTGTGAAGATGAGAGTGTCAACTTTTGCTTCTTTGACTGCTTCCAACGTATACAATAGTTTTGCATGATTAGTTATGCTGTGTTGCGGTGGATTGGTAGTTGTAAGAACATACTAAAAATGCCGCATAGCGCTTGTTTGTTGTCGCGAAATGTAGCCAGTGAGACTGTCAGTAATTTTGCATATGTCTCATCTAATTCACAGATTTTCAATAAGCCTGTCGCCAGCATTTAGCAGTGAAGTGCCCATTCAAACAGGACCGCATCCCGTACTGCCTTTGACACACTTCAGTTTATCCCGTTGCGATGAGCATTTTTATCTACTGGCATTCATACAATCCTTGCAGCAACAACAACCTGTTAAGACGAACTTTTTGCAATGACAACCTGAAACTTAATTTTAAGACGCATGGACATCAAGATTGTCAGATCTGTTGTTTTCGTTGCGTTCCTGTTTTCTGTGCTGTGTTTGGTTCCCTGGACGTGATGCAGGGAAACAACGTAAGTAGGCATTTTAAACAAAAATAAAGGCAGTTCTGAATTTGGTGCATTTCACTGCTTCGAGGAAGAAAACGACAACCTCTTTGAAAGACATTTGCTATTATCCACACATTTAATAGCACATCATATATGTACACGCTCCTTACGTACGCCAGGTAATGATCGATACGAAGAGGATTGCATCCAAACCAGATAAAATGTATTAGATTCGGGACCTTGTACTTCGTCTGGTTTATCTCTGATTGGACTTCTGGAATCTGAAATCCATAAAAAGATCACCAAAAGTAGGTTTTGAAACTTTTAAGCTTTAGACTGCTACGAAATCCACTACATCTGTTTCATCGATAAACCATTTTATTTCAGAAATATTCCAGTAAAACAATTCCCAGTCAAAACCTGTCAATTCCTCCGAAATTCAATGGAAAGTGCAAGCCTAGAAAACTGTTATTTTTCTTGATCAGTGAACTGCACGAAATCATATGAAATCAGTTTAATAAATTTAAATTGTTTGCAAACCTAATAACAAAACTAATGGCCAAAACGGATTTGAAAAGAGGAAGGAGCCATAAAAAGAGAATTATTTTTAAAGTTTCAAAATTAATCAATACCATCGCGCATCGATCATCCAGCACGTCACCAACGTTGACGTTGGAGCTTTGGGTAAAGGGGTCGCTCGAAAAGTCCGCCAAAGTCTCCACCGTCAGCTATCCAGCTATCCACAACTGGAGCCCCCACCTTGCGTCTTTACCGTATCTTGGGAGGCGAATGGTACCACAGAACCATAACATGAATGATAACAAAAGTGACAATGGCATTGAATCAAACACAATTTCGATAACATCTTGAGATGAAACAAACTGCATAATTGTTTGTGATTCGTAGTCGCTTGTATTATGTAAAGTGTACCATTATAATCGTTTTTGTTGCGTACAGAAAATCATTGCATATTGCTTATAGACACCAAATGAACATTTACGGTGAAAAATAAATTTATCATTCCCTCATTGCACACGCAAAAATGTCCCTGCTTATGGATGGTGAAATTACAATAGTATTATTGACAATACCGGAACATCATATTACTCTCAAAGCAAAGGCAATGAAAAACATACAGAAAATATAAAATGCCTTGATCAGAGATGACAAGGGAAGCGCTGCTTTAGTTAGAAAGGATAAGGCGCGGATAGAACGATCAATTGGCTTCAATTACTTCCTAAATTGGAAAGCCATACGTTCGACGATAAATTACAAGTGGAGTGAAGCTTGATGTATTGCTTCACCAGAATGAATGCAAATTACAAGTGTTGGTACAATCAGAAACACCATCGACCCTGCACTAAAGACAATATATGTGCAGCGAAGTTAAACGATATTGCTCCTTAATGAGAAAAGCAAGTCGTACGTGCACGCGAAAGCAATACATTGAATGTGCAGTGAAGACGAATGATTACCTAAAATCAACTGTTTGAAGCAAAAAAGCAGACTTATTTGGGAAGTAAAATTAAAAGTAACATAGCAGAACTAAAATATCTGGTACAAATAATCAACGTGCAATGTGAACGGTGTAAAATTTCAATATACTTATACTTGTTATATCGCCAGTAACGCCAATCAATGATCAAGTGTATTTTAAATGTTATTTTGTGTATGTTACTTTACAACTCGTAAGCAATGTGTTTTACAGTGAATGTATGCATGTATTATGAAGGTAATTATTGCCATATGTATTATGAACGCATTAATTCTGTAAAGTAAGTCAAACGCCTAAGCATGACCAAGAACACCCCCAAGTGAACTGAATAGCTAGCAGGGCTGTAGAATCGGAAGTCCCGTCATCCGACTCCGACTCCGGGCAATTTCGATTATCCGACTCCGACTCCAACTCCGACTCCGACTCCGGGCCTTCAGTTCTGTTGAACGTACATGTGTCGCTAAATTTTTCCTTAGATGGGCAAATGAACATGTTAAAGTAAGCTCTTATACAGGTCAAAATCCACAAACTACCAACCAAGAAAGTAAAACAAATTAGTTTAAGTTTTAGCTTAACCGCTTGGGAGCATTCACTTTTCTCTTCGTTATCTAAACACTTCATACTACCCTGCTTT
>Ga0210059_1011702_pt1 | contig 13376 bp, 9 predicted proteins | sample Ectturendosymbi2_FD_188042 | JGI IMG/M metagenome (GOLD analysis project Ga0210059, IMG submission 188042) | Ecteinascidia turbinata endosymbiont from Florida, USA - Sample 2 (SPAdes) (version 2) | ecosystem: Host-associated > Tunicates > Ascidians > Unclassified | place: Key West, Florida...
ATGATTTTTACTGAGATTTTGTTGTGCATGGCATCCTATGCAGGTTATAAAATTCATTTAGGAGAGTTAAGATCTATCCTTCAAGTTCATGATCAATGCATAGAACCTACTTGAATTTGCGCCACTGCGAAATTTCTAAACTTCTGTGAAAGTAAGGAGTCACGTGCAGGCCCCCAACCAGGGGATGGGCAGCCCGGCAATTACCCACCCTAAATTTTCAAAATCATGTTGAGTTGTTAGGTACAACAAGTTGCAACCATTTTGGTCCTCCCCGAAAATATCAGCTGGCAGCGGCTTTGGTCACGTGCCTTTTTACTTCAATTATTTTTCATTTCCATGGCTTGTGATTTTCAGTGATATGCAAAGACGTCAACACTGCTTGTATGAATTAAACTTTGTCTAGTACTTGGTGATTCTTTGAAAAAGGTCAAGTGGAAACTGTAACCCTAATGATGTGGGGTGGTAGAACAACATCTTGAAATTAATAATGTTATCATGTTTTCCTTCGAAGCATTGTTTAGTTTTGTCGTGCATATCATGCCTCTTGTGTACTTACCCATCGTTGAGAAGGAAAAACGCGAGGGCGGTGGAGTGTGACGCCTGATTGAAGAGAAAAACTAAATGTAGATATTTAAGTTGTAATCAAACAAATGCTTTACCTGATCTGCTATGTTTTCAGTATTAGCTGATACTTGTGTCATTAGCTCATTATTTAGTAATGGACAGTACTGCAACTCTGCAATCACCTGATGAGGTCCTATTAGAAGAAAATGAAATCCTTCAATATGTGAAGGTATGAAAACTGTATTTAATCAATCACATATGATGACATGACCACTTGGCATAAAAAAGACAATTGCCAAACAGAATAATTACTGCCTTGGATGCGGTGAAACCAATGAATTGCTTTTATGATGGGTTAAGTTCACACAAAACGAATGTTTCTGGGCAATGCGAAGCATTTAAAAATGTCAACTACTTCAAAACTAAATTCAACCAAATCATTTGTCTTCACGTTTGGTGGGTGTTCACAAATGTGAAGGTGTCAAAGTTGGAAGTTGTATAAAAGTTTGGAAATATGTTGAAAACTGCCTGGAATGATACGATTGGGCAACATGTTATTTGATCCACCCTTCAACGAAGTGAACTTATAGTACTGCAAAGCTATACGTTAAGCCTTGGGATGTTTTTGTCAGCAGTACAATTTGAAGAATCATCAGTACTACGACAAGGTTTTGTCGGTCCATTTGCTAAAGGTGCTTTTCACGATTTGTAGCCTGACCGAATCAGTGTAGGGGCGCTAGTTTGATCGTTATATTCGTGATTTTGATGTCAAAAGCAATCAAAATCAATCCTTAATTTTCTTACCCCCAGTTTCGGAAAGTGTTTTAATTGTTCTCTGAAAAATACCTAAAAATGACGTTTTTCGCATGTATATGCGAAAGTCGCGTGAGAACGGTCTGTTCAACATGATGGGCTGGCCTGATCAGTACCGGGCGCTGTTTTGATTGTTTTGTTCGTAATTTGATCGCCACGGGAATCAAAATCAATCCTTAATTTTCTTGCCTCCAGTTTTGGAAAGTGCTTTAACTTTTCTTTGTAACCTACCTCAAAATGACGTTTTTCGCCTATGAACTCAAGTTGCATTGTTGCATGAAAACGGTGGGTTTAACAGTCCTTATTCATTCCATTTGAATAAGGTATGAGGATGCGTAAGTTTACGTGGAATCGATTTTCTAACCCTGCTCAGGTAACCTCTAAACACAACCCTTTTGTTTTCCTTGCCCAAAATGGGCAGATTTTGTTTATTCACTTATACTGGACTAACTGACAGGTTTAGACACGCGCGCGTTTTTTTTACAAGTTAGCAAGTCTTCTCAAGCTCATCCGATCAGAAAAAAACAGCGTGTTGATTTTGGAAAACTTTTTATATGATGAAGAACAAAAGCAATTTTCCAAACAAAAATGTGGGAAGTGCTCTTAGCAAATGAACGAAAAAGTAAAGAAAAATTCAAAAATTTTACCCGTAGACGTCATTGGTGGTTGGTTTAAGGTTTGAACAGAACCTCATTTCAAGCTTGTGGTTCTATCTGCAATAAAAGTAAATTAGGTTGAGACATGAAATATTTCTATTTTCATTGCAATTTTCAGCCACATTAATCAACCTTGCCCAATATGGGCGATTTGTTCACGAAAATCAGGCACATAAGGTAAACTTGCCCAAATGGGCAAATAGTTTACGACAATTGTTGGGGAATCAGATTGATCGCGGCACTGCTATTGACTTTCGTGTCTCACATACGGCCAGTCCCGTCGCCACAGGGGGATTTGGTGGACTAAGCCCCCCAAATTGAAATATGAAAACTATAAATGAGTGGAGTTTTGTCAATTTTTACAATGTCAAGTCATCAACAGGGAAACAAAAAACCCACTCTAACCATAACGTAGGGTGATTTTCACCTAGGGACTACGTGGTCACCACTCCTGCCTGGGTAGAAATCACCCGAGGTTGGTATTCCAGGGGTGTGAGTAATCGTTCCAGAAAACTTGAAAGTGATCAATGCAGACAAGTGCTCCCCATCGTTGGCAGTTGGCACGTGAACCTCGTTTTGTTCTGTGTTGATGGTGGACAGGTTCTACAGCGTTGTCTGATCTCAAAGTTCATGTCCTCAATAAAATACTTTGACATTTTACCGCAAGTGCACGCACAACAAGTGTGGCAGTTCCCTTCTAAAGAAGAAGAACAGCACGCGTTTAGAGCAACTCCGCGAGAGCACCGGCAAATTTTGGTCGGAGTGTTCAAGGCACGGCCAAGTTAACAATTAAGAAACTTAGACCCGCCCGTTTTCGTTCGACTTGACGCTCAGTTTTATTATCAGACGAAAGTGTATTCACTCATGGTTTTATTAATACAACGTTAAGCACTGCGACCTTTATCTTTTAATACAAACAACAAGAGTTTACTATAGCATGGTGTATTGATATGCACATAGAGGTTTATTACAAATAACAGGGGTTAGCGCAAGTTTTATTCTTTCATGGAGGAGAGAGAAGCCCAAATTGTCAGCGGCATCATGGCCACCAAACCGAAAATCTCTTTTGTATAAGGTAGTCCATTGGTATGCCCACTCGGACTAAGCCAGCTTGGTATGCCCACTGCTGGATGTTCTCGATAAGTCAGTTGGAATGCCCACTACTGGTTTAGGTGTTGAGCTGAAATACCCACTGCTCAGGTGACTCTATTGAAGCAACTCCGCTTCTGAGGTCAACACAATGTATCATACCTAGGTCGCGTGACCACATCTCGAGTCGTACACGATGCAATAGCGACACTAGTGATCACGTACGTTCTGCGCTCTTACGGCAAATCCGAAATAGGAGTCGCGCATCAATGTTTATAATTTTTATCTGTTGTCATCTGACATTCTACTTATAAATCGGTGTTAATTTTTAGTGCAAATGTTTTCTGTACTATTGCGGGTTACTCTCTTCCTGGGTGAGACTTACAATACATGTTGAGTATAAGTACACAATACAATGTCGTTATAAAACAAGTGTCCTCGGTTGTTACATTGTTCCAACTTCGCACTCCTGGAATTCAATCCATTTGGTGATGCGACTTTTAACCTTGACTTTCGAATGCTTCTTTGTCTTTGCTGTTCAATGATATTTTTGACAATCTTCCAAGTTGTTTTCTGAACTTGCGTTTGAGGACTTTCTTTGTTTATATTACCGAGTCACAAGTCGCTTCATGTTGAGGATGCAACGCGAACTCAACACAAGCCGTTTTTGGTTAAGCCAATGTTCTAGAAACTTCAATTCGGAACCGAGAAGCAGAAGGTTCATCATCCTCGATAAAATGCTTTGATCTTTCACCACAAGTGCACACACAACAAGGTGCATGCCCTTTCTGGCTCCAATTTCTTTCCTCTGACGGAGAAAGCGTCACACATTCTCCTGCCGGTTTCTCAATGAAAACCACGAGCTGAGCAGGAGCCATTCGCGCCAAATTGATCTGCGTCGTCAGTGCTTGCACCCGTGTGATCTACTCCCGTGCTGGCTTCGGGCAAAAGTTGCTGGCGTGGCTTACTAGTGAACCTAAATGCACCAACTCCTTTTGCCCGAATTGGTCTAGGTTACCTTAAGAGGGATCTTTGTGTAGGAATTTTGTTGCACCTCAGGTAACCATGGGTCAATTTGGGCAAATTTTTGTTCCCCATCGAAAACTACAAAACTTTTGCAGATTTCGATAGGACTGCCCGAAAGAGCGTCTAAACAAATGCAGCTACTGAAAGATCCAGCTTTCTACGTGAACGTTAAATAATTTTTAATTTAAGTGGAAAAACCGTTTGCCCAAACTGGGGAGAGGTTACCTGAGCATGGTTAAAAATTTGCGGTTTGAATCCTTGCTTACTCCACTGTGAAGTATACGTGCTTGCTTATAAAGAGTTAATTCGCAGGAATTCCACTTTGAGAACCGGCGTACGATATATTCGTACTTCGATTTCGGCCTAAAAAACAGCAATTTTCGGTTGCCTTACCAACGCCCTAGCTACTCTGCCGATTGCGCTAGAGAGCTGTTCAAGGGCTCAAACGGATCGGCCAGTCAAGTAGATTGCACTCGAAAAAAAATATTTTGGTATGGGGGCGCGGATTTTTTGTGACTGACGTCATAAGTGAAGTAGTTTTGGGGTCATTTTGGCTCATGTTGCCTGGCCTAGGGCCCAACCGCTAGACCAAAGTGTTTCGCTGAAGTCTCCATTGGAAACTAGGCTCGAGTCCGAGTCTTTAGAGCCTTTGATCGACTTTCTAGCGTTTCTGGTTCAAAAGTTATGATCTAAAATAAACAAATTAATAAATTAGCTAATTAGCTAATTAGTCAAATATTTTTACTAACTTACATCACAACTTTTGAAGCCGAAACCGCAGCAGGTCATCCAAAGTATCAAAAGACTCGGATTGTAGCCTAGATTCCAGTAAAAACTTCAGCGAAATACTGCCACCTAACGGTTGGCGCCCAGGGACAGGCAAAGTGGGCCAAGGTGGCCTAAAAGTCCTCCACTTATGACGTCACTCACAAAAAACCGCAACCCCCAAGCAAAAAATTTTTTTCGAGTGCAGACTAGAAGACTTTTCGCGTCTTATGACGCTTCAACCAGGTCCGTAACCCATACAGGAGCAGAGATATTCCCACGCAAAGTCACATGCGTTTAGGCGTTTTTTTTCCGAAAATCCCCGAAAGCAGCCAGACACTAAAGTGTTAACTATTAAGCACCATAGAAGATCGGCTTTTTGGCATGATTTCTACGATAACTCATGAACCACTGATGTAACGTTGACATTGTAAGAAAGGTTTTTTGATGGCGCATCTTTCGAGGTCTTGATGACATATTTGTGGTGTTAGGCCTAAAAATCTATTTTGGCAGAGCCAAAAAAGCAGTTGTTTTGTTCAAAGATCTGTCGAGAGAAAGCCAAACAAGTTAAAAAAATTCATTCTGCATAAAAAATCAGCCATGACCAAACCTTGCAAAAAAATTAGCAAAAAATTCAACATATTTTTTGGGGAAACAGGGGGAAGAGTTGACTTTTAGGCGTGTTTTTCTTATTTTTCACCTCTGAAGGCCAGTATCTCTAGTTCCAAACACTGCCACATTGGATTTACTTTATTCAAGTTATGGGTGGGGGTCATTAGGTTATAGTGGGTTTCTATAATGGGTGGCAGTACAAAAAAGGTTGAAGGCCACTGTTTTAAATGAATGTTGTGAGTTAGAAATGATTTGCCTTTAACTCATGATAGCTTTTACAGGGAATAAGACACAAAAGCTGTTTCTAGTAAGGTTCAGGTATTGCCATTGTTGCATCAGTGTCATAATGCAGACCTCGTGTTACTTCATAAGGCCTCATTTGGCTCATGGAGCAATTTGAGTTTGAGACTCCTGGTTTAATACATGCATTGTAATGGCTATTAACTAGGGTTTGAGTAATGCAAAAATATCAATATCAGCATTGGTTACCAGTGCTCAATGAAAAATAAATCAAACCTGTATCAGTTCAAAAGTCTCATTGATCAAGCTCTAATTTTAACACCATGCTCATACTTACATGACAAAAACATTTTTCATCATTTCCTTGTAGTGCTAATCCCACAGAGAACAAAAGAACAGCAATTGATATCCAGTAATTTAACTGCAACAGCATTTTATTCCTTTCACAGCAAATGCATTTTAATAATAATATGACCTGCACAGGTTTAAAACAACCTTTGAAAAATCAATTCACAATATCAAAATAACCATGCTGTTTGATACAGTATGCCACTACAGAGCCAGGAAGAACTTCTGAAGTGCAGTAGAATTGACCTATAATGTCACTGCATGGCACTGGAGAAAAAGCATCCATATAGGCAACTGTCGTTATGGTCGAACTGCAATTGAATAAATCGTTTCTAAAAATGGCTTTTTAGTTCAATGCCTAAGCCTGGAAGGGTTAATATTGTTCCTTGATTAGGATTGCCCTTTACTGAATCATGTTTTTGTGTATAAGCTGATAAGAAAATAAATTATCTTGTCTTTATTTGTGAAAGTTGTAGTCAACATTGTTGTTGGGATATCGAAATCTTTTGCATGTTGTGTCACTTTCGTACCATTTTTGTGGAGTAAAACGATGATGTCATACTTTTTCCATAATGGGATGTTGCTTAACTTTTGTTCAACAATTTCCACACTGTTGCAGCATGACTATTAGTATTGATCAAACTGACTACAGTAATAACAATCCCTAATACAGACTGTAACAATTTGCATTCATTGCTGCTCGTGCTGATGGTGCAGTCCTTGATGTCTTCTCATCTCACACCTGTCATGGCTCAACGATTGGCCGCTTATCTTTAACTGCGTTCATATTCCATCATAAAACATTACCTGTGTTCATATTTAGTCATAAATGAAATGGCTTTTAATTGCAACAAAACAATTGGTGTTCTTTTTTGGCCAAAAAAGTATAAACAACCTGCACCATCAAATGTTTTTCTGAATGTTGTATGTGCACACTTTTTTGACCATGTGAAATATCTTGGTATGTGGATAAATGCCTCACAGAAGGATGATGATGATATTCAGAGACAAGTGAAATCACTGTACTATGCAGCAAACAAACTCAGAGGCACTTTCAATCAGTGCACATCTGCAGTAAAAAAACTCTATTTCGTGCCTATCGCATGCCAATGTATGTTTGCCAATTGTGGAGGAAATACACACAGACTAGTGCAAAGCACTTACATGTTGCATATAATGCCTACTAAATCGTGCATTACATATATACCCAGAAATAAGGATGTGCATTATGGAACATTTAGAGTTCTGGAATCTTTATTTTGAATCCAGAATATTGAATCCTGTGCTGGAATAACTGCGAACTTGTGAAGCGCTATGCACCAGTGTACACCTGACATGCTGCAGCTGATAGCATTTACTGTTTCTGGTTGTCTGCTTTAATTCCTACCGTTATTTGGAACTATCAATTACTTACACTGCACAATCACTAGTAGAGGCAATTGTCATAATGTTTCTTGCCCAAGGAAACGTGGAAATTTTAGTTGGAAAAACCCAAGTACAAAAAAGTTATCGTGTATTATGTAACAAACAATTGCACCTTTCTAGTTTGGAAAAAATGTTGTAGCCTAGGCCTAGCCAAGAACATTTCATAAAAAACTGCAACTGCACCATGGTTAAAAAAATCACGAAGAGGTTTAGAATGCCAATCAGACATCACACAACCTGTTAATTAGCTTGTTACATCACTACACAGTGCCACGAACTTGTATAGTGTTACTTTCTCTTACTCAGGAGCACAAAGTGGGCCACTCCAAAATTTATGACTGGAAAACTTATTGAAACCATTTATTTTGCCAACTTTGCAGTTTTTTCATGTTTCTTCAATCCAAATTTATTTTGAATTTAAATATGCGAAAGAACTCTGATTTTTGGATTCTACCACTGAAGGATGTCGAATCCTATATAGGGCTCAATATTCCATGATATGCATCCCTACCAGGAAATGTAAGTGGTTCAATTATATTTGAATAAGTTTCAGAAAATATTATAGGCTTATTATAATGTAGATTTTAGCTAAAGCTACTTGTCTGAAAGGCCGCTGGGGCATCCAGGATAAATAAATGTGGAAGTGTGTCAGGAAATTGTCTTCGACAATTTGCAGTGTGATGGAGAGTACACAAAATGGCACCACTGCATATGTGTCGGAATGTCGAGTGGACAATATGAGACATTTTGTGACGACTATGATAGACATAACGTGTTGCAATGGCTATGTGATAGCTGCAAGGAGCAGAATAAAGAAACCACCCAAAGTGAAATGCCTATCACATGGGGCAAGATGAAAGACTTAAAAGAAAATCAGAAAAAGTCTTGATTCGGCATATCAAAAAATTGTAAAATGAAAAAAAAAACTATAGCAAATCCCAAGAGGAAAAGCTGGAAAAACACTAATTGCAGAGGTGACTCGTCTTATAAGACTTTTTAACAGCAGTAAAAGATGGGAGTCAGTAGCGATACACATGCTTCAAGTACTTCTGCCACTAATACTCCAGAAGCCATCTCTAAAATCAAAAAACAGAGAACATGTCAAATACCTGAACAAAAGAATGGAGTGTTACTTGCTGCTTAAATGGAGAATGTTACAGAAATGGAGTGTTACTTGCTGCTTAAATGGAGAATGTTACAGAAATGGAGTGTTACTTGCTCCTGAGTAAGAGAAAGTAAACACTATACAAGCACCCTTGCTGCAATACGAGGATTTCGAGGCAAACGAAGTGATGTTCACCTCTAAGACCTCACGGACATTGACTTCAGCCTAATTCCTAGGCCCACATTCACATAAAGCTGAATGACGGCGTCAATGACATGACACCAGTTACATTTGTGAAATAAATAGGTAGTCTACATAGATAAGCTATGACTTTTTGTGAAACTATACCTTAGAACTAAATAATTCTCTAACATACTAAACCCCTTTTTTTTTGTTGTTTTGTTTTGTTTTTCATGTACCTAATACTTATTGAAATCAATAATGATTATATACTGCTAATAATACTGTAACCTGCTCACATCCTTTACTCTTCAACTTCATTCGGTAACACCATGCATCTGGTTGGGAACTCATCCATGCAACCCACCCAATTATGGTTTGTGGGTAAATCTACTTTTCTTTATGATGTGTATTTATAAACTTGTTTTCAGCTCATGCTACTTGTTTTTGCTATGAAATGTTGTACTAAAATGCCCTGCCCTCTGCCTCATAACCATTATTGCTGCTTACTTTCTTCACCTATATGCTTGCCTCACCTGCTCATCTGTACATGCCTCATCTCTTCACCCATTGCTTGCCCACCATCATCTGTGTTATGTTGATGTCTATTGTGTTTTTTTTTATTTTTGATATATGCTACATTTCTTTGTGACTCCATTTTGATTTTGGATTGTTTGTGTACATATATTTGTCAGATTGTTTTTTTTTTTATACCATTTCATTTTGGCTGTTGAAACTTGTCCCTGTAATGGTAATATTTCTTGTGTCTAAAAATGTTGGATAATTACAATATAATCCCCCCAAAAATTGCTGTTCATGCCACCACATGTGTTTACTCCCATTTCCTGTCCTTTTATGATTGTCTCAATTTCACCTTGTGCCTATTTAAGAAAAAAAAATAACAATGTAAGTGGTTGTCCAAACCAGGTTAGCCTTTGTGTCAGGACCTTTGATGCCTTGCTGAGAAACAATGTATAATACATTGTATTGATTTTTATGCTGCACATCTTCATCTAACTTTTTTATCTGATCACTTCAAGTGTCTGATGCTTTTCAAAAATCTTAATTTTTCCTCAATTATTCAACACTCCTGTATGATGGTGACCAACTGCAATAGTTTTTGGTGCATTGTTTAGGTGTTCGCATCTCATCAGCATTGTTTTCGTGTAGTAAGAAAGAATCCTGTGTGCAACATGTACAAACCAAGCATACAAAACAGAATATAACTGGTGAAACGCAAATTGCCAAATCCTGCTTTAAAATTCAGAAAAATTAATTGGCTGTCGATCTCATGATAAATGTGTTGTAAACCATTTGAAGCCTTGATCAGAACAGTTTGCATGCCTCTGTGCGCCAATGTGCACTTCCGTTTGACTTATCTTTCACTTTTTTCTTTTTCTTTGTTAACTTTTTACCTCAACATTTTGATGTTAAAATGCCTTCATTTCTCTCACACTACTGGATCCCTGCATTATGATGGGTGAATGACGCTACAGTTGGGGTGCTGTTAAAGTGTTTTGTTCTTATCAGTATTGGTCACGTACAAACACCAATTCTATAATGTGCTATGGCTAACCATTTTTTGTGCTCTTGTGTTGTATGATTAAGTCTATGATATAAACAAGCCTGTAATAAATTATTATTATCGTTAAAAGATTTGTGTGATGACTCCACAATCCACATAGCCAAATTTACACTTTAAACTGGTAAGAAGACTTGCAACTGTTGTTATAAACAAACAAAATACTGCTGAGACCAACAAAAAGCGTTGCTGTAAGCGAAGTGACCATACAGCCAAACAAAGTCATCATAGCCGAATGGAATTCTGCCGAGACTGACAAAAAAACATCATTATAGGTGACCTCTTGCCATAGCTGAGGTTGTTATAGGTGGATTGTACTGTACTGTCACGCTCAAAAGTTTAAGACCACCTGCTTAAAACTTGGATTTTTTTAACAAGTCAGGAAAATTGTCTCATTTGTTTCGTTACATTGCTTTTTATGTTGGAAGAACATTGTTACATAACTGATGCTTCTTTTACAACCTTTAAAAATAAACTTTTAAACGATCTGGTTGTCAAACAAACAGATGAATAAGTTCTTCTGGTGATTATATTTTATTATCAGCCAACGTTCTACCCACCTATTCAAGTGGGCTTCTTCAGGGCAATGTTTTCAACCACAAAACATGTAGCATACCAATAACAAGAAACAATGAGTAGTATGACGTACGAAGACAAAAAATGCAAAGCTGGCCAACTCGTTACAACAATGGTGACAGCGTGTCACAGAAAATACGTGGAAGTGTAAAATGAAAAAACGTTGGAAAATGATGAAGCGCAATAACACAACAAAACAGGGCAAAGCCTATAATGGAATGTATAAGAAACTGGTTAAATAGCGTAAAGGTATATGGTAAAATAAAGAACAAATGTAAAATAGCGAACCAACAATGTGATCTGGTTGCCTTCGAAACAAAAAAACAATCAAAATTATTGCGAGTTTTGATGCTGAAAACATGGACTAAAAAAGGGGGGTTTTAGTTGTGGAGAGGTCAAAAATTGTTACATTACATGAAGACAGGTATTCAGAAAGGTCATAATCCGAAAACAAGTTCATCAAGACTGCAAATCCATCAGTCGCCAGATTCAAGACGTTTGGTAGTTTTCAGGACTTGAGCAGGTTTGCGGAACCGGAGCCTGGAGCCAGCCATTTTCAGTGGAGCCGGAGCTGCTTTTAAAATTTAGCTGGAGCCGGAGCTGTTTTTAAGATTTAGCTAGAGCCGGAGCTGGAGGTTAAACTAGCAGCTCCAGCTCCAGACCTTTTCTGCGCACTGACAGTGGCCATGGTTCGCTCATGCTGCACGACTAATTAATTTGATCGTAACAGGTCGCAGCGGCGAAATTCGAGGGTCTGTTCTGCCAGGGATTAAGGTCACAATGTGTTTTTGTTTCAAGTTGGGACTTGTTCTAGTCACATCAGACTGTGGAATTACTGCCGAGTGTGGTGTGGACAAGTCAGTCAACACCAATGCAGCACATGTTTGCGCATTTTGCGAGTCTAAGTCCTTGTGCAAAAACGCAAAGTGTGACGCCTACACACTTATTTGTGGCACAAACAGACACAATCAGTGTTGCCACTGCTGGGGATTTTTCACTAGATCTGGGGTCTTCCTGTTTCATCTGGGGTTTTTATTGAAAATCTGGGGTTTGTTTGACTCTGGTCAAATTTTAGAAATGGATCATTCCATGTCAAATCACCCCCAAAAAAGACAATTCTAAACCCTACCCTTTCAGAATTTAATGAAAGTTGGCATACATGTTAATTCAGCCCCCAAACCTCAAAACTAAAATTTTTCAGTTATCGGATGATCGGTTTCCAAGATATAGGGGGTCAATTTTTTGAAAACTGAGTAAATAAGGGGGGCACCTAACTTCAAAACACCATGTCTTTTGAACTAGTGCTCCAATCTGGAGAAGTAAGGTATCCTTTGAAAAGGGGAAAAAACCAGGGATTCTAATCTGAAATCATTTTTGTGATTTGGGTAAATTTTGGGGTGATGACCTTTTGACCTATATTTTGACCTTGAGATTGACCCTGTGGATCAAGTTATAAAATTCTGATCGTCATCCGATATCGTAGCCCTATCTATTGCCTACAACATATTAAAAGATGAAATACGTAAAATTTTTCGTTTTTGAGTAATAACAAATTAAAATTAGCATATGCAAACAGTTTTGGTTAATATCACGCAAATAAAATGCAAAGCATGCCTTCTAAATGGCATCATTTTACCATGCACAACCTCAGTGCCAGGGTTAGGGTTACAGTTTGTTTTTATGACATCACAGAAGGTCAAATTAACATGACGAAACTACTGTATATTCCCATGGTGGAATGACAATGTTCAAAAGTTATGTACCCAATTCAATGTATGCTCCTCGTTCTTTCTGTAAGATTCATTTTCCCTCAGTTGTGCAGTGTTACCTTGTGCATTGGTTAAACAACTTGTTTATCGCATGGCCTATGATGAGAGTACAGCGTGGTTTCGTGTTCAACATTGCCTGAAACCTCTGAGATTTGCTAGTTATAATTTTTTCGTAAACAGACCATCGTGCTATGTAATAAATAACAACAATTGCAAAAAAATGTATGCTACCTACACCATATGACAATATGAGATGTGTATTTTAAGGTATATAAGGTTGTTAACATGTCAGTATCGACAAGTAAGTTGAGTTTTTACACTGATGTCAATCCCTGTAACCAGAAAAAATCATCCCACTAAGCAGAATATTTCACTGGTAAGAGAGGAAGATTCTATGAAAAAAAATCGTCTCTACGCGCGATTTCTCTTGATAAACTGTGGTAAATGTCATGAAGTTCAACATGTTTTTGAAGATTGCGCAAACACCATCCACCATGTGCAGGAATTGCTTCTCTTTTGGCCAAAACACTGCACTGCAATTCAGCCATGTTGCTGTTCGTGTATAATCTTAATTAATGCTACAGAGGGAATGGTCAAACATTAATACTTCAGTCAAAACCAAATAC
>Ga0210059_1011703_pt1 | contig 13376 bp, 8 predicted proteins | sample Ectturendosymbi2_FD_188042 | JGI IMG/M metagenome (GOLD analysis project Ga0210059, IMG submission 188042) | Ecteinascidia turbinata endosymbiont from Florida, USA - Sample 2 (SPAdes) (version 2) | ecosystem: Host-associated > Tunicates > Ascidians > Unclassified | place: Key West, Florida...
ACATTTTTGGGGCAACTATAGCTACAAACGATCATCCATAGATTCACCTATCACGTCCTGCAACAGAAAAGACATTCGTTAAAAAATGGGTTTTTTATCGAACAAAATATGGGTACGCATCTTTTTGGGTCACCCGTTATGAGAAAGTTATTTTGTACTGCCTCGAATCACGGTTGATAACTATCATGATTTAAATTAATTTTTTTTGATTGAATGTGTATTGGGTGGCCACCTAACCCTTGCAACTTTTATTTTTAACACGTTCACTGCTGGTGTGTGATATACTGATATATTCATACTTTCAGCTCCTGCATTAGCTGCTATTTCCATACCACTTTGCAACAGCAAAACTCGCCAGTCGATTGTGCTAGAGAGCTGTTCAAACCCTCAAAAGATGTGGCAAGTCTTCTAGATTGCAATGAAAAGAATTTAGGTTTTGGGCTTGGGGTTGTTTGTGGGTGACGTCAAAAGTGGGATAGGTGTTTGGTCATTTCGGGTCAGGTTACCTGGTCCTGGGCCCCAATCACTAGATGGAATTTTTTGACTCAAGTTTTTATTCGAAACTAGGCTACACCCTGAACCTTTTGAGCCTTTGATCGGCTCTCTTGCATTTTTGGTTAAAAAATTATGGCCTGAAAAACAACAAATTAATTGTCTAATTAGTTAGGGGGTTAATTAATTATTAAATAATTATTGCTTGATTTCAATCAAGATTTTATTTTATGAATTTGCTACAGACCTGTGGTCAATATCACAAACATAATTGAATAACACGAGAGCACGAAAATGGTTCGTCCTAGCACATTATAGAGCAGGTGATACAGCACATAATCGACACTGACAGGAGCAAATTGCTTGGACAGTTCCCCAAATATAACGTCATTCACTCATCATCATACAGGGATTCAGCAGTGAGACGGAAATGAAGACATTCTGTCTAACATCAAATTTTGAGATAAGCAACTCAAATATATTGGGTAGGGGTACTCATTAGCACACAGGGACATTTGGATGTTTTGATCAAGATTTCCATATGTTTTGCAAGACATTTAGCATGAGGCTGACAGCCAATTGCTATTACTGATTTAAAGCACGATTTGATGGTTGTTGTTTTCCCAGATATAGATACATTCACTTTTTGTATGTTTGACCTACACCTGTCATCTACATGTTGGTGGTAATCGAGAAATCACAAGAAAATACAGAAATCCTTACGGTCCATGAAACACAAGGTTTTTGATTGCTACTCAAGGACCATACTTAACTTAAATGCTGCTGGCCATGCTTCTAAAGTGCATTCTACATCATTGGGTAACGACATGACGCATGCCTGTGTCTTTAAAGATTGCAGTGAGAATTGACTCCTTAAAGCACATGATGGGTTAAACAATGGTTTGTTCGGCCTCAAGAACACTGGACTGTGAATGAAAACATATTTTCCATTGTGTTGGATTTTTCATTGCATTGCTGTACTTTTTAATGAAACTTACAATGACACAATTGACTGAGTTTCATCAATTGCGTTATAAAGTAATGTTTGCATAACCATACATCCAAGTCATCTGGGCCAGATTTAGAAGTTGCTGCAATAATTCAAAGTTTTCCCATTGGTGAGCTTATATTAACGAACTTATTCGTCTCTTAATAAAGTCGTTGTGTAACAATCATGTACAGTAGCTTCAACGTTTATTGAGTGTCCTCTTCCAAAGCAAACTTTTATATAGTTGTTGCTGAAATCACAGACACATGCACAGAAGTTTTAATAAGTTTGTGACATTATATACTACTTGTTATTGTTCAGGTGATCTGGAAACGCTGAAGTCTCTTTACAATGAAAGAGATCTCAAGAAAAATATATTTGATGAGGTTGGTATTGTGATGCCTAGTATGATGGTTCAATGTAATCAGCATACTTAATTGTAGTGTGAGTGTGTGTTACTTAACCTTCTTTTGTGCATGCTGGTTGGCTGTTGTGAACTGTACATAAGTTTGCACCACACCTGTCTTATTCATTCTACAATTGGGTTTGAGTGTTCTACCATTTGGTGTACTATTACGATTGTTATTTGCTCTGCTGCCTCGTTCGACTTTATGCTGTAGTAGCAAAGAATACAACAATGCTGTGTAAATTACATTAATACCATGAACTTCTCATTTTTGCAATCTGGTTCCATTGCTGCTTACTGCATATCATTCACAAGTTAATTTTTTCTTATCTTTCGGTTTGTGTGGTTGATGTGAATTGTTTCAGTGAGTTCTGCAATTCATGTCACCAGCAAATCATTCTTGAGCACTGTATTATATTCAACTCACTGTATTAGCTTTTTTCCACTAAGAACCTTTTTCTGGGTGATCAATTAAAAAAATAAATTGTAAGAACCTTTTTCTGGATGATCAATTAAAAAAATAAATTGTTAATGAAAAGTAAGATTGGATGATGTCACAATAAATCAACACTTGTGAATTATGGTATCAGAGACATGTGAGACATACGACTGTATTACTTCTTAGTAGCAGAATGTTAAAAATGTCTATGCATTTAAAATTAAATCAAAATGTTTTATAGACTCTTGTGTCAGACAATAGCTCATCAACATTGCAAAGGGCAAAAAAACAGTGGGTGCTGTTCAAGAAAATTGATGTTTAGTTTCATTGATCTGATGAAGACACATTACTGTGTAGCAAGCTGCAATTTTTTAATACTGATTACTAAACCTTATAAAATTGATTCAGTGTGTCACTGTGAAGATCATGTCTACTGGTTGTTGCAGCCAAAATACAAGAAAACACCAATATCTTCATCTATGACAACTGACAAGTTATAAAAGACAGTGATCAGAGGGATGCCGTTTTAAAATTGGCTCTTTTCAAGAAAATCTGTAGCAGAATATAATTGTGGTATTTTGTGAAACAGTAAAAACTAAACAAATCGTTTATTTTTTTGAAGATGTTTATAATTATGAATAAAATTCTGAGATAGGATTGTCTCTTCCAGAATCCACGTTTGATTTCACTCACCTGAACTATCAGGATTTATGTTTATTTTTTTTCAGAATGGAATGTCTGCTCTCATGCAAGCAGCATACAAAGCACGAACAGATATGTGCCAATTTCTTTTATCACGTGGAGCAGATGTCAATGCTACTTGTCATGATAACCAGTACACTCCACTGATGATGGCATGTTTATCCGGTATTTCCAATTTTTTTTTGTTTGACCTGTTTGAATGACTACTATGAGATATTTTTTCTACTTCGCAGTTGCATTTTTTCTGTAACAAGTCTTTTTTACATGGCATACAATTCATGATTCATTGCATGTACCATCTGCCATTCTCTTTAAAAGATGTAAAAGCCACACTCACTTGGTGGTAACATGAGCATTCAGCTAAAAAAAGATCGGCATTAATATACTTTGTTGTTTATCCCAAACTTAGCATCTTTGAACCAGGAGTTTAGAGAGCCTGACACAGTGTCGTTGTTTATATGTTAACACCAGTTGACAGCTAACAAAAATCATTCGATTTGAAATTCTGAAACCTTACGATTTTTAATGTTTTGTTGCTGGATTGTGATGTAAAATCCTATTTGTTATCTCACAACTTTCTTGACTAATCCGTTTTGATTCGTAAGTCCTGAGAACATTGCAAGAGCCTAGCCCGTGATTTTATGCATGACAATATACTAGTTTGTGCATCGTAATGGTATTTTCACTCATTTTCTCAGGCAACCCCGAAGTAGTTGGCTTGCTGCTGCAGCACGGTGCCAACCCCAGCAAGGAAAACTCTATTGGTAAAACTGCTGCTCAGCTTGCGGCCTTTATAGGTAAGCATCTTACAGCTTTGATATGAATAGGTAAGCGCCTCCCAACGTTGAGGTAGTCATTCCTTGAATTTTTCCGTGTGTTGCAGGTGGTGTGACTTGCGTGCGATGGTTAGTAATAAAAAAGGAAAAGCTGCTTTAAAGGGAAATTTAGTGTTTGGTGTTACTCAAATTAAAATGGAATTGTTTGGTTACGCGGGGCGGGCGGCCCAGTGCAGGTTTTCGCTGTATTAGACGTAGCCTACATACTGACCACCTGTCCTAATTGAATATCTGAAATTTGACATTTTTGATGCAGGTGGTCCTCAGTGCCACTTTATCACGTCTGTACTACTGGAGGTTTCCATATGTCCATTGACATCTTGGTTCAAAACTTTTTACTGATTTTCTAATTTCTACCCTTGTTCCATTAGCAGTAAACTTGCCTATGAAGTCACACTTTCGGAGTGGTTAAAGGGCCAAACAGTCGTTGTCATTGCAGTTAGGATTCAAACGCTGTCAGTATATTGTCTTAAACTAAATTTAGTTTGCTACGATAAAAGTAAGTCATTCAATGTGCAGCCCTCATTAATATGTCATTCAATGCGCGGGCTTGGTTCAGATAATGACATATTTTTTGACTCAGTAAGCAATTTCGGTTGGAAATTTTTGGTTCAAATAAACCATCGTTTTGGTTTATTAGTTTATTTAAATAAACCACAACGATGCAGTTGAGTCGTTAGTAACCAATAGCAACCAATCAAGAAGCACGCGCAAAGACATTTTTGTGCAATTATTTATTTATTCGTAATTGTGCGTTTGTATCAATACGCAGGACAGCACGAATGCGCCAGCGTTGTTAAAAACTTTCTTTCCATGGACAAGCTCGATCCCTACGTCACAAAGCAAGGCGAAAACGAGCCGAGGCTTCCTTCAATTGCCGCGTCTCCGTTGCAGCAGCTTGTAATGCTGTCCAACCCGCACCCTGTGAAGGTGCGTAGGAGGAGAGCACCGCGTTGTCTTTTTACTACTACTCGTGTTTCTGACAATTTGTTAAAATGGTGCGCCGAAAGTTGCCTGTATTTCAGTCACGTTTCGTATGGTGCCTTTGTATCTGCAACCACAAGGCCACAGACCGATTTTTCTTTCGAGTGACCGAAAAAAATTAAGTCAATTCGGTCCGAAAATACAACTAAGGAATAATGTTGCGGCGAGTTTCAATACTGTTATAGGACAAAATGACCGAAATGTCTCAGCGAAAAAAACAGCCTAATGTTAGGCAGTGGCGTAGCCAGCCCAAAAATTGCTTGGGAGGCCAAAATTTTTGATTTTAGGCTAGCAACAGTATTTTGTTTGGGATACCGACTCTCAAAGCACAAGATGACTAGATATTCTATAAATTTGGGGGTATGGTCCCTGACCCTCCGTGGCTACGCCTACGCTGGTAAACCAACTTTGTTTCCGCATTGTTTGGTGGAAGACATCAAGTATATTGAAAGCCAACTTTTTGATATAACGCGTCCTTGTGACAAGTGCAGGTGGCCGGCCACCTTCGCCGAAAGAGTTTTAGTGACCAGATAAGCTGCCCGTGGCGCGTTGTCAGAAAAATATTATTGATTTTTTTCGAGCCAACGGAATCCTCTTCAGCGCATCACAAGAAAAGAAGATCGACTGCCTTCCTTCTAACGCTGCTTGCAGAACGAACACACTTCCTATGTCTTTTTTTCAGTTTCATGCACTTTAAAAATTCAGCCTCAGATTTACGTTTCATTTCTTTTAACGCCACACACAGTCGCTAATACAACCTTAGATACAATTACCGGAAATCGATTGTGATGCTTTGCAGCAGGATTCGATTTGCCGCTTGGCCACATCGTCCGTACTGCTAGCATTTATGACTCGCCCTGCACTTGTCAGATTGCATTGCTAACCGTTATGACTCGCCCTTTTCTTATCAGATTGTGTTGTTCGTGGCGGACTGTGCCGAACTTCGTGATGAAGGGAACCTCGAAAAAGCCGAGCATGTTTTAACAGATCTCTGTAGAAAATGTGTCCGATCTAAGTAAGTGGACGCGATGGGAAGATGTGTTTAAATCGGCTTCGATCGATGTTGTGGAGTCGTGCACTTTTCTCTGCAACATGTCGCTCGGTTTCTGTAGCTCCCTGCGGGAAAACAAGGCTATAAATTTTAAGACTGCTTTTTTTTCCTTTTTGAGAAACAGTGAAGTGTCAATGACATAGTGCTTTGATGTTTTTGTTAATTTCACATGGTGTTTGATGTTTTTGGTGGTCTATGATGATATTTTTCTCTGTCTTCTTAACTTGTGTTTTTGGGTTTTAAAAATTTTTGTCTCCCTCCACATTACATCAGCTTACATTTGATTTGCCTAAGAAGTTGTGTTACGCAGCGCGTCTATGCTTGTTGGCGAAAAGTGAAAGGAGCTTTCATAATCTGTGCGCCTGAAAGTCGGGCGTGTGTTGAGTGTTGAGTATCAGCCACTAGCCAGTGATTCAGTGGAAGAAAGAAATTATACGTGAGTTTGCTTTTAAACGTTTTTCTGTTTTTTTTTTCTTGACAGAAGCGACTATGACGAAATACTGACGTTGAAGCTGCATTATTTTTCGAACATTCTCCAGCTTTGTCACGCTTTCCTGGTCAATAACAAAGGAAAACAACTGGACGGACTCGTTAAAAAGTACTTGACGCTGTTTTTTTTCCCTATGTTTCTGTACAAACGCCAAGGCTTTGCCTATAACTTTCTCGTTGCCTGGCTATTGTGATGACACACTCAAGCTTGTTACCCAAAACTACGTTGTCATTTGACAGCAAAGTTTCGTTGTAATTTTTTAACAGTACTAAACTTGTCTGTGTTGTTTTTCGCATTGGAATGCCGATATACTGTAATCTCATTGCAAAATGTATTCAGACGCGAAAGGTTGGCAGTCAGACCTTCAATGACGCTGTTGTTGTGATGTCACTGACGGTTGCGCATTTTTTGACTGCAGGCTCCTTCAGGTCGATTCCGACGGATTCCAAGTAGCGGTCGAAACCACTATTCGCAAATCGATGCAGCAATTCACGTACACCGACATGCCTCTCTGGCAGCAATTCGTGAAAACTATCTCGCCAGTGAAAATCGTAAGTTTTGAAAATTCTTAAAATCCCTTGACGCACGAACGAAAAAAGCAAAAACTAATCTTCTGGCATGATGTGTCCGGTTTAACCAGAACCCATGACGCTGATAGGGTTACGTCATAACGTAATCGCCTGTGTAGATAGGTGCAGTAGCGTAGCCAGCCCAAAAATACATTTTGGGGTACAAATACTTTGAGCGAGCAACAGGATTTTGTTTAGGACACTGCTTCTTACAGCACACAATGACAAAATATGCTAGAAATTTGAGGAGCTTATGGTCCCCTTGGCTCCCTCCTGGTTACTACACCCATGCGTAGGTGATCGGTTTGGTCTGAACGGAGGGCGATACATCCGTTAAAAAGATTGGCCTGAACCTTCAACACATTTATTCGCATCATGTAACAATAGAAAAAATTATACGCTATGTAGCTTAGGAATCCGTTGCTAATTTCGTTACTGCGCTCCCGATGCCAACTTTGTGTCTTACTTACTGGTACGTACCACTGCCTTACGCGTCGCTGAAGCTTCACCAAGTAAGAAATTCTTTGTGTTTCCTGTTTCAGGGTTGCAATCCTACCGCCTTGTCGTGCTTACTCAGCATGTTCGGTGGCCTCCACGCCGCGTCGTTGCGACACCACGTGTGCGAAACATGCGGAACGAACGCTGCCACCTTGCGGTGCAGCGTCTGCAAACAGGTGAGTGCGACTTGGTACGCGCTAGCTTTTTCGTGACCTAGTAACTTTTTCGTTGCCTAGTAACTTTTTCGTTGCCTAGTAACTTTTTCGTTGCCTAGTAACTTTTTCGTGACCTAGTAACTTTTTCGTTGCCTAGTAACTTTTTCGTTGCCAAATAACTTTTTCGTTGCCAAATAACTTTTTCGTTGCCAAACAACTTTTTCGTTGTCAAACAACTTTTTCGTTGTCAAACAACTTTTCTGTTGCCTCGTAACTTTTCTGTTGCCTAGGAACTTTTTCGTTGCCTAGTAACATTTTTATTGCTAACTTGGATCGGACGAGCAGGATTCGGCAGACAGCCGCAGTATTTGAAACTTAAACCTTAACAATTTTCGTGAAACGTGCATTAGTATGAGAAATTAGAAAAGCCATGAGATTTTCAACAGAGTCGATCGCCCCGTGTGCTCTGCACTCGATCGTAGCCGATAAAGTGACGTGAAGCTGATATAAACACTTTTTTGTCACTTTGAGCTCCAACCACATCCTCTGCACTTCTAGAGCGTGTTTTTTCTGTGCACGTTATGAGCTGAGAGAAGGCTACGTCAGAAACTGGTGGTCTTCACAACTAGTCCTTACTGGTCAAAGATTGTGATAAAAGTATTCGGTGACGCTCAAGTAAGACTTAACATTTCACTGCAATTGCTGGCAAAAATATTCGCTAAAAACCAGAACTTCATCCTATAAATCATATTCGTGGCTTCCTTGTGAACGCATCATCTGCATCCCTGGCATTCCTTGGTGTGCGGCGGTAGGGAACCGAACTCACAACCTTTGAAGGCGTTTTGGTGCGATGGTTCATTTATGAACCAGTGTCGTCATTTCTTTCCAGCATTTCTTCACGGCTGCCACAATTTTACCAGGTTGTCGAGATATTGTTTAAACGCCAAGTGAAGCGCTGCCTTAACTGTCTATTTCAACTTTTTATTGCGTTCCGATGTAGAAAATCTTTTGACAATGTGCTCTGAATCAAAACCATATTCCGTCATAAACTTTACATAGGTACTGTGGGTTGAACACGAGCCGCTAAAGCTGGCGGACTGGGTTCGATTCCCGGCCGAGTCAAACCCGACGCTGACATTAACTTGCCACCAACCCTACTACTTCTGTTCCCCTCGCAAGCAGTGATGCGTGTCACTGGCCACGCGAGACATTCCAATGGGAGTAAAAAGCAAGTCAGTCCCGTCGCCACGGGGTCTTTGGTGGGCTTAGCCCCCCCCCAAGCAAAGCTCCAAGCCCCCCAAACTGAAACGTGAAACACTATAAATCAGTGGAGTTTTGGTTAATTTTATAATGTCAAGCCCCCCCGTGCAAAAGCAAAGCCCTCCTATTTAAAACTTTCTGGCGACAGTTCTGAAGTGAGTAAAAGTAAAATGAATTGCATCTGAATCGTTGTGGTTGAAAATGAATTGCATCTGAATCGTTGTGGCTACAGCAGTTGAGCACAGATTGCGAAAAACACACTGTGTTGTATTCACGGTAAACCGCTTGTACTTCGAAGAGGGTGTTAGGCGGAGTCAGTCTTGAATCGCAGTAGTTTTTCAAAGAAAATCCTTGGATTGTTGTTTCAGATCAACTATTGCTCAAAGCGTTGCCAGAAATTCCACTGGTTCGTTCACAAGAGGTTCTGTAAGTCCTAGCACACACACTGACCATACGTGTGTGCCCATGTTGTTCCATGCTTCGACCTCTGGCTGACCTGCCCACCACTGTGCTGTAGCTACATATCCGCAATCTGGTGCTCACGAATCGCGTTCTAGCTTCCCCGTTTCGTTCTTTTCTATCACGTGACGTCATTGTCAGTCCTGCTCTTTTTCTTCTGAGGCGTGTGCGTCTCAGAGACTTGCTGCCATTGAAAGAAAGGCTCTGCGCTTTGCGCTCGGACGTTGTGCTCAAAACTTTTCCAGCGTGTCGAATGCAAACATGTGTCTTTTTATTCAAAGCTGTTGTTTAGCTTGCTTTCCTCGGCAGTATTAATGTTAAATGGATGTACTGCCCGCACAGTGAAGCAGATCACTGGATAAAAAGACAATTCGACCGATTATTTTATCACTGCCGCCTTCCTCAGGACCTTTGCATTGTTCCCATTGGTTCTTGATTTCATGTCGAGTGTTGGGCTTTTGTGGTTGGCCTGCATGTCGAATGCCGTCCATATCAGCAAAAATTTGAGCAAATATTGGCAATAAACCAAAATATAAAACGCTAAATACGAAAAATACCGTCATGTGCTTTTGTGGTTTTCAAAACGCAGTCATCTTTCTCTTGCTACGATGAGGTCGTTTTCCAAATTAAATTTAAGCAGCGGCTTCCCGGGAACCACCTACAGGCACCTTCATACTGTCCTTGATGAGTGACATCACTGAGAACAGCTGTTGTGTCACCTTAATCATTCACTGCCAGCAATCAGTAAACTGCTGTTTTTCAGGTCATCAAAAATTTATCTTTGACTTCACTGCAGGTCCGTGGAGCCGTATTTAAAAGTCTCTTGGCCCTTAGAAGATTGTTAACCAGATAGTTTTAGCTTCCTGAAAAGCACAAACGACTGACAAGTGCCAAGTTTCATCTTACGCCGCGACGGGAGTAACCCGCTGTTTCAAACCGCACTTAGTTCTTGGTCTTCGTGTCCAGTGACTCCCTGCAAGACATAATCTGCCGTGATTTTCGGAACATAGTAATTTTTCAACTTCAAAACCTTCATCAGCGGTTTTTAAACGCAAATGTAGCCCGGGTATAAAACAAACGTCCGACGCAAGTGTTGTCACCACCGAGTGTGTTTAAAACGGCAGTTTCTGGTTTTCAAATGTATTATGTAAGGCCTGAGAATAATGGACGTGGGTCATTGTACGCCTGAGTCTCACAACTAGGCCGCTACCATCCGAAAATACCAGGTGGTTGCAGCCCTGCTCAATCTAACCTATGAACCATCTTCATTAAAACTTGGATTGCTTTGAAGTGAGCGTCCTGTTCTCAACGATAAGTGTGTTTGATAAGAGCGTTAGCCTCCGGCATTTCCTGCGGTCAACAACTATTTAATCTCGCAGGCCCGCATAAAAGATCTCCTTTTCGGTACAAATCCAAACAACACCCACTGTTTATCTCGTTGTGTTGACATGGTGGCTAAGAAGGTTTCGAAGCCCAAGGCCAGTTTCAGACGTGAAGCTCATGTAAACGTCATCGACCAGATGCTGATAAGAATCTCGATCGTGTGAGAAACGCTGCTCCGCCCGCGAGTCGTTCCAACACACGCCATCCCTGTTTTACCTGCGCATGCTTTTGTAACACAGTAATTGTGTCATAATGACATGCTGCTATTTCGAACAACGCAGTTCAGTGCTGAATAATTTATATTACAAGCCAAGGATTGAGGAACTTGGGGTCTTCGATTAAAATGTATGCTGTCCTGAACATGTAATTTAAAATATAAGTCATGGAGGCCGTGCACAAATGAAATCCCTTTGCTTATTGTATGAGGAATTTACTAGAAACACGCGTGTGGAAGCAGGCTGGGCTCAGTGTGTGGAAGTCCCCAGCCAAAACTTTTGAAAAGAGTTTTGTGCCTTTAATAGCTGGGGTCGTGTACTTGGGAATCAAATCCGAGCTTATAAAATCCTGATCAGGAATGTTGGGTATTCCACAACCCTGGGCTTTGTCTTTTTGTTGATTTCGTATAAAATATTAGAAACCTGTGTTTCCATGACTTTTCGTGATTTTCAGAGACAAATGGAATGGTGCCAGAGATATTTTTTTAAAATGTCCCTGAAGGCCTATAAATAGAAAATTAGGACACTCTGACACCCTAGATTTCCTAGTGTGTATCAAATTTTGCGAATCCTACTTCCACAAAATTGCAATTTTATTTGAAGTGCAAAACATTTTGTGGAAGCTACAACATTGGAAATCGATTTCGTGAAGAGTAGACCTACACCGTAACCAGGCAGACAAAACCCTCTGGAAATTTATTCGCCCCCTGGAAAAATGTGTTGGACATAGTTTAAAAAATTTGATCCCTCAGAAAACTCTTCGCCCTCCTGGTGTCCCAAGCTGTTTACATACCTGACCATAACTTGATATAAAGGAAAAACGGATTTAAAACGCACACGACGTTTTCTACGTACAAATAGAAATTTCCCTCTAAAAAGCAGTTGTTTGGGCGTACAGTGAATAAAAGATGTATGCTATGTATGTTTCGCTGCGTAGATACAATTTTGCTGCGAAAGTGATTATAAATGGACGTCGGGAAGTCAAAAATAGTTTGGTCCGGAAATGACGGATGTTGCATGTTCCAGGAAAACGTAATCAACTTTAAGGTTGCATTACATCCTTCATTTCCTGACTTGTACAGTGTTTGAAGGTTTCCTGAGCAGGGTTTTAAAGAAGGTATTCCGTTGTACGCTGTGGTGGGAAATAAGCGAATTGAAGTTCTATAAGGGGAAACTTTAATCCAGCAGAAGCAGGTGTGCGGTTGTGCCACGCATTGTAGAAATCTAAAACTGCTGGGACCTTGCTTTCGTGGATCTTTTCAAAGTCTTTGTGAGTCATGTGGTTAATCAGGCAAGGTTGGAATCATTTTGGCCATTGGAACTTGAGTCGTTCAAGAATATCGTAAAAGTGAAATCAAAACAACCAATTCAATCCCTGTTGTCACTTTAGCACGACAGCTTGCTCTCAACTGAGCAAAATTAAAAAAAACGCTAAATTTAGGAAGATACTGCCTTTTTTTAGCATCCCAGTAGAGAAGCATAGCTAAAAATGTTTTGACAGTGCAAAATTGAAACAAAGTAACCAACGAGTTTTGGCTTCGTATTTTTGAGCTGTGCTTCTTGTATTCATAAGCTGTTCGTAAACAGAAGACGTTTGGTTTCGTTTGTCAATCAAACGAACTTGAACGTGAAATTAAGCAAAAATCTGAGGGGTCAAGCAGGAGGCCATCCTAAAATCTGGGAGGAAATGGCCCACCTAGCCCCCCCTTAGAACCGCCACTGCCTGTTGCTAGGATTTTGCTGTGAAGACGAACAATTCATCACAAGAAGAAAACTGCATTTGAAACAACAGATTGAGTATTCCGACTATTGCCGAGTAAATGAACAGGCAATGCTAGGCGGTTCTATGCATTAATTTGTGATGGCCCCCTACAGGGCCGCAACAAGCAAAATATTTCCCGGGGAGGCAGAAGTCACTTTTGCCAACGATTATGACGTCATCGATGTGCAGTCAACCATGATGCGACCTTTTTGTTATGATCAGCATACCAACAGTGGTGGAGGACAGTGTTCCCTCTAAGAAAATTTCACACTGAGCAAATATTTGTTTTAGTGCGCATACAATTGCTCAACCGTGTAGACACCTAAACAGTGAAGCGTTTCAAGGTTTAACAGGGCTATGCGCTATATATATGATATCAAATTAGGACTGTTGTAAGAGCGCGAGAATGAGATTTCACTGTGCAAATGGTCTGGTAGCAAGGGGGTTGGGGTTAAAACCCCCCACTTGAGCTTGATATTTTAAAAAATTTTATTACCTGCGCAAAGGAGAATAATTGTTTTCGCATACTTTTTGCTTGTTCATTTGTCGACTTAATGCAAATACCACGGAATAAATTTGCATGCAAATTTCAAAGAACATTGTAAATGGGCCAAAAAGTAATAATTATGTTTTGGTGGGAATTCGGGTTATCGTTTGCGTCCAGAAACCACCTCACCACTTTTTGCA
>Ga0210059_1011704_pt1 | contig 13375 bp, 5 predicted proteins | sample Ectturendosymbi2_FD_188042 | JGI IMG/M metagenome (GOLD analysis project Ga0210059, IMG submission 188042) | Ecteinascidia turbinata endosymbiont from Florida, USA - Sample 2 (SPAdes) (version 2) | ecosystem: Host-associated > Tunicates > Ascidians > Unclassified | place: Key West, Florida...
AGGTAAACAGTAGCAAAGATGCAGGTCTTACGTAACTGTTAATCTTAGTCATATATCTGATTGTGGGTCGCACAATAAAACTTGCATTAAAAGTGGGTCGCGAACTGAAAAAGGTTGGGAAGCACTGGTCTAAAGCACGTCCAAGTCAGGTGCGAAAATGCTGAGGTACAATAGATGTCCTGTCAGAAATATTTTTAGGAATAAAATTATACCTTTTTGACATTTTTTATAGCCCAGTATAAAACAAATGTGCTACTCGGGTAAGAGAAACATTGTTGTTATTCTTCGTTGTTTGTTGGTGTGCATTAACCATGTGCATTGATTCAATAATGCTGTTAAGTCGATATGATGATTAGGGTAAGTTTTAGCTGCAATAAAATCGTGAGAAATTTGCATTTATTTTTGACAAAAGTTGCGGTAAAAAGTTGCATTGATACACAAGCATGTTAAACGGCAGTAATTTACTCAGGCGATTTATATACATATAATGCTAAATATTTCCAAGTGTTAACTCGGGAGAAATGTCAATTTTTTGCCAACAGTTTGCGTAGCATGCTGAAACTTCGCTCCACAGTGCACGAAGTTGCTGGCAATTTAAAAATTTGCCATACAGTTCTGGACTGATGTTTAGCCGGGTTATTTTACAATTGCTTTTAGGTCACTATTCATTTCAAATCGGTCATCAAAGAGAACAGAACTCTACTGAAATAATTTTAAAACATGTTTTTAAATCACACTTTTACATTTTGCGCAATACTTGATAAAAGTTGCAGTAAAAGTTGCACGTAAAAAAGAAAAAAGTTGCAATATAAAAGTCTTGGAACCAGTTTGAAACATTGCACTACGTAAATTCTGAGTATTAAGGAAGTTGTTCGAAGTTGTAAAAAAAGTTGCAAAAGTTGCCCTAGTGATGATTTATGCATGTAAACGGAAAGTCGTTTACTACTCGATAAATACATGATTCGCAGTGTGAATGGAGACTAAAGGCATCCCACTACTTTATATGAGAATCTAGTGCGACCAATTCTAGTGAAGGCAACAAAAGCCAAACTAAGTGATATAAGAAAGCAATACCTCACAAAACTCTTTTCATATGCATTTCCCAAACCCACGATTGGACGCCTTGTTCTCAGCCTACTCAAGGTTTGTGACTTTGCGACACACATTTCACCACTGCGCAAGTCCATAACTGTCGTGACTTATTGTAATCTTTAGCTATCACGAATATTTGCAATACATGTGAAAACTGTAGACGTTCAATGTGGGAAATTTCAACCAATTTGTTCTGAAGGATGGAAATTACCTGCATCGGATATTGCTTCTATTAATCGTATAAAAGCACTGCGCATATTAAACCTTTTACTCCGAGCAACAGACTTTTGCTTACTTCGACTTCCTTTACACAAGTGGTTTTCAAGCTGGGGGTCGGGACACCTGGAGGGGTCGTGAACAATTTTTGGAGGAGTCGTGAGTAGATATTTTATGTATACAGCTGTATTACATTTGCTTTATTCAAGTTTTAGCTGGGAGTCTTTGGGTTATAGTTGGTTGCTATAATGGGTCGCGGTACAGAAAAAGTTGAACACCACTGCTTTACACCATAAGTAGGTTCGCTCTCTGGAGGTCTACAGCCTAAATAAACCGTGGTGCTTTCCAGCCTCCCAATCCCCATGCATTTTATAAATCAATCCACTTGGAACTCATCACAACATTATGGTACAGTGGCAAACATCATTGTACCCGTGATGGCGCCATCCACGCGTATGCTCTTTACTAGTGTCACGTATCATACGTGACGTATGTATGCTTGTGTTTTATCAAAGTAGCATTTCGCTAGTACGTTTTCTTACTCCTTGCAGGACTGAAGATGTGTTAAATGGTGTGCAGACAATTGAGACCAGACCACGTTGATTTGAGACCTGTTGAGTTGATACCCGCTCATTTGCGTCTTGTTGAGTTGAGACCCGTTCATTTGAGACCGCATTCATTTGAGACTCGTTTTATCCTGCGATCGTTTCGACCAACGCAAAAAGACAATTTTTTCTTTTCTCGTCTTTCATTTCTCAGTTAAAAACTGAAAATATTGCGGTGCCGCGATAAAGGAACGGGCAGGAACGCAAAATATATAATTCTTTAGCTTGGTCTAACAAAATTAGATTTCAAAGATGCAACGCTCCCTTCCAAACCCGAAGTATGAAGAGTTTTCTTACCTCTGCAGTGTTTTAAACTGCAAGAGCATTTTCAACCCAGCGTGAGTCACCTTGGACACGGAAAGGCGTAACCTTGCAAAACTTCAAATGAAGAGTCGCCTTGCAAAACTTCAGGTCTCCCGCAAAGAAGTGGAAGGTGAATCGTAAAAATGTGAATCACAGTAAATCAAAACAGCTTCACTTTAACGTGACGTAAAATGAATGTGATCTCAACTGAATGTGGCCTCAAATGAATGTGGCTTCAAATGAATGTGGTGGATCTTGGATCATGTTAGTAGTTTCTTTCAAATAAAACCTTTCGTTGATTCAAGCACGCTTGCATTAAAAAGTGAACATGTAAGATTTTTGCAAGATTTTATTGTCTGACCGAAATGTCTCAAGACCGAAACGACCAAGACCGAAAAGCCACGTGACCGAAACGGCCAGACCGAAACGGTCTGACCGAAACGGCTTAGACAGAATCGTCCAGACCGAAAAGCCGCGTACCCCAACTGAACAGGTCTCAAAAGAACGTTGTCTCAAATGAGGTTGTCTCAAATGAACAGGCCTAAAATGAATGTTATCTAAATTGTCGTGGTCTCAAATGAACGTGGTTTCAAATGAACGTGGTTTCAAATGAATGGACTCAAACGAATCTCACATGAATTGGTCTCAGTAGTGATGGAACCGTGTTAAATACACAAAACTCGCTTTCCTGTGAAATAAATTGCAATGTATTCACTTATGTACGTCACTACTGTGCCCAACAACTATTGAAAGACAGATAAGACAGATATGTGCAAGTTTGAATCGTCGGAAAAGGATGAAAGCGGATCCAAGCAGGCAGATCCCTCACAAGCTGGCCACGAAGCTAAAACGTGTTTTATCAAAGTTACCGCGCTAGTGCCATCTAAGCGTACGTTTTCCTTTCACCGCCACATATCTGCGCTCGTATTCTTTCATGTACTCGTGTGTTCCTTGTTACTGCCACGTAGGCTAAAGTCTACTGCGTTGCGTGTGAGTGAGAAGGCATTATACAATATTTTGAATCTGTACATTCTCAGTACCACTTCCAACCCCAATTAAGAATGTTTACGGCATGGCTTCTACCACCAAACAACTGTTCGACATCAATATTTCTCCATACGCAATACGTTCATACGGGAATTTTCTTGCCATTTAACCACTGGTGCACAGACCGATTGCTGTTTTTTACAGGAGGGTCTAAGCAACCTAAATATAAGTTCAAGTCTTCATTTAATTTATGCACGGCACTGCATCAATATATAAATAAACAACTGCTGCAACATTGATAACTTTGGCAGCCCCGGTTATATTTTTGACCTGCCTCCAGCTCGAACGTTTACCTTAGAGAGTTTGGGCAGCGACGGGTCTAATGAAGATTGAATCGTTGATAAATATTGATTTTTGACAACAAAATTAATTCTCGCACATAGTCTCCAGTTCTGAATAACCTGTGTGCTATCCACTTTTTTACCATTAGCTTAAAACCATGGATCAGCGTTGCAAAGACGTTTGGTGGTACAGAACTTGAAGATGGCGTGAAGTAGGAGATTCATCCCAAAGATTTTCGTCTGACACTCTTCAGGGGATATCGTCAGAATGAAGTGGAGATACTACCGAACTGGTTTATATACAGAAAAGAAGAGATCTCATTGGTTAAAGCAGTGGCCAATAAGAAAGGGTTTAGGAGATAAGAAAGGCGAGTTGTCATTGGTTGAAGATGTAATTTGGACCTCGTCGAAACGTTGGACCGGTCAACCAATGGAGAGTTCAAGATCAGCGTTGCATTTGCAAAAACCTCCGTTTGTTCTCTGCAGCCAATGTCTCCCTGCCAACCAACAGCTACGCACGTCATAGCGCAGTGCACTACATTGCTTCTGATATGAAGTGAAAATCTCAGTGCAACTATAAACCGCCGTCGGCTACAGAACAGCGGAGCTCCCCTCAACCTGAGTTACAGAGTTTGTAAGACTTGAGCACAAACAGAGAAGCGAACAATTGCTATTGTTCGTTGTCATTGTGAAGACCTGCGCGTATAGTTTTACCGAAACGCCTTGTGACGAAGTTTACAATCTTAACAAATGTTGGATCTTACGAGTTTGCCTTAATATTCACCATGTGACTTCTGCTGACCAACTGCTTTCGGAGTTTATTTCTGACACAAAGAAGAAGTTAGTTTCGTCAACCAAAAGCATATCTGGGAAGGATTTCAAGCTTTTGTCACAGAATTAAAATTACGTTTGAGGAGATTAAACCGCTGTCATAAAATGGCAACGCTATCTGGATGTGTTCATACTCGGATATTTGCAGGGTAGTTAGTTTGATTAATACCTTTCTAAGCTCAACTTTGTGTTTTATAACTGCAATTTATATTTCAAGAATGACATGTTCTTGAAATATCAATTGCAGTTATAAAACACAAAAATTTCGCAAAACGAAAGTTTTAAATTGCACTTTCTTTTTATTTTATCTAATTATCCGGAAAATTTTAATGAAATCAGCATTTATTTTTTCTGGAATTTTCCTATCAGTGTCATCTGGTCCAATACCCGATACCCCTGATCTAGCCGGAGTGGGATGGACCAGAAGCGAGACTCTTGCCACATGAAACCACAATTTGACGTTTGTACCATGTCTGCACAGCTGAACGATACTGCTTTCCACAAATGAACGATGTTTATTATAAAGGGCTTGGATGTAACGCTCAACTTTATTCTTCGTTAGGATGTAGTGTCAAAGCAGAACAGATATAGGTTTGAAAAATATTATGAGCGGAAGATTTGAATTATGCGATAAAGATTCGATGATAAATGACTTTAGCTGCAGTGGTGCTTATGTACAGAATTAATGAGTACGAAACAAAAATCTGTGCAATTCCTGACTTCCTAATTCTTCAATCGAAGACCGGATTCCACATAATAGCAAGCTCACTACCCAACACGGTTTCACTGTGCTTCGTAGCAGTTTATGTGGACATCCGTTGGACCTGCTGGATATGACGTGTGGTTCAGAATGAATGTGAAAACTGGCCTATGCAATATGGAATGCGCGAAGATATCTGGAATCTTTGGGATACAAGTCTGAGTTTGCTTTTCTTCACATTTGATGGGTTGATAAAAGCATTCTTTCCACGCACAAGGCCTTTGGCAGCCTTTACAACTGAAAATCAAAGTTCGCTATTGAGACGCAACAACGACATTGCTTCATGTGATGTTGTGACGTCATAGGCTTGCCATTGTTTACTCCTAAATTTAAAAGTTTTCAGACTGCTGGTTACCGAACGAGTTTAACTGCTTTACGATATGCCTGACTTGGTCATGGAGACATGCAAATTGCGTTTTGCGGTAAACTCAAGAACGTGTTTGTAATGAAAATTACTGTTTGAAATTATGCGTCTTGTGCTCACACTGCACTGATTAGGTTTTCGCTGATTGCTTTCGAGTTACATGCAAGCGGTTTATATTTAGTTTGGGTCATTTTCGCATTTACTGCAGTTAGCTGCAGGGAACACAATCAGAACACAAAACCAACCGAGTGAAAATGAACCCAGAAATTGTACAATCTCAGTCCTGGCGCTACAAGACCATTGTAGTTATAAAGCGCCAACAACACACCACCATATCAAACAAAGCAGTTAGCTGCAGGGAACACAATCAGAACACAAAACCAACCGAGTGAAAATGAACCCAGAAATTGTACAATCTCAGTCCTGGCGCTACAAGACCATTGTAGTTATAAAGCGCCAACAACAAACCACCATATCAAACAAAGCAGTATACCAGGCGGCAGGCGCACGGTGTACGGAAGAGCTGCAGGGAACACAATCAGAACACAAAACCAACCGAGTGAAAATGAACCCAGAAATTGTACAATCTCAGTCCTGGCGCTACAAGACCATTGTAGTTATAAAGCGCCAACAACAAACCACCATATCAAACAAGTACTGTCAACTCAGTCGTGGCGCTACAAGACCATAGTAGTTATAAAGCGCCAACACCAAACCACCATATCAAACAAACAGTACTGTCAACATGTCTTCTTCCGTTTCGTTCGTTACCGTAGTTCGAGATTTAAGCTTATTAACCTTGACAACAGGTTTGAGGTGTCATTCTTTACAGTGTTTATGCAAACCTTGCACCTTTCATGGAGATGCGTACGAACGTATGCTGTGTACACGCCTTATAATCGGGTGTGTGTAAACGATGTGCTATTTGACGTGTGCGCCGCTCTTAGATAACATAATGCCTTGAATATACTTTATGTATTCTTTCATCTCAAAGGCCAGGGCTTAGCTCCGACGTTTAATAAAAGCATGTACAGTCTTCGTGTTTGATAAAACGAATCGGAGTTCGGTTAAGAGCGGGAAGATCGTCGACTTCCGCAGTTTTTAAAATTATATTTTACCAAGAGCTTTGAATAATTATATTTGAATAAGAGCAGATGATCTCTACTTCGTAGGCAAAATATACACTCTGCAAGATCTTACTGTCTGATTCTTTTCTGGGAAAGGATTCCTTTCGATAGACAAGTTTTTTAAAATGTTGATTAAACTTGAAAGTATCCTGACAAGTGACGAGGCAGACTGCTGACCAGGTGGTGCAGTTAGACACCAGTGGTGTATAGCTTGCGAATTTTCGCCATCCTGCCTAAAAAAGTCTTCAAATTGTAGCAATATTAAAAAATAAAATTATTGCGACCTTTGCTAATTTTTGTCCAGTTATTCCACCCTTTTACGTTTTAACAGGCCCACCTATCCTTGTACGCCCATGATTGCAATTGTTTCATATTAAATCAATCTATTTTTTAAATTGGGGTACTAACTCAAGAAATGTCTCCATTCTCTGTACATCTCTAGCCTGTATAGAGGGGTTCTGGAAACAGTGTTGGTCAAGTTGTGAACGTTTACCGTTAACCACCTACATATTCGCCCTTCTCATTGACGTTCATGTCCGACAACGTGAAGGCAGTCGATTTGGGATTGTGACATATTTTGTCTTCTTTCACTCTCGCGTTCGCTTGAACTGTTGACAATTGCCACTTATACTGCAAAACCAAAGCTACAACAGCCAGAGAGGTATCTTCCCCAGATAATATTTGAAAGTTGCAGTTTGATGGGGAAAATAATTTTCTCAGAGTGAAACAAAACAGAGGAAACCAACAGTGATTAATTAGCAGAGTATTCTCAAACGTTCGCTTTGCTCGTAGAGTAAAAATCCGGTGTTGGCACAAGTTTCGTTTGTTTTTATATTCCCCATAATTTTCGAGTGTGGCACAAGCAAATGTAAAGCCACCAATTTGAATGAAAGCTCCTAAGTGCGTTGAATTGGTGTCACTTCCGCGCAAAGCTAAAATATTAACTGAGAGGGCGATAACTTTGACAAATTTTGGGTCGCATAAAATAAACAACAAAAACCTTTGGTCCAGTTGAGCAATTAACTATTCAGAGCGCAGCAGTAATTTGACAGATCACTGCCTATCTCAGCTTTGAGTAAAACCTTTGGCACCATCAGTGGCAATTCTGGAACGAACAAGCTGGGGGGGCACTGCGGGGCCAAGGAAAAAAGTAGGTGGGCCAACATAAATGTCTCTCCTGCATGGTGATTTTCCGTTGTGATGAAGATTGATTTGCTATGATTAACCTTATCAAACCCAACATAGGCTTGTGAATATCGTCAGAACCAGGGCCGGATTTAACTGATGTGAGACCCTAGGCTAATCCACTTGTGAGGCTGGCGAGTTTTCATAAGTAATCTGACCATTTTTTACACCTGCGTGGTGTTCTAATTTCAGTAAGTTCTTAAGTTGTCCGATAGTCGTGTTAAGATACAGTGAAACAGTTTTGCGAGTGTCTAACTTTCTTTTTTTCACCGCTAATGTTGGTCTGAGCGATGAAAAATGGATATTAGACAGTTTATGAGAAGCAAAAACATTTCTGATAGCCGTAGTGTAGAAAAAACTTCGGACAAATGATTTCAGAAGTAAGTTCTGTTCAACCAGCACAGACAAATGAGAGAGCCGAAAAGGTAGCTGTTGATAATTCAAGTCCATTTCAGACTCATTTGTGTGGAGTTCACAATGACAACGACGTTTATGCGCCAATTCAGCAAAAGTTGTAACAGATGACAGAAAGTACACCTTTGTGACAAACGTGTATAGCCTACAGCTCCACTTGAAAAAGATTTCAATTAAGATGCGAATGGTGCGCGTGCGTTCAAGGGCATTTTCTTTGTGTGAACGTCCATTTGCATTGCAACGTCAGCAACCTGAAAAAGATAAGCAAAATGTCGACGTTGCCCGCCTGGAAAAAATTCTTCGGACGCCCAAGGGTACTTTGACCCTTTCAGCAAGCTTTCACGTATGGGCAAATCAAGTTAAGCCAACCATGTACGAAATTGAAAACTAAACAAAACGTATTCAGGGGACAGAACCGTTCTTGAATAGACAGACAGACAGACAGACATTTTTTATTTAACATCTGAAAAAATCAGATATCAGGGGGAGGAGAATGACCGCAAGGTCTTCGAGTCATCCTCCCCCGCGAAATACAAGTCGAGTTGCACAGAAGACGACCAAAAGTCTACAAAATTCATATAGGCCTACATATATCTGCAAAGACCGTGCAGACATATCCACAGGACATAAGCACACATAAACAGGACATGAAAACAAAAAGACGCGGAACAACACAATTACAGCAGACAAGCGGAAAAATTCAGTTTTTATAATATGTGAGGATGGTCAATTAAATAGTTTTTCTGTAACCTACTAAATCGGAAATATGTGACAAGTTTAAAATCATTTGGAATATTATTCCATATTGTTGGTCCTCGGAAAGAGGAGTGACGTCGTTCATTAAGTGTCTTAGCTAGGGGAATTAGATCGGACTGCAAATTTATTGAAAATTGGTGTATCATGACTGGATCGGGCTGAGAAAAATTTTGTTGTTTAAATGTGATTATTCTAACCATATCCGATTTTACAGATTTGATAAATTTTAGAAATGCGGAAAAGGCAGTGTCTATTTTGCCACATGAGGCAAATCAAAACCGCAGCACTACCTCAAAACATACTCTGTGGTAACCAGACACATCATGAGAAAAATATGAGCTGGAACCAGGGACCAAGTTTATGGGGGGACGAGGGGGACATGCCCCCCAACTTTTGGACAGTGGGGGACATGATATCTTTTGTCCCCCCCAACATTTTGTGATAAAAAGTAATGTACGTGTGCAAATTTAATGGTTACATTACTGTTGGAAACGTTTCCCCAGCGTAAAATCAGGGAACAAGTGAGAAAAATGAGCATTACCACTGGAATATCTGTAGACACAGTGTGCAGATTTCCTATGTAAACTGAATTCTCACGATTTTTAAAAATTGTGTTAGTTAATTTGAATTACCGAATCAGTATGCACATGAACTTCGCTCAATCAAGAATTTCTGCGCTGGTCTGCAGCCTGCAATCAGAATACGGTTGCCACCAGGCGCGTAGCTATGGGGGACAACGGGGCAATGCCACCCCCAATTCCAATGTTTTCAGGCTAACAAAATATTTGAACTATAAGGCAACGAAATACTTAAGTGAAAAGACGTTTGGTGGTACAGAACTTGAAGATGGCGTGAAGTAGGAGATTCATTCCAAAGCTTTTTTTTTTGTTTTTGTCCACCACCCACTCCAGCGCACCCACCTTTAGCGGTGGGGCAACAGGCCGAAAATGATGAACCGAAATATATTTCAAACGAAAAGGGTGTCAGAAACACAAGGCAAGATATTTTGTTTGTAGAAAGTACAATAGATGAGGTGCTGCGTGGGCAATGCAAAGCATCATTATGAGCATTTCAACCTCGAAAAGAAAGTAACCGATAGGATCAGTGACTATGTATAAGCCTGCAGAAGCGCCGCACTTTTTCATTCTTTTCTATATTTCTGTCTGTAAAGGATAAGTTTGCGTCAAAGCATCGTTCAGGAACGATGCTCTGGTGATATTAATATAGTTGAGAAGCGTAAGACACAGCTTTGAACATAAAAAGCAATAATTACTCTCGATTAAGTTTTAAACATAAAATTCGCAAAAAGTAACAAGTATGCCACATGTCAGACGTTGGCGAAATAAAACAGGTGTAAGCAGGGAAGAGGTAATTATGCTTTTATTTGGAAGAGGGGGGGAAAGTATGTTGGGTAATTGCTGTTTTTATGGCGCTTATCATTTCATGGTAAGGTTTCTTATCTCGTTTTTCATATAATTTCTGCCTTGAATTCAAGGAAGTTTTGAAGGATTTTCTTAGGTAAGGTGGCAGATTTGGGATGTTTTCGTTTTTGCACTTATTTCGAGTTTTCCATATGGTGAAAGAGAGTAAAGTGTTTAGGTAGGGGGTTAAGTCGTTGTGGTATGTGGTAGAGGGTAGGAGTGTGTGAAACTGTATTCTAATTGGATCGTGGAAATATGTTGTGTGTTGTCCTGTAATTTTTTGAAAAATTGACGCAGCATAGTTCAACAGCGGTTGGATTTTTATGCATTTGAGAAAAAGGTGTATATCGTTTTCATATTTTTCTTTACATAAGTAACAATACGGATTCAATGAGGGGACGTTCTGTTTGTATTTCGCTTGTAGTGGTAAGATATTTTTGGTAAGTTTGAAATTGAACGTTTTCAAATAATTTGGTAAGACTGGGTGGTGGATCCAATTGTAATTTGGTTTAGTTATACCTAAGCGAATTTCCAGTTGTGAAAGTGTGGAAGGTTTTGTTGTTTTTATTCTAGCGTAAATTTCTTTCATTTTTCCTCTAAGTATCTCTTCCTGTGTGATATTGTGCTGTTCTATTATTTTGATAAATTGTTTGTAGAAAGGGGAGGGGTGAGAAGCATGGGACGTGTTGTTTAGCTTTGGTAGTTGAAATCTGTTGCTTAACTGCAGTCCGATATTGTATTCGATGTGATTTAGGTGATGGGGTAAGGTTTTGTTTACTAATCTTATTCTGATGTAAGTGGTTATGGTTTTTATATAAACTAATTGTGCATACAAAGGGATGTCTGTGATGTTGTAGCCTCCTTCTTCTCGACGTTTAGATAGAATTGTGACGGGAATGGATGGATCTATGGGACCTGAGATGTATTGACTTATGATGTTATTGATTAGTTCGTTTTTTTTGTTGTGGCAGGGGATATGTATGTGCGAGGTGAGTTATTTGAGGTGTCAGTATCGTTTTTGAGATTACAGATTTTAGGTCATAGGTTGTGTAATGGTGGTTGAGATTGTGGGCTTTTTCGCGCAGTTGTTTGATGTTTTTGTTCCAGCATTGTGTTATTGTTTTGGGGTCCGATTGTTATGTTGAGAGGGTCAATTTTTTCTCTGTGCCATAGTATTGTATGTCCCAGATATCTTTTGTGTTAAGTGATTTGTTCGTGGTTAAACCAATTGTTTTGTTTTTGTTAAGTTGTAATCCGGATGCTTTTCGAAATTTGTCTAAGATTGATATTGCTTCTCTTACTGATTTGCTTTTACTTGTTGCTAGTGTGATGTCGTCTGCGTATGCAATTAATTTTGGGGCGTTTCTAACAGGTTTGGGTGACGAATAGATGTGCCTGTTGTTTTGAATAGCTAAGATTAGGGGGTTTAATGCTATAATAAATAGGGTCAGACTTAAAGGGTTTCCTTGTCTTACGCCCTTTCTTATAGGGAAAGGATCTGTAAGAGATTTGTTGATTTGTATGGTTGAAAAACTGTTATGTTGTATTTGGTGTAAGTAGGTTATAAAAATCGGGGAGAATTTGAGGCATTTTATTACTTCTTTTAACCAATTGTAGTTTACTGAGTCGAAGGCTTTTTTGAAATCTAATGCAATAAAAAATGTATCTATGTCGGATTTTTGGGCTTCGTGGTAGGTGTCTCTCAGTGATATAGTGGCTGTATGGGTTGACTGTTGTGGTTGTGCGTGTTGTAGGGGGATATTATGTTTTTGAGGAAAGGGCTTGATTCTTTCGTTTAAAAGTTTGTTTAGAATTTTGTAATCAGTATTGAGGAGAGAAATTGGTCTGTAATTTTCTATGCAATGTAGATTCCCTTTTTTAAATATCAAAGTAATTGTGCCGTTTACGAAATTCGAGTTAACGATGCCAGTCGTGTATACGTAACTTAAGGCTGCAAGAAGGTGTTCTTGTAGGTGTGGAAAGAAGGTAGCGTAAATTTCGATTGACAAACCGTCTGGGCCGGGCGTTTTACCTGTCTTGCTCGTTTTTATGATGGAGGAAAGTTCGTGTGTGGTTATCGTTTTTTCTATTGATGTGATTTGTTGGGGTTCTAGTGTGGGTAGGTCATTGTCTAAAAAAAATTTTTGGAGGTTGTGATCAGTTGGTGTGGGGGAATATAGGGACTTATAGAATTTGAGGACAGTGCCAGATATTGCCGGCTGAGATTTTGTGATGGTTCCAGGGGCGAGTTCGAGCTGTTCAATAGTTGTTTTTATCCTTTCTGGGGCGAGTTGTTTATACAAGGTATGGAGGGATATGTTTTTGTATTCCTCCAAATTAGCTTTGCTTTTAAGTAGGTTATTTCTTGCTTCTGATAGGAAAGTATTATGTATTTGTTTTTGTTGTTTATGATATAGTTCGAAGTTTTGTTAGGTAGGTTGGGCGATCATTTTTTCTCGTAATTTGAATAATTTTTGGTTCTCTATTATGTGGGCGTATTGTTTTTGTTTTGATATGTCTTGTGCCTGTTTTATTAAAAGTTGGTTGATTTTCTTTTTCAGGTTTTGCCAGTTTTCTAGAGGGGTTTTGTCGTGGGTAGTATTTGTAATTCGAGGGTGTGTTTCGTTAAGCTTTATAATCTCATTCTTATGTTGTTCATGGACGAAGTTGCTAACGTTATTTTTCCAAAGCAATGTTTGTGTAGTTGGTTTTGAGGAGGTGCTGAGAGTAAGAATAACTATATCGTGGTCTGAAAAGGGGGTAGGGATGAAGATGTGGTTTTTAGGGTTACATAGATGGTTTGTATAGAAACGATCCAAACGTGAGTGGGAATTAGAGGTGTGCCGTGTGAAGGTAGTGCTGGTGGGGTTTTGGGTTCGAAAAAAGTCAATGAGGTTCAAATTTTGGGTCAGGTCCAGTAGGGTCAGAGGTTTTGAGTAAGTTTTGACAGAGGGGTATTTATCTAACTGGGGG
>Ga0210059_1011705_pt1 | contig 13375 bp, 11 predicted proteins | sample Ectturendosymbi2_FD_188042 | JGI IMG/M metagenome (GOLD analysis project Ga0210059, IMG submission 188042) | Ecteinascidia turbinata endosymbiont from Florida, USA - Sample 2 (SPAdes) (version 2) | ecosystem: Host-associated > Tunicates > Ascidians > Unclassified | place: Key West, Florida...
CATGTTGCTCTTTTCGTGTTTCAAACTAAGGTATTTCAACTTATTGCCTTCACACTTATTGTTAACAACTGCAACAAATCTAATTTGGAAAACGTAATTTTTGCACAAACGTTTGAAAATCTGCTATTAAACATAACAATGTTCAAAATACTTAATGACTTTTTTCCAAACAATCTAATTTTATTCTCTAATGGACCTTTCTTTATTCTCCGCGTCCTTCATACGCTCCTAACTGAAAGTCCCTTCATAGTCATGTTTGATTGAAAGCGAATATAATACGCATTTTTACGAAAAACACCAACATCATTTAGGGTCGTAACGAGGTAAGATGGCGTCCGGTTACGGTGCCCGGGGCAAGAAGCAAAACTGGCGCGCCCCATGTTCGAACCTAAGGTTTTTTCGGAAGCAAATGTACTATACTGAAGGAAGTACTTGTGATATTGTTGGGACTTTTCAGCGACCGTAGTGATTCAGCGCTCGAAAATTGTGCTCCTTCTCCCCCCTCGCCACGCCCCTGACATCATTTAAATCTGAATGTATAGTACATATTTATAGGCAGCAAAACAGAGCTAATTGTTTCAGAAATCTGCTTAAAATTAAGGACATGTTTTGTTTTAAAAATGTAGAGCGTCAGCAGCACGTCATGAACAAAGCAAATATGACGCAACAAACGAAGGGTCATTGTAAAGAAAAAATGAAAACATAGATTATCACGAAAAGACGGTACCTGAGCGCGCGCCTTTTCTAAACAAACGAAAAAGAACAAAATGCAGAGTGAAAACTGGAAAAAGCTGAGATCATGAGAACGCAAAGCCACCAACATCTACTCACTTGCAACATTGGCGTTTTCCTTAGAAACTTCACTGCATAGTTTCAAAAGTCAATTCAATGTTGTGAGAGTTACAGCTAGCTACATGTCGTTGTAATAAACAGCAATACTCATAATGATCGGATGAACAATCAGTCAAATTGCAACAAAAGCTTTGATTGCAAGTATAAACAGAACTACCTGCAGGTTATGAAATAAATTCACAGATTGCGAATGATACTTCTCAAAAATTCATTATTCTGCATTTGCTTTAAAACGTCAAGAGCTTGCAAGCATTTGTAATCTGACAAACGTCTCTCAATTTCGCAACGGTTTCGCGAAGCTGCAGCCAAACATTATTTAAAGGAGAACTTTCCTCTGCTCAGATCATAAAACCATCTTTTGGATTGAAGTTGATCTCCCGTCGCTCAACACTTCAGCATAATTTGTTGTTTGGAATTTGTAAGTGCTCTCGAAAATCAACAAGTTCCTTCATTTTTCCCAGCGCCTCCCAACTACAGTTTTGATTTTCTTGCTTCTTTCATTTTCTGACGTTTTGCCATGAACTTCATGGCTTGAATAACGACGTCATCGGACATGTAGCGTTCCACCAACCTCTCGCATTCTGTTTCATTCACAGCAAGAAGCTTGTCGATGAGGGGGCCGCGTATCAAGCGTTTTCCATAAACAAGACTCTGTCCAAACATGTAGCAATTCGGTCAAGAAACATTGCGTTAAACGAATTTCATAAAAGTGTTTGTTGTAATTTGATATCGCATCAGTGCAGTGACCTCGAAAAGGACCATTTTTGGCCGCACAGCAAAAAACTAACAAGCCAAGACGCGTAACGACCCTACTGCACCTCGTAATCAAGGCCGTGGAGCTACAGCTGGAGCCTGAGCAATGTTTGATGATTGGAGCTGGAGCCAAAAATAAGATGTTAGAGCCGGAGCTGCAGCCTGAAATTTGGGTTCCGGTTCAACATCCCTAGTATGTGGGGTAACCGAGTTGCGTAAACAATACAATGGTTTTCAGTTTTCAATGGACCTTCGCAGCCGGAGCCAAAAAGTTTCAGATGTTGGAGCCGGAACTGGAGCCAAATATTTTAGATGCCGGAAGTTGGAGCCAGAGCCGGCGCTTATAATTTAAGTTCTGGCTCCACAGCCGTGTTCAAAACCGATGTAGTGCTACACACGAAAAACAGCTTTTGTAATGCTTACCTTCAGAGGACAATCAACAACATCTTCCACACGTTTAGTTACTTCATTCCAGAAGTTTCCTCCCGGAAGGACTTCGGTGACAAGGCCAGCTTGGCATGCTTCCTTTGCTGTTAACTGACGGTTGAAGAGGAGCATGTTGCTCTTTTCGTGTTTCAAACTAAGGTATTTCAACTTATTGCCTTCACACTTATTGTTAACAACTGCAACAAATCTAATTTGGAAAACGTAATTTTTGCACAAACGTTTGAAAATCTGCTATTAAACATAACAATGTTCAAAATACTTAATGACTTTTTTCCAAACAATCTAATTTTATTCTCTAATGGACCTTTCTTTATTCTCCGCGTCCTTCATACGCTCCTAACTGAAAGTCCCTTCATAGTCATGTTTGATTGAAAGCGAATATAATACGCATTTTTACGAAAAACACCAACATCATTTAGGGTCGTAACGAGGTAAGATGGCGTCCGGTTACGGTGCCCGGGGCAAGAAGCAAAACTGGCGCGCCCCATGTTCGAACCTAAGGTTTTTTCGGAAGCAAATGTACTATACTGAAGGAAGTACTTGTGATATTGTTGGGACTTTTCAGCGACCGTAGTGATTCAGCGCTCGAAAATTGTGCTCCTTCTCCCCCCTCGCCACGCCCCTGACATCATTTAAATCTGAATGTATAGTACATATTTATAGGCAGCAAAACAGAGCTAATTGTTTCAGAAATCTGCTTAAAATTAAGGACATGTTTTGTTTTAAAAATGTAGAGCGTCAGCAGCACGTCATGAACAAAGCAAATATGACGCAACAAACGAAGGGTCATTGTAAAGAAAAAATGAAAACATAGATTATCACGAAAAGACGGTACCTGAGCGCGCGCCTTTTCTAAACAAACGAAAAAGAACAAAATGCAGAGTGAAAACTGGAAAAAGCTGAGATCATGAGAACGCAAAGCCACCAACATCTACTCACTTGCAACATTGGCGTTTTCCTTAGAAACTTCACTGCATAGTTTCAAAAGTCAATTCAATGTTGTGAGAGTTACAGCTAGCTACATGTCGTTGTAATAAACAGCAATACTCATAATGATCGGATGAACAATCAGTCAAATTGCAACAAAAGCTTTGATTGCAAGTATAAACAGAACTACCTGCAGGTTATGAAATAAATTCACAGATTGCGAATGATACTTCTCAAAAATTCATTATTCTGCATTTGCTTTAAAACGTCAAGAGCTTGCAAGCATTTGTAATCTGACAAACGTCTCTCAATTTCGCAACGGTTTCGCGAAGCTGCAGCCAAACATTATTTAAAGGAGAACTTTCCTCTGCTCAGATCATAAAACCATCTTTTGGATTGAAGTTGATCTCCCGTCGCTCAACACTTCAGCATAATTTGTTGTTTGGAATTTGTAAGTGCTCTCGAAAATCAACAAGTTCCTTCATTTTTCCCAGCGCCTCCCAACTACAGTTTTGATTTTCTTGCTTCTTTCATTTTCTGACGTTTTGCCATGAACTTCATGGCTTGAATAACGACGTCATCGGACATGTAGCGTTCCACCAACCTCTCGCATTCTGTTTCATTCACAGCAAGAAGCTTGTCGATGAGGGGGCCGCGTATCAAGCGTTTTCCATAAACAAGACTCTGTCCAAACATGTAGCAATTCGGTCAAGAAACATTGCGTTAAACGAATTTCATAAAAGTGTTTGTTATAATCTCATATTGCATCAGTGCAATGACCCCGAGAATGACCAACTTTGGCCGCACAACAAAAAACTAACAAGCCAGGACCCGTAACCCCCCTACTGCACTTCATAACCAGGTCTGTGGAGCCGCAGCCCGGAGCTGAAGCCGGAGCCAGAAACTTTTAGATGGTGCGGCCGGAACTGGAACCTGAAATTTGGGTTCCGGTTCAACATCCCTAGTTTGTGGGGCAAGTGAGTTGTGTAAATAACACAATGATTTTCAGCTTTCAATGGACCAAATGATTCTGGAGCCGGAATAAAAAACTTTTCAAATGTTGGAGCCGGAACCGGAGCCAAATATTTTAGATGCCTGGAGCTGGAGCCAGAGCCGGAACCTAAAATTTGAACTCTGGCTCCGCAGCCCTGCTCATAACCAATGCAGTGCTATAAAAGAAAAAAATATATTTTTTGATGCTTACCTTCAGAGGACAATCAACAACATCTTCCACACGTTTAGTTACTTCATTCCAGAAGTTTCCTCCCGGAATGACTTCGGTGACAAGGCCAGCTTGGCATGCTTCCTTTGCTGTTAACTGACGGTTGAAGAGGAGCATCTCGTTTGCCTGTGACGTAACTATTGCATGGAAAAAGGTTTGATTCGCGAATGCACGATAATAGATACGATGCATTACGAGCAGTGTTCCCTCTAAGAAAAATTTGCACTGAGCAAATTTTTAGTGCGCGTGCAACTGCGCGCGCAAACATGCAGACACAAAAACAGTGAAGAGTTTCAAAGCGTTTACAGAGGCTGTGCAATATATATACAATATTAAAATTAGAAAGTTACAGGTGCGCGAGAATGAGATTTCACTGCGCAAATTCTGTCTGTTGGTACTGCTCATTTGCCCAGTTGCGCACCATAGAGGGTACACTGAATACGAGATAATCTTTTCAAACTTTACCACTCAGCACTGTTTAAGAACCAACATGCTCAAAAACGTAGAAACTTTGCTGTAGACAGGAGTTATTTTCACAAATGTTCAAAGCCGTCGGACATTGCTGATCCAACAGTGCTTTTCTTTGTTGTGGCCCAGAAGTATTCTTGAAAACAGTTCGTGACTTACGATGCTTTGCAAAATTATATCAAAATTTAACGACTGTATGGGTAAAAGCGACTGTTTACGCTGGGAAAATGTAGGACAAAATGGCTGCCATACCAACATATTTTCCGACGATATTACTGAAGCACTCGTAATTCAATGAGAGGGGTGTTCCTGCATTCTAGCTGCAAGATTCGGAATTCTTGGCTCAGCTGTCGACAGATAACAGTGAATGATGCGCTCAACTTCGAGGCTTTAAACTTTTTATGTTAAGTACATTTTTCAAGTATCTAGAGCAAGACAACAGACGAGATTAAATCAGTTTTAAGTAAAAATTCATTTCATCATTTATTTGTAAAGTTTGTGACATAAACACGACTGATGGATGCACTTTATGCATTTCATTGGACTATAATCAGAGCATACAAACCACAACCATGGAAAATTTTATATTCAGAAAGCTTCACATTGAACAGCCAGTTCAAGAACTTTGTGACCTACTTAAAATGTCTTCGAGGTTCACTACTAGACCATGGCCCACAGCTCCTGAACGAAACTTTGCTTTGTAACAAATTTTTAAAGCACTCGTGACGATGACCTGCGATCTAGTGACGTACCACGTCGGGAATCGAGTCATTTAGCGAACAAACGCATTACGTCACCACCGTGAAGTAGCGAAATTTTCTCCGACCACGAATTACATCCGTTGATCTCCAGGCCACGATTGCGAAGTTCATAGTTTACAACCTCCAGAAGACTCGAATCAGACCGTATGACCAACCAACCTTCGCGTATCCCATCACTAACGGGAAAGTGAACGAGGAACAGGCTTCTGGCAGGACTCCCAGACTTGCAAATGGCGTGCGGAAGGTGCTGTTGTCTGCAGCATAGACCACATCACACAACGGCAACGTAGTGACGGCCACACCGATGGCTGGCCCGTTCACTGCTGCCACGATGGGTTTGGGGAACTTGATCAAAGCGACGACCATAGACCTGAAATAAGGCACGGTCAGAAATAATCACCTGATCCTGGTGCGCAATTTTTCTGTTTTACAATCAACAACGCCGTTAGGTTGTTGTGTGATTTGGTGGCTCAACCGTAAAAAGAAACAGATTGACTGAGACTGTGGACGACTTGACAAGTTTTGAGCTGGCATGCCACTTTTCCAGGAAAGGCACGTTTAAAATTTTCAGTTAATCACAGGTCAAGAACGTCCTAATATATTCTGATTTTCTTGCCAATCAATATGTCCAGTACAACCTGTGGCGCCCAACACACAAAATCAGCACAAAATCTTTACTTGGGATGTGCCCCAATTCCCTCTTAAAATTTTGCTGATGCTGCATTATTTCTTCTACGTTCGAAGCAACAAAAACCTGATTATGAACTTATTTTTACGACGGGAACCTTAAAACCAGTGGTGGCTTACGGGGAAATAGCAAATGGCAGTTTGTAACATGAACTCATTTGAATGCACCTTTATTTGCCTTGCTCGCTTTTTTGACATACGTTCATCCTTCACTCCTCTCGTGCTGCTCTTATGTGCGGCTACAATTCTTATCTCTTCTGTTGCAAACAAAGTTGAGTAACGCAGTTAAAGTCTGAACCCACAAATGTTTTTTTCACTGGGAATATTTCGAAATGAAATTTTCTGAATACTTCGCAATTTTAATCTCATTTTACGTGCACTTTAAATATTCTTCAAGAACACAAATGTTGACAGACTATTTTTAGGTAATTTCCAAACCACACGCGGAACATCTGTAAATGTTTAGGATTATTTTTGAAGTAGAGAACCAACGCACGTTTCCTTGCATTTATTGCAAAGAAAATTAAAAAACTTATATCCACGTTCCATGCTTGGATTATTGGTTTACTCCTTAACATTTGCCACGGTTGTTACCAACGTAACGGTGTAAATAGGTCGAGATTTTTTGCCGCATTGCATCTTCTAAGACAGTGGTTCTCAACGCTTTGTTTGTATTCTTCTTACCAACTCCAGACACGTTCATTTCCTCCCCAACACATATCGCCAAGAAGATAAACACCACATCGATAAAAAAGCCAGGTTTCATTGCAAAGTAACACGTTCACAAAAAAGCAGGAATTTCTCTGAAACAGTGTTTTTGACATTTTGTAGCATTGTCAATCTGTGTGTTTTGGGTACTGTTTACACACCACTAAGGATCAGAAACACCCCACTATGTTAAGCTAAAAAATTTCAACCTATTTTTTCCGTAAGAGAATCACGAAGTTTCAGTAAAAAGTTCTTGTAAACACTGTACAATCTCTCATCCATTTCTGTCGAAACCAGTGTCTTTCCAACGAGCTAATGCTAAGCTTTTCAAAGTTATCCAACTGGCTTGATCTGATCAGCGACGTCTTTGCTGAAAAACTGGAGTCTACAACGCAAACCTTCAACTCCGCGTTGTCCATACCTCTGACATCTCACCACTGCTACGGCATAACGGTTAATTGCCTGTCTTTGCAATTTGAACCTTGTATATTAGAAAATTATAAAAACACAGGCAGGCGTTGAGGGTGATCATTAATCTACAAGCTGACAGCTTTTCTAACAACCAGCAGAAAAGCTAGAAATAGAAAACAAACATCAGAATCGCTGAAAGGTCATATTGCGGAAGCAGAAAAGCAAAACCTTAAAATTGTCATTTTTTCCTCTCCAATCCCTGGCTTGGGAAATATACCTCCAGCAATTAAATATTCTCTCCTTCACGAACCAAGTGGCTCCTGTTGAGAACCACTGTTCAATGCGGTGGAAAACGTTTTGTTGTCAGCTGATTGGCTTTGAAACACAAGCATGTATATGCGATAATTCTTCTGCATTAGTTTTTTACATCTTCTGCTCAGGCCTGCAGTCTAAATTACCCCTGGTCCTTCGCAGCTTCTCACTCTCCATTCATTTTATAAATCGGTTTACTTGGAAGTCATCGCAGAACTATATCATAACCATGATGGCGCCATTCATGCGTGTCATCTTTGCTATTATCGCATATATATGCTTGTGTTTCATCGAAGTAATTGTGCTAGCGCCATCAAGTGCATGCTTTTCCATGGGCGTCGAAAAGGGGGGGCAAGGACCTCCCTGGATTTTGAAATTTTTAGCACAAAAGGTTGTTTTCTTGCTTTCGAGTGGAAAATATGAATATCCACCACTTTTGACCACCCCTGGAAAAATTTAGGAAAAACCCCCTAGCGCCTCCCCCCCTTGGAAAAAATCCTTCCGACGCCTATGTGCCTTTCTATTACCGCCACATATCTCTCTTCGTGTTCTTTCATGTATCTGTGTGTTCCTTGTTACTGCCATGCATGCTTAAGTCTACTGCCTTGCGTGTAAGACTGAAAACGTTATACAATGCAATTGTACTGTAGATAACAGCGGAGGTGTCCGGCTGCACAACCTTTTGCTATTGCCGGCCTCATTACGTTTATTTATTTGAAGTACGGCCGCCAATGAGTTTGAGTTATATTTATGAGATACTGCCAATTGCCAACCAACACAGAACACATTCAAACATAAATTGGGGATTCATTCTATGACACTTTGTGACATCACCATCCAGATTGTTACGCATCGTGTCGACTGATTTTCTTGCCTATTTGAATAAGAGCTTTTTGAATTTGAATAAGAGATTCTATTTGAATACGAGCTGATGATGCCTACTTTGTAGGCGAAATATATACTCTGTAAAATCTTAGTGTCTGATTCTGTGCTGAGAAGGATTTCTTTCAATAGACGACTTTCTTGCCTTGTGTTAGTTTTGCTTCAATATACGCCAACACGGCTACCAAATGTTATATTTTAAATTACATGTGGAGTGTGGACGGCCGCAAATTTTTATCGAAGGCCGACGGCCACAGGTTGTGTACCCATGCACTAGAGAGTAGTGCTCTCGTGGTCTTATATTCATAAATGCAATTTAAAGAAGTAAATCCACACTTTTTTTGCAGAAAGGTGCACGCACAATTAAAACCGTTGAATATTCGTACCGAAAAATTCTGGTTCCTTGTCGCACCGTTTCCTCAGTTCTTGTTTGTCCCGCGGCTGTTTCATTGATGAAGTCGGCACCACTTGAATAGTATTCGCCTCTGCCAGTGATCACCACAACTTTCACTGCGTCGTCCGCCTCCACAAGTTTCAAAGCTTTCACGATGCCCTTATACATCTGCGCAGGACACAGTGATCAACTGCATTGCAAAGCACGTAATGATTTCTGGTTGTAAAACATTGATACGGACTACGGTAACCCACCGAGTGCCAAACGAGGTGAAACGCCATAAGCCACATGCTTTCCAGTATGTTAGAAGACTGCATCGCACTATTGTCGCTAATATTCTCAAGTTTAGTTGGCAAATGCGACAGTGACGCGGAAGACAGGAAAAACAAATCAAATACAAAATTGCCTCAACCGTATACGATAGTGCGTCTTGTCCGAAAGCCTGTGATTTTAAAAATCCCATGCTTGCTTTTAACAAAGCTGCTCTGATCAACAGTGAAAATGCATGTGAGCATAAAATGTGTGAGCGGTTACGCCATAGATAGGCTTTCTAAGCAAGATCTTTAAAACATTAATCGAATGTAAAATAAGCAGTGATACGTCAGGAGGGTTGAAAGCGAGGCACGGGCGTCGGAAGGAGGGCAACGGCCTTCCCCTTAATTTTGAAATTTGATATTTTGCTATTAACGTTTTAGTAGAAAATTGTTTTTCTTTTAGCTTCAGATTTGGTAAAATTAAATTTTCACCAATGTTAGCCCCTCTGGAAAATCCTTTTGGCTCAACCCTGGAAAACAAACATCCGACGCCCAGGACATGAGGCAACGTTGCCCCCTGCTTTTTTGAAAACGGAATGCGTTCATTTAGTTTCTTTGATGCAGCTCCAAAATCATGCTGTTTTGCTGTCTTCCTTGTGAAACTTACAACCAGAAAGATTTTCAATTACTGTATCTTCGTTAACATAGTATGTCGTTTTTTCAAGAATGCGCTTAATTGTGTTTTTGTCAAAACACTGGTAAAAATGAGAGGCATGAAACCGTCAGATATTAGATTTCTGTTACTGTTTTATATCTAGCCAAGATAATTGCAATATACAGTGATATTTGAAGTCTTTCAGGCATTGCCATGGGTACCGCATCTTTGTATAATTGCCTTCAAGCATTTGAGACTTGTACACATTTATTTCCACAATTTTCCAGAATTTCAGTTACAATTAAGTAATTTCCAGGCGACAGCGAACACGTCCAGCATCACGTTTTCCCACAAGCAAAGAGATTTTTCGACAAGTTGTTCCCCGATATAACTGAAGCTCTAGTTACGGTTAACAAGTCATCAAACAACATAGATCAAGCCCATGCTTCCAACACTACAAGCGTAAACTGTCTATTGCTATGTAATTGAACATTGTCATAAAAACTGTATTTTGTTTGGCTAACGCCAAGCATTTCTGGCAGCATCTTTAAGGGAAACCCTTGCTTCAGCTTTTGCGGTTAAACTGAAATGACCAACTCGAGTAAAAAGCTGTTTTTGAAAAGAGCAAGTGTAGGTGTTTATGCGAAATTGCAGCAACGCAGAAAAACGATCCTTCTTTTCCGACGTCTCTAGCACGGCATCTTTCGATTTCAGTGAAGTTGACAAAAAATCAAACAATACTTTATCACACGTAGTGTTCGTTCGTGGCATTTTTCAAGCGGCGTCGACTGTCTGAAACGACGTGTTGGTGTTTCTGAGGTGGATCCAACTAGCCGATAACACTAAAAAATTTTCATTAAATGATAACGTTTGCTCTCAGTGAGCAAATCCAGACATTAAAGAATAAAGATTGCGTGACTTGTTCAAACTTTACAGAAGTAGATTTCAAAAGACTAAAACAATCCATTCACCTGGTGTTTGGGGAGCTGTTGCAAGTTAGGACAGGAAATTAAAGGTTTGTAATCTGCGCATCAACGGATTGCTACGGGCACAAAATGGGCGTTCTACGACCAACCCCTTAACTGATGAAATTAATTTGAATATTATCGCAACAAGAGCACCAAGCTATGTCCTGAATTAATTTGAATATAAGCTCGAACAGCCACGCAGAGTAGAGGGTAAAAACTCTCAATAAACATTGAAAATTGTAAGAATTGCTTTGCAATAAAATTTAAAAACCGAGGTCAGACCAAGGTCACGCACAACTTACTTCTCCAATTATTGCGTTCTTCCTATGCGGTCGATTGAGCCTGATAACGACATATCCGGTGCGCTTTTCCAGTTCAACGAAGCTGGTTCCCAGGGACATGATTGGATGATTGATGGCAGTGGCTAGTCATACAGCGACAGAACTATGACAAGTATTTAACAACGCACCTGCAATTAATCAAAGTAAAAACTTTGTTGTAAATGTAAATATTTGATACATCCACTTCAGCGGCAGAAGTGCACACACTGACACGACAGGTCAGCACACAACACACGCCAAATGTGTGTTGAAAAATCAATCGCCTTGACCGAAGCTGTCCAACTCTTTTACCGCATGACACTCTTCGCAAAACAAAACCTGCTACACCAATACTAATAGTCAAGGCGCAAATTCGCGCATATTTTCAGCTAAACTGTCAAAAAACGCAGCCCAGTCAACGCAGAACAGCAAGGACACATTTCCTGCGCACAGTGTTGCTGGATGAGCGAACAATCATCACTCAGCAGAAAAACCTGGAAGGGACTCTGCAAGGATGACGTTTATTCTTTTCGGACGGAGACTGAGCTACGTTCGATTAAATCACAATGTTATTGGATTGGTTATATTTTAGCTTCAGGACTGGGCCAGCAAGTTCACAGGTTATAGATTAAATCTTCACACATTGCGAAAGCTACGGGTAAAATTTGTTTGCCCAGGTCCAACACAAACGTCAAACACAACAAAAACGAATACGAGGACAGTGACCTGTCGAAAGGCAAATCCGAACGGTTTGAGCAAATGATAAACTTTCAATTCGTCGATGCGTTCAAGATATAAAACGTGCGATGCGACGCAAACATTTTATCCATCTGCGGCATGGGCGTCGGAAGTGGGTCAGGGGGTCTTGACCCCCCTGGACTTTGAAATTTGCAGCAAAAAAGGTTGTTTTCTTAGTTTCGAATGGGAAAAACCCAAGTTCATCACCTTTGATCCCCCAGAAAATTTCTGGAAAATCCACTAGTGGCACCCCTGGCAAAAATTCGTCCGACTCCCATGGCCTGAGGGTGGAGTAGATCCAGTTTCAGGTGGGTTAAAAAAGAGAGACATGCTCAGAAATCCATTGGCGTTTGGTTTGGTTCTGCAGCCAGTTTACGAGTTAAATAGGTCAGTTCCCAGGAAACGTCCTCATTTTATACTTGTTTGCATTTTGCTGTTTACAAACATAATCTTTCACGAACAAAATATGTTTCTCTTTTCGTGTTTCAAAATAAGGTGTTCCAACTTATTGCTTTCACACTTATTGTTAACAGCTGCAACAAATCTAATCTGGAAAATATAATATTTGCAGGAACGTTTATAATGCTGCGATTGTAACGTAACAATGTCTAAAATACTCAATGATTTTTCCAAACAACCTGATTTCATTTTTTAATCGACGTTTCCTCATTCTCTGCGTCTTGTATATGCTCCTGACTGAAAGATCCTTTATGGTCATGTTGGTTGAAAGCGAAATTAAAATGCAGTTTTACGAAAAACACTAACATCATTCTGATCTGAATGTATAGTACATGTTTACAGGCAACAAAATGGAGCGAATTGTTTCAGAAATCTGCTCGAATAAATCAATATATTTTGATTCAAAAAATGTAGAGCGTCAGTAGTATGTCATCATGAATAAAGCAAATATGACGCAACAAACGGAGGGAGGGCCATTGAAAGAACAATGAAAACATATATAATCACAAAAATACCATAGCGCGCCTTTGCTGAAAAGATGAAAAAGTAAAAAATACAGAGTGAAAACTGGAAAAAGCTGAGATCTTAGTTAGTAAAACGCAAAGCCACCAACATCCACTCACTTGCAACATTGGCGTTTTCCTCAGAACTTTACTGCATAGTTTCAAAAGTCTATTTAATGTTGTGAGAGTTACATAGCTCCACGTCGTCTTAATAAACAGCAACGCTCATAATAATCAGATAAACAATTAGTCAAATTGCAATATAAGCTTTTACTGTAAATAAAAACAGAAAAACCTACAGGTTATCAAGTAAATTCACAGATTGCAAAAGGTACTGTGTCAAAATTCATTATCTTGCATTTACTAAAAACGTTAGTATTTCGGAGAAACTAGGCAACATTTGTAATCTGACAAACGTCTCTCAACTTGCAACAATCTTCTTTAGTTTTGCGGAGGGGCAGCAACATGTAGGAGAACTTCCCTCTGCACATCTCATAAAAACCATCTTTTCGATTGAAGTAATCTTTCATCGCTCAATTTATAAGTGCTCTCGAAAATCAACAAGTTCCTTCATTTTTCCCAGCGCCTCCCAACTACAGTTTTGATTTTCTTGCTTCTTTCATTTTCTGACGTTTTGCCATGAACTTCATGGCT
>Ga0210059_1011706_pt1 | contig 13375 bp, 5 predicted proteins | sample Ectturendosymbi2_FD_188042 | JGI IMG/M metagenome (GOLD analysis project Ga0210059, IMG submission 188042) | Ecteinascidia turbinata endosymbiont from Florida, USA - Sample 2 (SPAdes) (version 2) | ecosystem: Host-associated > Tunicates > Ascidians > Unclassified | place: Key West, Florida...
CTGAAATTGCTGTTGACCGTGATATATTCCAAGTCCTCCTAGGGCTGTTGCCCCCGCGACCCTCCCTAGAGGAAAAGCGGGCTTGAAAATGAATGAAATGTATAACATTTACGTTACTTAAATTTATTCACCTGTGTTTAAAAGTGCTCAGCTAGCGAATGAACAAGTTCTTTGTGCGGTTAGAACTGATTAATACGAACTTAGAGACGGCTAGAAACGATTTGCCTACAATTCATGATACCTTTCGCAGGAAATTAGGTTCAAGTACCGCTACTGTTGCGTCAGCGTCATAATGCGGCCCGCGGGTTACCTTGTAAGTCCTCATGTGGCCCACGGTGCAATTTGAGTTTGCGACCCCTGCTCTAATATTTCACATGCGTAACCACGACGGAACAAGGTCATGCTTCACATCCACCTCTTCGCAGGGAGTGGTTTAAGCGTAGCTGTGTAAGTCAATTGTGAAGCCCAAGCTATTTCTGGAAACATTGAGCACTGCATTCAAACCTACATTTATAATGCAATCAGATTTGTTCTGTTTTCAATATGTCAGACACGAGCAAACTGTTTGACGTATTAGGAACAGAATTGTGGGAAGAAAAATCAGGGAAGGATCAGGCAGAGCTGAAGCAACCTCATAACCGATTGTTGCCAAGCACGAAAATGTCGAAGTAACATCACTCAGCACAGTTCTTAACATGCCAAAATGACCGCGTCAGGTACAAAGTACATTAACCTCATCTGATAAAGCATATAAAAAAGTTGAAATATCTAACTGCTAGCCACAAATGTTTCTTGCAAACCATGCAAAATCGTTGCGCTAGTTACTTGGCATACGTAGGAAGTCCACATACACAAGATTTAAAGCAGTAACAACAAATAGAGTATTTTACTGGGCCAACTGCTGCTCCGCATAAAGCGCAGGATCGGTGACGGTCGATGCAACCATGACAACAAGCAAAAGCATAAATCTGGCCACAGCATGGCCAAGATGGGGTCGAAGAAAAGCATCCTCGTGGCACAGTTAATAGCTTTGCTACATGAATACAACGAAAACGCTACTGAAGTAAGAAATTACGGCCCCGTATGAAAGTAGTTTCGCTGTAGCTGTGCTGAGCTGCTTTATCGCAATCATCCCCTTAACAATATATTTCAGTTTTCTTCTAATGTCGCTTTTATTTAGTTTTATTTTAATGTTTCGCCTACTTTCCCCAAACATTTGCGTTCCACTAACATTACTTCGTTTGGCTATGAATCACTCACCACCAGATCTAAACTATTTTGTAAGTAAATTAAGCCCAGTAACGAGTGAACTTGTTGAAACGTGTTCAGTTTAACATGGCAAAATGAACGGCGCTGACAAGAACTCGGCGGATGCAAATTTACGGAAAAAAATGTATGAGTATTGTTAGCAGAACCAAAAAGAGTTACATCATTAAATTTTTTCCAGAGGTCTGAAAAAATTCAAGGTGGCTTCCTTCATATTGGACCTCCTTTGACTTCACCTCTAGTTTGCAAGCAACGTGTTTGGTATGATCAGCTACAGCACAAAAGACTGTATCAACACAAAATCATAGACCACCCCAAAGTCGACGCAAAGATTGAAATGAGCGAAAAGCATTATCCACGTAACTTCGAAGAATGCGTTCTGTTGCCGTAAGACGAAGTCCAAAGAAACTAAAGTTCAGTGTTCACAAAACTGCAACACTATGTCGAATAAGTGCTATAACCGTCCCCTTGCTAACCTGTTGCATGTGCGCTTCGTATGCATTCTATGATTTGCCTCGAGCCGCTTGTATAAACCTTCATTGTTGTGTTAAGGACATCCCTGATGCTTTCTCGGGCAGTCTGGACAGCAGCGGCATTCGTGCGATAAGTGGATTCGGAGTTATCCACTGTTTTTTTCTGTTATTCACCGCTCCCCACTCTCACATATCGGTGCGTTATAAATGTTTTTTAATGAATTACATCGCAGGAGAGCAAGTTATTAATTTATTGCTGTTGCTGCTTGCTATCTAAAAATCGGATGGCGGTAAACACTGAAACTCGCCTTCTACAATCGTAAAACTGTTTGGCACAGCTTATTGCAAACATTCTTTGTATTCTTTTCTGGAGCAACACTGGACGGGGTTGCTTGACGTTCAAATGCACACAAGGCGTGTAGAGCATTACCATTAGTAGCACAATAGGCTTTCCTTTCACAATAAGCAGTTTGCAATACAGTAATGCACTTCAACCGCACTTATGAGTTGCATCTGTTAACAAATAATGCTATTTCAAGGCGTACCAATGAACTCATGCAGCGTCACTTAAGACAATGAAGCAATCTTACAATGTATTGTGTTTCTCGGAATCGTCGGAGTGCAGTAGCTTTCGAGCACGAGAAGAATCTCTCTTTCTTCTTCAGTTTTTCCTGGGATTAACGAAATTACTTGACAACTTCAAACAGCAGTGGAGGAAGGTAGGAAAATGCAATGACGTCAACAAGAAACATACGGATCACTTCGCCTTCAGTCAATTCTTGTCAAAACGTTGTTTTGCCATTTCCACTTCTAACAACTTTTACCATTTTCAATTGAAGCAATATACTTCAAAAACTTCACGTTTTTTTAGAAGTCGATGTTGACATGACGACACATATGACAAGTATCGTGGCACGAGGGTGGTAAATCCGTTCAGAAGTACTGGTTGCACTACTAAAAAAGCGCGAGCCTGCAAACATTTTCCATGGTTATTATCAGCAAACATTTGGTCCAGCGTACAGGTGGAATCCAGGCCATATGAACGCTGATGTCAAGGGCAACCGAGGTGATCGCAAGGCCGCTACGTCAACTAGACATTCAAGACGTGAAACAAATGCCACAAAAAGCTGATATTAACAGAGTTGATTGAATATAAAAAGAAGCTCTTCTGGTGAAACAAAAAGTATTTTATTCTTGGCCAACGTTTCGGCAGTATTCAGCTCCCTGCCTTCATCACTATCAGGTCGAAACAACTTGTGATAAAAGCAAGTGAATGGTACCGGTCACACGCAGAGGCACTCTCAAGTCGAAAGCATTCGAGCGACACGAACTGATAAGGTTTTGAATACAAGCATCGTGCCGTGCCATTGGGCGAAAACGTAACGTCGATAATAAAACGCAAACAAACCTTATGCAAGCAACCAGAATAGCTGCTTCTTTGTATATTTATATACTTGTTGTCTGGAATCAGATTTGATTGAACTTGGGCAGACAACGTTAAGAGGACGTGCTGAAGACTTTTTTCGAAATGGAAGGCCGTCTTATGCGCACCCCTCGTTACAATCTAACAAACTTCCACCGGAGTGGGCTCAGGGAGTGTCGACGCTGTAGAAATTCCCGTAAGGCTTGTTGTGCAGGCCCAGGTTTTTTCAAGGTTTGACCTTGCTCACCGCAAAGACATTGAGAAGCCACAACTATGTTATCTAAATACCGATACGGTCGTAAAGGAAGATTTCCGTTTATTTTGATGGTGGTGTTGAAGCGAGTTTCTACTGCATTTTGAAACACCGTTGGAAAAATTTGAGGGGTCGTTTCGCTCTCTCAAAACACCTTAAAAAGAACTGTGCAAGCTGCAGGTCATATTGCGCCCTCGACAATCACGGCATTTTCAAAACACATTTTGCATTCGATTACCGCCGATTTAAAGCTTCCTAATTGTTCTTCGATAGCTGTGATTATCTGTTTACTGTAAAATACCGCAGTGGAAGGTATTATTGCTTTCCCATACGATACGAAAGAAGGGTTGTTTGCTTTCCCATATTATTGCTTTCCTACGCAAAGACCGGAGCGTATTTTACCGGGCCTCTGACCGAAGTCTACGGTGTAAACTAAATAAAATTCTTAATGACACTGCAAACACTTGTTCACACAAGCGGAAAAGATTGTTTTCTTAATTTAGTTACATACTGACTCGATAAGAAAAGCTTTTCAAGTAAAGAAGCAAGCGGTATCCATGTTTGGTGGCAAAAAGTCCGTTTAGTTTAGGTTCAGTTTTATTACACTCTCAAGCTGGTAGGGTGGGTTCGATTCCCGGTCGGGTCGTACTGCACACTTTGAAAAACGTACGGCCTCGTGCTCGGCGTTACTGGGTAAGTGCAAGGAAAAGGTCAACGCACGGTGCTGCCATTGACTCGCTACCAACGCAGCATTCACTACAAAATTTCATTACATTAATTATTGCGTGGCCACCAGCGCAGAGCAAGCGGCGATGGGCGCTGCAGACCACCATTGACACTAGAAAGGGAGAAAGCGAGTAAATGAACCTGAACAGAAATTTTATTCAATGCGACTTCGCCATCAACGAAATCAGCATCCAGTTCCATGCTCTTTGCTCTAGCTGAGATAAAGTTGGCCTGCTATCTATGTAAAACATTTCCAACCGAGAAGCACGACGATCACTATGAATTCGGAACAAAGGCAAATTTATGCGCAACAGCAAACAACATATAACCAATACCTTTATCATGCAGTGATTTATCGACAGTGTGGACTACTTCGTCTTGCTCGCTCGGCTTTCTTGTTTCAGATCTGTTGTTCTTCCTTTTTTTGTCTTTGCGAGTAGTTTTAGGGCTTCGGCTTCGATCCTACAGCATTCAAACAAAAATAATTTACCATGCTTTAAATTCGCTTTCATTAAGTGGCAAGCGGTGACGTCACCACTAACGGACACAAACTCTCACAATTCACGAGTTCGCGCAACGCAATGAAGTGAAAACCTTTGATCATCAGAAGCGTAACAGCGCAGATCAACAAAATTAGATCAGACCAGATATTGATCTTCCGCCTATCCGATGCAGTAGCAATTAATACACATCAATCCACACAATTACCACCAAGACAAAAATCTTCTACACCAACGCAATGTATACCCTCGTGATCCGCTGGTGCGTATCTTAATACAGTCCAAGCGCAGATGACTGCAGCGGAATCTGGAACCATAGCGAATAACGAAAATCTAAAAATCTTAATACAGTCCAATCTGACACAGGCACCGTTGCGGAAAGAAGCATGCACTTTGGTACTCATGAAGAATACAAACTAACTTTCGGTAAAATACTTTTTCGCCAACTCGTTTCTAATTGGAAACATAAAAAATCGGAAAATACCGCAGAAGCAACATCTTTGCCGCTGTTGACGTTGACATGTCTGATGGGAGCGGACGGTCGCAGGCACATCTGACACCAAGTCTTGCCACCAACACTTGGCGTCCTGGAATCTGAATTAGTAAAGACGTGGAAGCACCGCATTGAAATGAAATTAGAGTGTTTGGCATAACCGCTATAGTAAGTTACGCATTTCAATGTAGGCGCAATCCGCCGCCATACAAAATACTAGCGCCTACCACTCACATCCCGGCAGCGGCTAAATAAACATCAGCTGTGCAATCAACATTCGAAGCATTACTTTGCAACGTTTGCGATGGCGTGTTGTGGATGAACAGGCTACGATGTTTCACCAAACCTAAAACAGGCACTGACGAAAGATTGCACAGGGGCGTTTACCGCTTGAATTCGGAAAAAGAGGCGGTGAGACGGTGGGCGAGACGTGCGGGATGGGATCGAAGTGCTTGTTAAAACTTGCATTCGGCTTTGCACCACTTTGAGCAAAACTGCCAGGTGACGCACGTGATCCAGGTGGTATAGCATGCTGCAAAGCAAACGGATAGCAAGATGCACCTCGAGAACTCGATGATGATAAAAGAAGCAAGCTGAACGTTGACACCCTGCAAAATTGCAGCATTCAATATCCTAACTTAAACTTACCACGCCTATCTGATTAAAGGCATATGTGAAAACAGCTTAATCTTCAAAACACTGTTTGACTGTAACAATACGACAGGTCTGCAATACACCAGACCTACGTTTCATGCATCATCACATATGATTGATGTAAAACTTGAATTGCTTTTTTACAATAAATACCGTGGTTACGTTACCTTCGGCGGAGGTGGGATTTGTGTAACAGGAGCTTGTTTAACAATAGGTGAAGGAGCGGATACCACAGGAGCCACGGAGGTTCTTCGGTATTTCTCACATTGAGTTTCCAACGTGTGCACCCAGCAACGTTGCTCTTCAGCAGATTTCGTGATAACGATTATTTTTTCAAATAAGCTTCCTGAAAAACAGAAGTTAGTTGACACAATCGCACGTAAGTCACCTGTGAAGTCCTTCTTCCCTTTTATTTCTTACGCTAATTTGGACCGGTTATGTGGTACAGTTGGTTGAGCACACACCACTAAAAGCTGATAGGCTGGATTCGCATCCCGCGCGCGTCTTACCAAAAACTTGAAAAACGGAACTTGCGGCCTGTTTAGCATCGTTCTCGGCGTCAATAGGAGGGTTCAACAAAGAAGTGTCATGAACGGTGTTGCCATTGACTTCATACCAAGGCAGTAGTCACTATGAAAGTTTGTTGCCTAAAATTTAGTGGAAAGCTTGCACCGAAAGGCAGGGTCAAGGCAGAGATCAGAAAAAATAGAGGGGTAGGTTATTTTTCTAATTTTATTACACCGCTGCCTTGGTTTGGAAGCAACAACACATCCCGTGTGGTATCCTTGAGGTGGGGCGCTACTTCCGCAGATTGTAACGAAATTAAAGTTTATTCAAGCAAGTCGATTGAGTACAGATGTTTTTTGTGCTATTGTGCTAAGACGTTTTTTTTCGGTCAGAATGTCTGACATTATAGGTTAATGAACACTGCTATGGCGAGTTTTAATACAACTGTGAGGCAAATGACCGAAATGTTTCAATGACCAAAATGTCGCAGCAAAAAAATGACCAAATGTATCAGCGAAAAAAAAGCAGGTGCTAAGTGCTGTGCATGGAAGAGTGACAGGAATATTGTAAGAATTTGGCTCCGGCAACCTGGGGTGAATGGTTTGCGGGAGACATAGGGATGGCAAACGCAGTATCAGCGTGCCTGGATTTCTGCTGCCACTAACAAGGTGGTCTAAAAAGTCAAAGACACGTAGATCAAACCTGAAAGCTCAAAAGCATGTTGATAAGACGGTGTATCATCCAACTTTTTTGCTTGAAGAACAGTAAGAGGAATTTTTCCCTCGTAACGAAAACAACTCAGGCGAGGCGACGAGGAAAGCATGAGCAGAAATCCCGGAAACAGCAGGAGATGTCGCTCTTTGCGTTCCTACATGAGACAATACAAGTTTATTAGTTGCATCGCCACATGCAATTAGTTGGAGCTTATGAAACAGTTCAAATAATTTTACAGCAGTTAAGCTGCTCCGACACACCACATTTATTTATAGTGGTCCTTTGAAAGTGTTCCATACACGGCGTTGTGAAAAAAGTTCCATTGTTATTAAGGATATGCAAACAATTGATGTGTTATAAAGTCGCAATCACACGAGCTCAAAGGCAAAACAAACTTTTGTGTTGGATTCTTGAAATTGGTCAACCAGTCTTTGATGACACTTACAAAACTTTGTGATGCATCAAAGCTGCACCTGACCTATTTCGTAGCATTCTCTGTGTGATCTTGGCAGAATAGGGTAGAGCCTGTATGATCGGGACCCGGTGAGTAACACCGAAAATTACGCTGTGGTCAACACACCTATTTTTATTAAGTACTGCACATATTAAAAAAGTTAATTGGGTAAGATCATAAACGATTACGGATGAAAGTGAAAAAAATTACCGTAGCGAACAAGCGGGTTCAAAGCAAAAGAATAATAAGAAATTGTTCAACAAACAATTTCAAAAAGTTTTGAACATGGTACGTGCGGTGAACCCCTAGTCCTGGGGTTCCCAACCTTTCTCTGACCATGTACCCCTTCAGCATTTCGACAGATGAGCATGGACCCGTAAAATTTCTTATGACAAAAAGGCTGAGTAAAATAACAAAAATCCACTGAATTTTTAACAGAACTTTTATATTTTTAGAACTATAAAGGTAGACTCCTTTTTTACGTCTCAAAGTTAATATATTTAACAGTAAGTATATAATGATTTTTGAAAATAACATTCACTGATATATGCATAAGTATTTGTAAATAAAAACTATAATATATATATTTCCCTTCTGTTGCTAAACTCAAATGTACCCCTGTACCTGGGGTACAGGACCCCTACTCTAGTCTATGCTGTACCCATTGTCTCGTAACGAATGTGTTACAAAGTAGATGGACCCATGCAATAGAGTGAACTCAAGTAGAACCTTAAAAACAAACTGATTTTGACGTAACATAAAAGCGCAAAACATTAGTTAACTAATCGGACCCAATTCAGGGTTTATCCTTTCCACAGGAATTATTACACACAAAATCACAACAGCGTATTGTTAACTGACAAATAAATTCGTATTTCGCAGTGACGGGAGTTATCGATGTGATCCAAAGGCACGGGTCAGAAACCTTAGATTCTTTTTGAATTCTTGCTATCCATTTGGATAGCACGCAAAACCTACCAGATACGTTGAGACAACGTTGCGAGGTCACAAGCTTCCTTGCCGCTTGCAAAACAATTTAGTCAATAAACAAGCAATTCAATGACATCTGCAATGGTACGAAAACAATGAATATTTATTTTACTGCCGTGGCTCACAACAAAAATGTAAAGTGACAAATGCAAAACCCCTAGTTCAGCAAAACAGATTACCTTGAATTGAACAAAACCGTTTTGAGTTCGATTTTCATTTACTCCAGTACCTCTTCCACTTATATAACAGTGATTGCTTGTGTGGTCTGTAGCGTGGCGCTTGGCATTTTGTAGAAAAGAAACTGAATTATTTCCATGTTCCTTATCTCAGGTCTGTTTCACTGTTATATATGTCTTTGTTTTTACTGTAATATCACAGAGTTTTTTTCATTGTGCTGCGGCACTTCGACTCGATAACTGCAAGTTTTTCGGTGTCCTGGCTGCAAGGTTTCATTTGCTTTTTTATTCTGAAATAAAGACTCTTGCTCAGTACAATGCTTATTCAAGTTGCATCAATCTACGTCGCCAGTAGCTTCGTCTTGCATGTGTTGGGGCGTGGTAATTGCTTCGAGTATGCTCGAAGCTTCGCATGTGTTTCATTTTGTTTTGTTTGCGTGAAGTCTCGCGTGTGTTTCTTTGCGTCTTGTGGACCTTGCGGCTGAAATAAAACAATCAAAACAATCTTCCAGCGACCAAAAATTATTTGCTTTGTTTGATAGGTAACTTAGAGAACAAAACATTGGTAACAAGACCAACATATCAAAGCTTGGCTTTTAGCAAGTTATTTTTAACCACCTTTTTTAACAAGTTTCCTTTCAACCACACTGGGCGGAAGTTGCGTGCACAAAGTTAATTGTGGAAAATACACATTTGCAACAAAACTGCTTCAGCGTTTTCTACAGCTGAACCAGCTGTAGTATTCCAGTGTTTTAGTATGAAGACGGTTATACAAAGCAAATAAAATATTTATTTAAATACATCTTCCTTGGCTGTTACAAAAGAAACCAGTTTTTCGATAAAACGCATTTTCATGTATGACCACTTCATCAAGCATTTGCAGAAAAACTAGTCCTCGTGAACTGTTTCCGCGGTAAGACCACCATACCAAATTTGGTTTGCTTGCAGACATATATTTAAATATTTGTGACATCTAGCATCCAGTGGACAATTTTATTCAAATACCTTAAAATCAATGCAAAAATTGAATAAATGTTGCCAAATAATCGACCACATTTTGAGTAAAAATAAAGTATAGTCGTACAAATAACATTTTGCGACACACATTATCGAGATGCACGAGTGTCTAAATGCAGAGACACGAACAGCTCATGGGCATCCCCCAGCGTATCTGAGTGCCGTAAAAATATATTGCTGAGATTGTGTTCACACATGTTCCCGTTTAAGTAAAACTTGACAATTTTATGTCAAGAAATGTGTACCCAAGTTTCTTTTTGGCGTAAAAAACACTTTTGCGACCAGAGCAAGATATGTCGATTGGTATTCGGTTTGGGTTGAGAATAATCTACGCAATACAACAAGCTTCAGTAGTCCGAAATACCTCTACTACTTTAAATCCCAGACTACGCCACAGTCAAAATAGCTACCAGACTACGCCACAGTCAAAATAATGTTTTGTCCCCAACAGGGACAGCGAATAGATTGACTTTGCGAAATATTCTTTCAGCTCAAATGCAAGCGTTTTGTCAAAATTGTGGAAAACCTTACATGCTGAAAAATTACGAATACCGTATTTTCCGCCTAATAAGCCGAAACCTAATTTTTGGTCCTGATTTTTGGGGGTCGGCTTATTGGGTGGATCATCAGCTTTGGACCAGAAAACATACACACTTCAATCTCAGAAATTTATTAAAATCCATCAATTTAATCATCTTCATCGTCAGAAGCATCGAATAATAGATTCCAGTCCTCGGCAGATACCTGGTCGTCGTACGGGTCATTTTCTGGTGTTATTAGCTGAGCAAGTACGATGAAGATGATTAAATTGATGGATTTTAATAAATATCTGAGATTTTTTAAAATGGCCTCGGCTTATTGGGTGGTAATACGAAAAAAAACTAATTTTCAGAGCTAAAAAATGGCCTCGGCTTGTTCGACGATTCGGCTTGTTGGGCGGAAAATACGGTAAGCCAAGTTGTACAAACACCTACATAAGTTTGTTCACGAGCAATCAAGTCCTCAACGTAGAGATAACTTTGAAAAATAATTTGAGCAAGTCGCATCCGCAAGAGTGAAGCAGACTCGTACCCATATGCCACTCGTCAGCGTGTCAACCTAATCACCAACACATTCACAGCGTCTTGGCAGAACAAAAATATCTTAGTAACGTACCACTATAGTAAAAAGGCAACATCCCCGCGTCTCATAGGAAACAAAACGTGATGTATACCGTCCAGGAACTGCTAATTTGGTCACTGTTAATAACGGGAAGTGCGCTTATATACTGAGTACGAGGCACATTTATCAAGGTGCACTGATGATGCAGTGAACAGAATCGCTTACCTGTGCCGGCAGCAGTGACCGGTTAACAACGTGCGGTTATACCAGTACCGTTTCAAGAGGTCATGCATCATTCATTATGGGAAGAAGGCATTGCAGAAAACTTCAATAATGAAGAATTTTGTCTAAATCTCCTTATTCAACGGCGTATTTTTAAACTTTGGTATCTGACGTTTCGGGTCTAAGCCTTTTAATATTGAGAATAGCAGAAAACATGCGCAAAAGAATACAAAAACTTGGTTAATGGTTTGTTTTTCGCGAGGAACGAACTGTTGCACATCAGAAATTTATTGGCCGATCAGTGAAACAATTACTGAAGGAACTTTTTGGTCTGATATAGACATGAAGCCCAATGGAAAGATTCGAAACTTCTTATGCGCAAGTAACCACCAACGCTCCAGGCACAAAGGCAATGAAGCCTGGTGTTTAAATTTAATATCAAACCATCAAAAATACCTCCGTTCCAATAACGCAAACGGAAGACGACATGTACAGGACTTGGCCAAGTGTGGACAGTGGCTCTCCCTCCCAGCCTTCAATTGTACTAGATAGAATGTGCTGCTCGCATTCCTTTCGCTTTCGAGTGTCTTGGCAAACAAGCTGCAGGAAAAATTTAATCAAATGACAAGAGCATTTGCACCGCAGCCTGAATGATGGTATGTGGAATTCTCGAATTCATGAACTAATGTCACTCCAACTAGTGAAAACAGCAAAACTAACAACGAAGTGGCAAATGATTAACGATTTTTTAACCTTTCAACTGAAAACGATTTTGACCTTTCACCCTTTTCCGTATTGGTATGGGTTCATGCCATTTAATGAATAAAATTAAAAAGGAAGGAGACTTACGCACAGTTTGTCGAACATAGCAACAGCAGAAGTTAAATGAGGTCGATCGGGATGAGAATCCTGTAACAAGTCGAAATCGGAGAGATAAACAGCAAATTTATGCGTCATAAGCTAAACACAGCAAAGGTTCTAGTACAGCTTTCCTGTTACAGTTATTAGCACATCAGTATTTAGGCACACGTTAATCACGCACAAGTATTAGACAGCTTTGCGTTTCAAATACCGACCACGTTGAGCCCAACAAGTTTCGTATACTTGACATCAGTAGAAGCACCAAACGTTCAGACAAGATTATGCTAAAACTTTTGAGTATTGCACACCAGAGCAAGAGCAAGAAAAGGCCTTCTTTCAAAAAAATATTTTGAATCGCAAAACGTCCTCTACAAACTGTGCAACAAATCTCACCATAATGTGCCTTTCTAATTCTCGTGCTATGGTAGGATATTGCTCAAGGCGCTTGAACGGCTTGCTGAGATTTGAGGTCAAAAAAACAAAGCCAGGGCTAGTTGCGCCTTTGCTCTCCATGAACCTGTCCCGAAACATGCCACAGGCGAAACGTCAGTACATAACCTGATACACAACACACGAACTGTGCATGCAAGTCAAACACGATACTGAAATAGTTTTATACCGTAAGGAAGCCTTCTGTAGTAGAAGCTTCAATGCTTCTTGTTGAAAAGAATAAGATGCTTAGTTAACGTATAAGCATATGATCAGTTAAAAAATAAATTTTAGAGCTTCGTTTGTAAAACCATACTTAACAAGCTTGAAAATTTAGGAAGTTTCTCAAAGCACGCTCACAATAAGCACCTGCCCAACGAATCTTTGTTTTCTTGCAATACTTGAACAGCCGATGGGTGATTGCTACAGTAACTGGTGTACAAGATATTGAAGGTTTCATTTTGCTCCATGAATGACTGGCCAACATGCTGCTGCAAGTATGGTAGCCTGCAAGTGAAAAAACATTCGTCAATGAACGCATGAATCGTACTCCAGGAGATTGCAATGATAAACAGGAACAATATTAAAAAAGAAACAATCGTAACATATCATGCGGAACTCTATCTTTAAGATCTTAAATAGTTTTTGCCGGTTGTGGGAAGCTCATAACCAACATGTTCTTCACAAAAATCTTAAAACAGCCGTCACCGCATTCAACGTATTTAACAAAAAAGTCCTCCGAAACATGTTAAATCTTGAACTGACAAAAAGCTCGCAACAACGCAAGACAGCCAGATACTGCAGAACTCCGATGCAAAGCAGTATAGTCATTCTTAATTGCGTAGCAAACAATATTATCATGTTGTTACGGTACTGATAAGAGTCTGACGTTTGCATTTTTGCTCGTTTCAAAGTAAATTGAGAAGTTATGCCTCTGCGTAGTTTCGCAAATGTTAAGCTAAGCTTCTTCTTTCGTTTGAGCGAGTTCTTCTTTTATCCACTGCTTGGCCGCGCTAGATTTCGGGGCAGGTGTTGAGCAGCCATTCGGTTGTCTCATCGTCCAGAAACGTCAGGCCGTGCAGAGGTCGATGGATTGGACATTGGAGGACGACATGG